>Ga0116230_10007890_pt1 | contig 10514 bp, 9 predicted proteins | sample S1TSphfallax_3_FD_88678 | JGI IMG/M metagenome (GOLD analysis project Ga0116230, IMG submission 88678) | Host-associated microbial communities from peat moss isolated from Minnesota, USA - S1T2_Fd - Sphagnum fallax MG | ecosystem: Host-associated > Plants > Peat moss > Unclassified | place: USA...
GTTTCTAGGATTGGGATTAGGGTTTTCCTTCCTTAGGTTTCTAGGATTAGGGTTAGGGTTAGGGTTGAACAAGATGGACCTTGTATATGTATGTATGTCTTGAGTATTATACGAAATTCTATATTATACATAGGTTTTACATATATGTACGTATCTCATATAATATTTTGTATGGTATTAAGTACATGATTACATACCAAAATTTCGTATGAAGGTCTTGATAATGTATTTGTGCTTCCCAATCTTCAAACTCCTTTCAAGTTCTCCCAAGTTATATTTACTCCATTTCAAAAATTTGTTTTGATGTCTTCTCAATGTAAACTTTTGTCATAACAATTTTGTGAAGCTACACCACTCACATATGACCTTGAATCCATTTGAATTTTTCTGAAACATGTAAAACTATGTCTACTATTGTCTCTCAAAATTTCAGCTCATTTGACTTCATAAAATGAGAGATCTTGCTACTTCTTTCAAGTCACCTCAAAATGGGACTTGAACACAAAATGACTTACAACTCGCTCTTAGCAACTCTAAAATCCTTGAAATTTTGGGAGACACATTAAAGATATGTCTTCTATATCTATTCAAAATTTCAGCTCTATTGATGATGACCACAAAGAGTTATCACTTTCAAAAGAAACTGACTTCAAAATTAAGGCTGAAACTTTAGATGCTTGAATCTCTCTCAATACCTATCCAAATGACTTGAAATTTTTCTCACATATATAATCCTTTATGATCTATAAGGTCGAAGCTGTAGATCCAAAAAAGCTCAAACAAAGGAGATATGACCCAAAAACCAGATCTGACACAGAATCTTCAAAAGCTCGTAAGTCTCACAAAACAAATTTTTTTCTTTTGGAAATTTGAGAATAGAAGCGTCTTATAGTCTTTTACAATCTTTACAAGTTTCACTCCAAGATCTTTGCATAATAGATCTAGATATAGATTTAAAGATCCTACTTCCACAACTTTTGATATGTGGATTTCCTCTCGCCTCTTTTCTTTTCTTTATCTTCACTTCTTTCCTTTTCCCCGTTTCTCTTTTGCACTTGATAAACTCCTATGATATTACTAGAGACTCTCAAGCTTTAGTTCTAGAAACTTTTTAACTTTAAATATCTTTCAACCTTCTCATCAAATAACCTAAGCTCTAATACCATGATAACAAATAGGAGATCTACTCAAGTGCAAACATAGAACTTTATTGAAAGGAAACTATAACATGATGTTCAAAACACAAAACATAACATTAAGAACTCCTCAAGGATCTTGTCACATGAAATACACAAACTTGTGTAATGAAGAAAAGAGAAACAAACCATCAACACCAAGGTATTTAACTACTAGACCAAACCACAAATAACCAAACGAATATAAGTAAAAAAAATAACTCAACCTTGTGAAAGTAACTTAGTTACTTTCTTATTCCAGTAATTAATGAAACCTAACTAGTTGAGCTTGAATTCTCAACAATCACCAATATGTACTTGTTCCCTATATACCTCCCTGCTAGTTTTATTCATCCCACAAAATCAAATCCCCATTTCATAAATGGTTCCTTTGGAAAAGTTGTGACTAGCTTAACCAAACTTTGTATAGCCAACCCTATAGTGTGCTAACACATATCAGATGATTTTTAGAAATCATTAACAATTGTGTACATTGTAAACGATTAGTGTCATTCGTTCAAAAAATATTTCTATGTGATTTTGATTGCAAAATGTCCTCTTGTTGCTCCTTCATGCAATTCTTTCATCACCCTTGGTGTTTCTATGTTAGTAGGCATTGCCTATATATGTTGTCCCATCCCATCTTGTACAAAACACCACTTTTCATTGTAACGGGTTCAACATTCCTAGCCAACCATTATTTTTGTCCTATTGACAAAGATTCTTCCATTTGTATTGTCTATAAAAAGTTCATGACATCATTCGACCATTCTAATTATGTGCAAAAAATTTAGCACATGTGGTTCATTTTGGGACTTTTATAGGTTCTATGGTATTAGGTAATCTAAACAAAACATTTATAACTACATGAGTCTTACTTGACTTGTATATAATTATGAAGTCATATTCCATAAAGATCAATAACCACTTGGCTATTTTCCCTAAGATCTATGGATTGTTTATCAATTAAACTAAAGCCATATGATCTACATAAAACACAAATTCATTTCCCAATAAATAATGTTTGAATTTATGCAATGCAAATACCATAGCTAAAACTTTTCTTTTTGTGGTGTTATAATTTTGTTTTGCATTATCAAGAAGTTTATAAGCATACACTATTGGTTGATTATTCTTCCCTATGATATTTTGTGCTAATAAAACTTTAACAACAAATAATGATGCATTTCTGTGAACATGGAACTTTAGTCCCAATTTGGTGGTATAAATATTGGTGATTTATGTGTTTCTATTCGATAAACTCCCAAGCTTTTTGACACTCCTTTGTCCACAAATTTTTTTTTGACACACCCCCAAGCTCTTCGATGGACTCAACTGCGAATCCAAAGGTGAAAACAATGGAAGGAGAAGGAGCTGAGGTGTGTTCCTTAACTCGCAAAACTTTGGGGGTAGAAGGGCATGCTAGAGTTCCATGATGGGATTAGGAAGATTGACAAGCGCTTCACTTATTCACATGGACATGCACAAACCAAACAACAAGTTGGTTAGTGTGCAGTTATAGCACTTTGGAGCAAGGACGCGCCACATGCAAACACGGATTCACAAGACTCACCATGGCTCAAACTTGGGGGAAGCCACCACTTTCCCCCTTATAGCATACTATGTGGCTAGCCATGGGACTAACACCCAAATGTCATTTTGTTTCGAGACTCCCAAGTGGGAGTCCCAAAATTCCCACAGTTGGGACTCATGTAACTTTGCAGGCCCATAACTTTGCTTGAAGACCTCCGATTGAAATGATGTCTAAAGCAAAATTATAGCCCTCATCGAGAGCTTTCCAACAGTATGTCGCACATCACTTGCACACAAGGAAATTGGGGTGATTCCCGAATTTTTGTTATCGGGAGGCAAATTATCAATTTGACTCTTGACCCTTCATTTGGTTATAACTTGTGTGTTACATGTCCAAATGGGTTACACAAGACCATTTTAGACATCTACGTTTCAAGATATTTTTAATGATATAAGTAAATCTTGAATCCAATGGGTTTTGACCCTTGCAATCGCTCTCTAAAGATTTGGGAGTCCACCGGGACTCCAACTCCCAAAGTGGGAGTTCACTTGGGAGTGTGGGGGTTCATTCCCTCACACTTCTTTTACACTCCCGGTAGCATGAAATGTGACTCCAATGCTTCCTATTTGACCTGCACCTTTGCAAGCCCTTGCTTTGGTCGTGAATCCAAGGCTAGGGTTGCAACATTTTTTATTTTCCTTGTGAATTTAATAATTAGAACCATAATCGCTACAAAGTTTTTAATAAAATGTTTATAATATTGTGCCATGCCATTGAATATTTGATTCTATAGTGAATTTTGTGGAACATCCATGTTTACTATTGCTTGTATTTTTTTCAGATTGAGTAGCTTACCTTCTTTTGAAATAATAAATCCCATTATTACTCCAGAAAATATCATAAAAGTGCATTTTTTTGGGTTTAAATTAATCTTATACTCCATACACTTATAAAAGCTTAATTTGAACTTCTGCAAGTGAGTCTTCATGTCACTATATATTATGAAATCATCTAGGAATATCTTCATAAAATTGTCTAAATTTTTTTGGAATTCTTTTGTCACATCTCTTTAAAATGTTGGAGGTCCATTTTTCACTTTGAAAGGCATCACCCTCTAAATAAACGCTCTTTAAATATGACAAACATTATCTAATATCAGGTCCATTCACAATTGGGGTACCAAAAGAAAATGTTTAAGTTTTTTAGGATTGTAAAAGACAATTTTGGATTATTTTTCTATTTGCATCATTGTAATTGTATTAGATCTTTTTTGCCAATAGATAAAATGGTGTCATTTTAAATCATTAAAAAATAAATAAAAATTGGAGATTATTTAAATGTCCTTTTGATTCTTTCAACCTAATTATATCAAGTATCTAAACTACACCTATTTATAAAAAGAATAAAAAGGAATGGTTTAAGAAATGCAATTGGTGTCAATTTTCTTTTATGAATAAATAATGCATACATTTATGTTTGGCCATGCTCATTGCATGCATTTGATTATATTAAAAACCATACGAGAATTTTGAAAGTAACATAATTCAATATTTGGGGTTGCAAGGAAAAGGACTATTTTTTTGGGCCATTTGGTTGATTTTTTATATTTACTAGGCTTAAGATTTATAAGTTGAAGTCCAAGTCACGTGTGTAGGAAATAATTATTCCCAAAAAATGTGAATTTTTAAAAAACATTTTTGAAAACATTTTTCGCATTTATGGGTTTTAACCAAGGTTTAAATGCACACCAATGTACACATGGAATAAATCATCACCACAACATGAAGTATGTTAATTTAAGGGTACAATCATATTAACATGCAACATTAATAGTTGTAACCATTGTTTAATTTCTTGAACTTTGGATTGTAAAATAAATAAATAATAATAAATAATTTTTTTTAATAAAATATTATTGTGAATACATTATGTACATAACATAAAATTTTGGAATCAATCCAATGAATGAAAAATATGTATAAGGAATTTTAAGGCTTTGTAACCATTGTTCAAAAGCTGCCTAAAAGTAGCTTAAAAATAGTTTTCACACTAAAAGCACAATTGGTGAAAGCACATTAAAGCCCCCCCCAAATTGTACTCACACGTATAATTTTTCTGCAATTAAATTTTTGGGTTATGTATGGACATCTCATCTTGATCAATTATTTTTGCTTGTTTTAAGTACATTTGATTAGCTTTAAACTTCATCTAATCAATTATTTTGGAAAATTCAATAAACATTGAAGATTTTGAACGTATGGAATATATTCGTGACAAAATAATACCCGTCACATAGTTTGAAAATTTGAATATGTACTTTAAAACTAGGGTTGTGGATGGAATTATTGGGTGAATATTTTTATAGTGTATGATATTGATATACATCAATGAAATCTAGGAAAATTTAGAAATTTAAAGTTTTTGGATGAAATTCCATTCAAAAAATGTGTTTTTTTGCATTTGTTTAATTATGAATGCATAGTAATATCCTATTTTTAGGGGGGGAACCACTACCATATTGAAGAAGAGGAGATTTTATAGATGGGCATTGCATTATTTTTTCAATTTTCTTTTGTTTGGTAATGTTTCATGAATCATAAACATGAGGCCCTATGGCTATTGAAAAACTATAAGTTATATACTCTATGTACATTGATTTTATCCAATTCTCTTCATCTAACCGTTGGATTGAAATTAATTTTGATTCAAAAATGTTGTTATGCAAATTTTTAAGTTTTTTACTTGTGTTTAAGATAGCCAAAGGATGCCATCAAGATTTTAGCTTATTGTGTATTATAATATTTGTTATAAATCACCTTTTTTGAACAAAAGTGGTTCACCCTTAGTGTGCTTTCACCCCAATTTGAGTTTTTTTTTAATGACATATTTTTGGATATATTTTAATATACACCTTAATATAATAGTATTAAGAAAAATTTTAATATTTGTAATTTTAAAAAAAAAGATGTATTAAAAAAATCTTTTAGATTTTATTTTTTTTAAATGGTCAAAAGGGGCACTTGTGGCTCCTAATAATGTGGTTGGATCCTTAGACTATTTAAATTTTCTCACTTAAATTTGTCTTTTGTAGTTGTTATTTGTAAAAACTAAATTTTTAAAAGTTTTGATATCCTTTTTCCTTTTTTTGGAGCCCCAACCGTGAATGAACTAGTGGTATGGTTGTATCCAATTCAATTATGTGTTGAGTTAACTTTAGTGGAATGCCCTTTAGATTTTGTACATCCATGCAAAAACATTCTTGTACTATTGAAAAAGTTCCTCTAACTCCACATTACAACACATCTTGGGTTTTACAACTAGTTAACAAAATGACTTCTGTCTTTTTTTACTACAATTGTAACTACATAATCATGTTAATGACTACCTAGTTGGAAAGGACATCATGGTGCCACTTGGCATTATAGTTTTGTGATTATAATTGATTTCATGACTTGATGGTTTTTGCACAAATATAAAAAATAATAATATGTATTTTTATTTTTTAATTATTCAAAATTAGGTAATAACAAAATTCTATTGATTTTTTCAATTGTTGGTGAATCATAATGACTTATGATCTAGTGATGTTGATGTGGCATGCCATGCAGCAACAAGGTCGACTAGTAATTGCAACACCTCGTGACTTGTGACACTAACTTCAATGAATTTTCCTTTATTAATTGGTCATGTGATTAATGAAAATTTACAATATTTCCTTTTTTGGGATACATGTCATGTGGCAAGAATTCATAAGGTGTGTTCATTAGATTTATATGCTAATTATTTTGATAGGTTTTGTTATGGGGCCGAGCTAATGGACATCAATGTGTGAATTTATAATTTACATCAACAACACATTATGGGTTTTAAACCAGTCAAAGAAATGACTATTGTCCTTTTCAACTATAATTGTAACTACTTAGTCACAAAAATCATTATGTAGTTGCAAAGGCCATTGAAATGTCATGTGATGTCATGGTTTTGCAACTATAGTTAATTAGTTGTAAGAACCATTTGCCTTTGTGATTAATAACAACCCAATCTCCCATGATGATGACATGGCATGTTATATGCCAATAAGATGACATGATCCTATTTGTCAACATCATGATTCATGTCATTAATTTGATGAATTATATAATTTATTAGCTAGTTGAAAATATTTTTGTCCTTTCTGATTAATAATGATTTAGTTTTCCATGTGATGATGACATAACATGCCTTTTGGCAACAAAGTGTCACAAATTTTCATGGCAATCCATGATTTTTTGTGACACCATAAGGTTTTGTGTGTCTTGAATTTATGGCACCAATATTTGTCATGGCATGCCATAATTTGTTGTGTGCCATGAGGTTTTTGAAGTCAAGAATTTGGATGGATGTGTACGTGTATTAAATAATCGATTGTTAACTTGCAATTATGACTACAATATTAATAGTCCTTTTGAAAAAGGTGACATATAACTCCTTGATTTTTAACTACTTAACACAATAGCTTAGGTTAACATACCTATTAAGTTAACCTATGTATGTAGGTCACTTAATAAAAACCTACTTCGTAAGCTACCTTGTACTTGTTACTTAACTAGACATAAGAAATTTACTAAATTTAATATGTTTGGATATATTGACTTAAGATGAACTAGTTTGTCAACTTAGGTAAGCTAAGTTAGGTTGAATTTTGGCTATGCTAGCTACATGAGTTAAATTAAGTTGATTTTTAGTCATGTGCAATGACTCATGACATGTTTATAGATTTGTGACACATGTCATCCATCCATCAAAGTGACGCACTCCAAGCTCCTTAATAAACTCAAATGTGAGTCTGAGGTGAAAACAACGGAAGAGTAAGGAGTTGGGGACACGCTCCCTGGTTTGTAGCATATTGAGGTGGGATAGAGGGGCGTGTTGAAGCTCCATGATGGGATTAGGAAAAATGACAAACATTTAATCATTCACGCATGCATGCACAAAACCAAACAACAAGTTGGTTAGTGCATAGTTGGAACACTTTTGGTGTTAGGATGAACCACAGGCAAATTCAGATTCACAAGACTCACCACGGCTCGGACTTGGGGGAAGCTACCAGCTTCACCCTTATAATATATCATGTGCTTCTCCACGAGGCCCACATCCAAATGGCATTTTGTCCCAGGACTCCCAAGTGGAGTCTCGAAATTCTCATAGCTGGGACTCTCGCAACTTTGCGGGCCCATAACTTTACATGCAAACGTCCAATTGAGATGAAGTCTAAAAAAAAGTTGTAGTCCTTGTCGAGAACTTTTCAATGGTATGTTGCACGCCACCTGCACATGAGAAAATATGGGTGATTATTGACTTTTAGTGGTTGGGAGTCAAATTGTCAATTTAATTCCCAACAATTTGACTCCCGGCACTTCTTTTGGCCATAACTTGTGTTTTAGATGTTCAAATGGGTCATGCAAAACCATTTTAGACATCTATGTTCTAAGAATTTTTCAATAATATAAGGAACTCTTCAATCCATTGAGTTTTGACCCCTGCGATCGTTCTCTGAAAATTTGGGAGTCCACTGGCATTCCAACTCCTAAAGTGAAAGCTCCCTTGGAAGTGTGAGGGTTCATTCTCTCACACTTTCCTACACTCCCGAGAGCATGCGGCGTGACTCCTGGGTTTCCCTCTTGGCTCGTAACCTTGCAAGCCCTTGTTTTGGTCGCAAACCCAAGGCTAGGGTTGCGACACAAGGTGTTTTTTGTAACATTTAATTGAATAAAATGACTAAGTTGAGATGGCATGCACTTTACAGGTCATACCAAAGTTAATGATGACATGGAATTTCACTATTATAAGAATTTTCTTAAAAATTAATTGTTAAAATGACTAGATTTTACAATTGAACATCCTTTGCGACTAAATGGGTGAAACAATATGAGTTTAACAACTCACTAGTCACTAGTTACATATGTCCTTTTTGATTAATATGTAGTTATAAAGGTGAGTTGCAAAACCTAAAATGCGTTGTTGTGGTAACACCTTCTCTAGTTATAATTTAGAATTCACGTTCACCACTATGGTTTTTCCTTAATCCTCATATTGAATTTCATTAATTGTTATTCTTTCGTCAATGTTTAGCCCACTATTTGCAACTTTTGAACCTTGACCTTCCTAGGGTTTCATCTATCTAAACATTCTTTGACTAATGTTTATAGTATGTTTCTAGATATATTTTTTCTTCTAGAGCAACTACTAGTTCATATCTATGTATAGTCTCTCCCTCTACTTAAACAAATTTTGTAATACTTAGTTTTGTACTATGATATTTAACTTCAATAATTTTATGGTCCTATAGATTAAAATGTATCCAATAGATTAATGGTGCCCATAAAAAACATTTTTAGTTCTATAGCAAATATGATATCCTCTTTGTTTGTGATACTATTTTGGTAATCATATCATAACAACATTTATAATATTTTTGCCTTTTCTTCCAAGTGCTTAGTCAGCACTATGGTTCTAACCGTTCCATTCCCTTGAATGGCCATTATGTTGTTTCCCCAGTCATGTGCTACTTTGGCATCCTTCAACCATGGTTTTTTTAGCAACATGGGATAATTAACATCTATTACATTATTTTGTAACATTGTAAATGTAGTAATATAGGGTATGTTGTGAACATATATCTTCACATCATGAATCAATCCCATTGGCTTTGTAGTGGTTTAATTTGTCATGCTTAGATTACATGGTGTAGGTTTAAGCTTTGGCAACCCCAACTTCAATCTTAACTACTCTATAATGATATTAACTCTAGATCCACCATCTAACAAAACATCATGTACAATTTGTTTCCCAATTTGTACTTGAGTAACTACCATATGATTATCAATCATTATAATTGTTGTTACTACTTCTAGTACTATAAATGGTACTATTTTTCTATGACTATTGTTGCTACATTATGTGGTTTATTTAGTTTCATTCTCCGCCATAGATATCTTTTCAACTCAAGAACCATCTTCAATAATTGCCCCAAATTCAAAATATAGCTAGTTTCCAACATCTATCTATTGATATCTTGAAATTTTTCTTCTATCGATATTAATTTACTTTGTGAAACTATAGATTCATGAGGCTTAGAAGTTTCTAAATAGGGTGTCATGTCCGACATACCAAGCCATGTTGTGTTCCATCCCTCCATTGATGCAAAAAAACCTTCATTTCTAATATACGCCTTTTAATTTTGTATGGTGTTTACCATCATCTTCTTTAATTTTTATTTTTTTTCCTAGTTCATAGACTTTTTGTTTTTCCATGAATCCTTTCTCTCGGAACACTTGTTCTTTTGTGATTATGTTTCTGGTAGCAAGATTACATTCACGTTTGTAATGCTTATTTTAACATCAACTACCACTTTTCCATATGAAGTTGATGCATTTTTCCTTTGGAAAATCTTGTGCGTCTATGCAAATTTGGGACAATCAGTCATCTTGTGTCCATTCAAACTAGAGATATGACATGCATATGATCCATTCTTTTGAGCTTTCTGATTTTGAATGGTTGTTTTTGTTGTTATTACATTAGCTCCTATTTCTTCTTCATTCTATATATCTCTATGTGAGCCATGGATTATAGCTCAACAAATAGTTAAGCTTTAGTTCCTTAAATTTCCTTAGTACTAATGATTTGAATGCTTATAAACCTTTAAGTAATGATTATTAATAGTTGAATTAGCTTTTGTGATATTTCTAGGCATAGAGTACTTCTGTATTTCAGTTGATGTAACGCTTAATTAGTTTAAGACCCAGTAAACCTTTTAAAGTACATTA
>Ga0116230_10007892_pt1 | contig 10513 bp, 9 predicted proteins | sample S1TSphfallax_3_FD_88678 | JGI IMG/M metagenome (GOLD analysis project Ga0116230, IMG submission 88678) | Host-associated microbial communities from peat moss isolated from Minnesota, USA - S1T2_Fd - Sphagnum fallax MG | ecosystem: Host-associated > Plants > Peat moss > Unclassified | place: USA...
CTCTCTCTCTCTCTCTCTCTCTCGTGCGCACAAAACCAAACAAATTCCCCTCCCCTTACATTATTCCTTTATATTTCTTCTGTCCAAAAACGTCCTCGTTTTGCCACTACACCTCTGTACATTGCTGTTGTTGCAGTGTTGTTGTTTTTTGTGTTTTCATCGTCTTCGCCTTGAACCACAACATTGCAAAAAATTTCCTCCTCCATTGCTCACACTCTCTTCATTTCCGATACCGCTTATTTCTTGTCTAATAGTGTCTTTTTTTTTCTCCCCCTGAAATCGACGAGTTTTCTTCCGGCGACTTTTTGGAAAAACAAATTTTCATGTCGTCGTCGTCGACAGCTTTGAATGTGCTGCTGCTGCTTCCGGGGCGTCCGTCGCAGCGACTGCTTCATTACAGGTATGAAGAATCTGGAATTGCGATCTCATGTTAGTCTGTTGTTGAGGAGTGATGCTGAAGTGTTCTTTCTTCTTCTGCTGGCTTTCGTTTCCCTCGCCCTCTTTCTCTCGCTCCTTTTTTTTTTGGTGTTTCTTGGGATTGAGTCTGCAGCTGATCTTATTAATAGCATCTGAAACTCTTCTGCAATACAATATTGTGGAACCGGACACTATTGCATTCCACTTTTCTGCAATGCCATAGAGTATTTCACTCTATGGCATTGCAGAAAAAGGAACCGTCCCCCAAAGCATTCTAAGAAGATTTTCTCCAACTCCATGATCATTATTCCAGCTCTTTCGATTATTGATCGTTCCATTTCTTCTGATGCCGTTGGGGCTGTATAGACTTTCTAGTGCGTCATTAGCATCAACATTTTCATTGAGTGTTCGTTCTGATTAAAGATGTCCGTGTGCTGCTGCAGCAGAAGTTTTGGAGCCTAGTCCATGCTTGCCAGCAGAATGACGAGGGAAGAGAGAATCTGGATCAAACTCTCTTTGATTGGTACGAGATCCTTCAAAATCGTTGAACCTTGAACAAGTCTCTGATTCTCACTGAAGTTACCTGCAGTTGTTGATCTCCATGTTGTTTTGCATAACTTCCTTCTGCCAATAGGTGTCGTCAATGGGCTGTTGTTGTTGTGAGGCCATGGGTATTTTATTGTGTTGGGGTTCTGAATACTGCACCTGTTCTTTTCAGACACAAAGAAGATGTAAGGCCTGTACTTGCAGCAGTATACAGAAAGTTTTGTTTTTGCAAACATGCTTTTCACTCGGTCTTCAATATTTTCCCAGCAGCAACCTGTGTCCAGAGGTATGTATGCATGCATGAGCTCCTTTCCCAATCTAGGTTTAAAGGATCTCTTACACACTCTAGCGATGGGAATTTTTTGTTAGTCTGTTAACTGTCCTAGCAGCAGTAGACTAGAATCACACAGATTGGGAGAAGATGAAAGTCCAACAATGGAACATATTTTTTGTGTACAGTTCTGAGTTTGAAGAAGAAAAAACTGTGGTGCCTAGTTTGCAGATTAAGAATCCAGATCTGATTATATGGGCAGTTGTGAAAGCCAGAAAAAGCAGGTTGAAGAAAATGAGCATGGAAATCAGTGTTTTGAAGAAAATGGGGTTGCTTCTTCTGCAATGGTTGTTGGCTTGGTGAAATCTGACCACAAGGAATCTTAGCCACTATCTGTGTTGTGATCTTTGCATTGCGTTTCTTGGCAGGAACAAACTGATTCAAGTATTTGGATTGATGGTGAGAGCAGCAACCTTGGAGTGAAATTTATTGAAGACAATTGGGCAAGGAGATCCAAGATACACAGATTGAGCATGATTTATGCATGGTCAAGAAACAGGCTGCATGTTGCAGACCCATTGAAATGAATGGAAGGACAGCTAGAATGAAGACATTTTAGTACTTTTTACCTGCTTTCTGCAATGTTGCAGGAGATGGTGGTGACCAGAAACAGGACTTGCATCTTGGAGCCCAGGCTAAGTATTTGTCAGGAGAGAGTATGGATGTCCAGATTTCCAAGGCATTGTCATCTGAATGGAGTGGTGTAGCCAATCTGGGATCCTTGAAGGCATGAAAGGGGTCAACAGCTTCAATACAGAGGAATCAGTGACAAGGCCAGGAGACTTGACAAGTAATATCAATGTAAGTGAACTTGTAGATGCTCCTGAGTATGCCAAGATCACCCATGCAAGAAATTCCTGTAACTGGTATCAGGATGGAGGCAAGGAGAACTTACCTCCTAGACAAGGAGGCCCAAGAGCCACTAGTCCACCGCCCGGAAAGCGGTGGTCTTTGGGAAGAAATGGCACCCCTGAGGTACCCTCTGAGATATCTGGCTTATTTACAGGAGAAAGTGACAGTTTTCTGTGTGAGTATGTGGATTTCCTTGCAAAGGATGCAGCAGAGCTCCAAGCACTAAGGACCACTGTGAAAGAGCTGAGATTGAGGGAAATGAGATGGGAAGGTGAAGTAGTGGAGCTCTACAGACTCCGAGATCAGGAAAAGGCCTTTGTGGAGATGGAACAAAGGCTGCTAGAACAGACTGCAAAGATATCTGATCTTGATGCTCAGAGGAAATCTTTACTTGCTGTGGAAAAAAAATTGGAAAAGGATCTGGATTGTGCACGGACACAGATTCGAGAGCTTCAAGAGCAGATCCATGTGGAGGCAGAGCAGTCTGCAGCAGAACTCATGAAACTGAAGCAGAAGATTTCTGTATTGGAAGCCAAAGAAGATGAAAGTATAAAGAGGGAATCCCTCCTTGAAAAGAAGTTGCAAAGCTTGCGAGACCTTGAGATTGAGGTAGTTGAGCTCCGCCGCACTAACAAGGAGCTTCAACATCATAAGCGGGAGCTTAATATAAAGCTCAATGAAGTGACATCACAACCCACCCATTCATCCAATGTAAATCAGGTCTTATGTAATTCTTTTTGCATCCTTTGATTTACTGAAAACTTCTGCACATGAGGTCTCTTTCCTTACTGTGAGTTGGACTTGGCCCTTCATTCTACCTTAAGAATCCGATCCATTCTTCTCTTTCAATCTGATTGCTGAAATACGAGACCTACTGTCCTGAAGAGTAATTTGTAAATATATTGCTGACTTCAATTCCTTTGATTTAACCTTCTCACAGAGGGAAACAGTGTCGGAAGCAGAGGCAGATGCCATGACCTTGTTGCGTGTAAATGAGGACCTCTCCCGACAACTGGAAGGGTTGCAGAATGATCGATTCAGTGAAGTGGAGGAGCTAATCTACTTGCGATGGGTCAACGCTTGCCTCCGCCATGAGCTCCGCAGCTTCCAGTCTACAAGTGGAAAATTCACTGCTGCTGATCTGAACAAAAATTTGAGTCCCAAGTCACAGGCCATGGCAAAACAGTTGATGCTTGAATATGCAAGGCCTGATGACACAATTCAAGCCAAGGAGCAGATAGAATCTGGCTATGAGAGTGCTGTATATGATATACCTAGCCCATCTGGGAGTGGAGGAGATTACAGTGACTTGTCTTCAGATTTTTTGGGATCATGGCGGCTCTCAAAGAAACCAGGTTTCATTCACCAGCTGAAGAAGTGGACTGGTTCAGGAAAAGCTCTACGAAAGGGTAGCAACAGAGCATATGACCTTCTCACTAGTAGCCCATCTGTTCAACGAGGAAGAACTCCAACTCACTGCATACAAGGTGGAGGCCCTGAGTCAAAAAGCTTTCTGAAGAGACTGACTCACCGAAACAGTAATGATGCAGGAGGAATAGGCTTTCGTGCTGTGGAGAACATTGAGATTGAATCGCCAGATGGGTATAAGACCTCACTGAGTGTTGGAGTGTCACAGCGATCTGAATCTGTGTTTTCAGAGTCCAGAACACATTACTCACCTGTCAGCATGAGAAAGCTTGATGATGAGTCCATGAATGAAGTGGCCACATCATTTCAACTCATGTCAAAGTCTGTGTCTGGCACTGATATGTCAGAGAAGTACCCATCTTTCAGGGACAGGTACAAAGGGCCAACCGAGAGACAGAATGGGGTCAAAGAGATGGAGGATGATGAGCAAGTGATCAAAGTTAAGGCAAATTCTGAGCTACAGGCTGAAAGTGACTCAGTGATCTTGCACACAGGAGCAAAGCAAATAAAAACATTCTCTAGGGTTTGCAGAAGCAAGGAACATGAGGTAAAGCCAGGTGAAGCAGTGGTGATAAAGAGAGTTGAGACTGCAAAAATTGCCCCTGCAAAAGTGGAGACAAGGGCAAAACGGATACCAAAGCCTCCTCCGAGGCCCTCAGGCCTAGCTCCTGGTGAGAAGCAAGTGTCTGGAAAGACTGGGGGTATGTTGCCACCACCACCTCCTCCACCCCAATCACGCAGTCCTCCTGGTGCACCATCTCCACCTCCACCACCACCACCACCACCACTTGGAAGCCTGAAGGTGCAAGAGCAAAATAAAGCTAAAATGCAGAGAGTCCCTGAAGTGGTTCAGTTCTATCAATCATTGATGAAACGTGCTGCCAGGAAGGAGTCATTAAGTGCCACAAGTGGGGCTGCAAAGAACCCTGAGGCTCGTAGTAATATGATTGGGGAAATTGCAAACCGCTCAACTCATCTCTTGGCTGTAAGTCGCAACCTTGTGCAATTTTAGTCCTTGAACCCTGGAATGTGTGGCATCTGCTACCAATGGTATTTGATCAAAGTTTCTACTCTGCAGGATTGTTCATGTGAATCTCTTCACTGGGTGACATTGATAGAATATTGTGATGGTGTTGTAGATAAAGGCAGATGTGGAGACACAAAAAGAGTTTGTGGAGGCACTTGCAAATGAAGTGCGGTCAGCTGCATTTACCAACATGGAGGATGTAGTGGCATTTGTGAGATGGCTTGATGAGGAGCTTTCATTTCTGGTATTGTCTTCAACTTCTCAAGCTATTCGAAGCACCAAAAGGGTGTGGAGGTTTCTTTGACAAACTTTTTTCACAAGAACACTTTGCTTCCATCCCTGATTGACAAACAAGGATGTTGCTGTTTATTGGCTTGAGGGTGTTTGCAAAATTTCTGCTTGAGATGATGTAAGAGAGTTGGCTGTATTTGGATTTGTTTCAGGTGGATGAGAGGGCTGTGCTGAAGCATTTTGATTGGCCAGAAGGCAAGGCAGATGCTTTGCGAGAAGCTGCATTTGAGTACCAAGATCTTGAAAAGCTGCAGCAGAAAGTAGCTGTATTTGAAGATAAATCAGAGTTGCCTTGCGAGGTAGCACTGAGTAGAATGTTGGCAGCCCAAGAGAAGTAAGTAAAAGATTACCCTATCCATGTGAGCCATTGGTTATTTAAGCTGCCTGACTTTGGCATGACCGAATCATCCTTGGTGGCTCGTAAGTGATGGCTGGGTTAGAAACTCTATTTTCAAGTGAAGGACAAACATGTGAACATGTGAAAGTTCTGGTTGTAGAGAGTTTTAATCTCTTTGCACTTTGCGTCTATGACCTTACTTAGTGACAGAACTGTGCAATTGATGGGTCCAGAATGGAGAAAAGTGTGTACACATTGTTGCGTGGCAGAGACATGACAACAACCCGCTATAAGGAATATGGCATCCCCACTCAATGGATGCTTGATTCTGGTTTGGTTGGCCAAGTAATGTTTTCTTATCATCTTCCTTGTGGATTTGCTTGTCGTTGATATCTGAGTTCACATTGATGTCTTCTGAAAGATATACTTTCAAATTAAAGTGATAGTATACACCTTTTCATGTTATTTGTGCATGTTTCCATGGAGATAGGCTGTCAGTGAATGAACAGAGACCTTCAAGATGACAAAATGTATCACAAGATGAATTCCTGTTAAATCTAAGCTTTACCCAGCGGGAATGCAGATAAAGTTAGGAGCTGTAAGGATAGCACGGCTTTACATGAAGAGAGCTGCATCAGAACTGGATCTTCTCAGTGCAACCTCAGAGAAAGAACCATTGCTGGAATTCCTCCTACTGCAAGGGGTTCAATTTGCGTTCCGTGTCCACCAGGTTTCAAAATGTTCACATCACTTTTCACATGTTCCTGCTCTCCATTCTTGAACTGGCATGTAAATCACAGCATGTCACCAACTAAGAAAGTCTTGAATTTTTTGGAGTTAATGGACCCTTGTTCACCCAGTACAGTGCTGTATCTTTTTGTAACCAGTAACACTTGGAAATGCAATGTTCTTTTGTCTAAGATGTAGGTGTAGCAGTCTGGTTATCACTCAGGTGTGCTCATAGAGCTATGTGCCCCTAGGGGTATTGCCGACAAGATCAAAGCAAACTCACCTTATATTGTGCTCTTTTGTTTTGTGCAGTTTGCTGGAGGGTTTGATGCTGAGAGTATGGCAGCATTTGAAGCACTTCGCAACCGAGCCCATCTTGGCAACAATCCTAAAACATAGATGCTAACCCTGACCAAGGAATTTCTCCTCCCAATTGAAATCCCGTTGTGGGCAGCAGCTTTTCTTGTGACTGGCAAGAAATTGGAATGCCTTGGAACTCCTACCATTACTATGATATCATCCTGGTTTCTAAACAAGAAGTCTTACTAAAAATCAAGTAATGCTGCTGCACATGCTCTTGAAGTTATGCCTCTGAATTTAATGCTGCAGCTATTTTTTCATGACTTCAAGAGCATGTCCATCGGATTAAGTGTGGTTAATCGAATTATACAAGTCTTGATTGGGCTTCTGGGAGTTTTGGACAATTGTACCATATGTTGGAATCTGGCCATTGAGGAAGCAGTCTCTCTCATGATTCTCTTGTAGTTGTTCTGTTGCTTCAAACATTGCAGGGAGAAAATGAAGAGGTTAAATCTCGTCCGGATTTGGTGGAGATTTCTTACCAAAAACTGACATAAGATTACCTCACTGGAAATTACTTGTTTTGGCATCTTCAATTTTGAAAGCAGGGCTACAGCTTGGTAACATTGTATGCAGCGCTAATGTATTTTCTGCTTACTGTAGCAAAATCAACTTCTAAATGTGACTACACAGTGAAGACCTAGAGTTTTCTGTCCAATTGGATTCTGAAGTCAATTGTGAGGTGAAAACATTTGTGAGAACACTAACCATAGGACTATATGAGGAGAAAGAATTCAGATCTTTGATCTTTGGAGTGATGAGCTGTTGAAAATACTTGAGCATATGCTAGTGTGGTCTGATGCAGGCTCCTACATTGGAAATTGTGGACTTTTGCAAAGCTTGTTCAAAATTCAATCCCCAAGGGCTGCTTGGCCAGATTTCTACTATCTGTGCTGGTGCAGGTCAGTACAATTGCCTCCTTTCCTTTCAGAGGTGGCCCATTTTAGAAACTACCATTTACAGTGATGTTTTTGCATAGAATGTGAAGTGAACTGTTTGAAGTCAAACATTCTCTTTTTTCATTTTTTTCTGGTTTAGTCCTATTAACATGTTTTTAATGTCATCCCTTTTTTGAGGGTCTTTGGCTTTGCATGAATCATGTTCTGAGGCTTAAAGTTAAAAAAGCTTTTCGCCCCTTGCTAGTATGGGGAAATTACTCAAGGATACTGAACATTTGCATTCCTTTTCATACACCTAAAAGAAATTATGAGATGCTTGCAAGAAATCTTCCTAACAGAAAAAAGACCTAAACCGAGATTGTACAGCAAAATTGTATTATGTATAGTAAGTAGGTCTGCGAGGGTCTTTGAGATTTGAGGTCCCTAGAAAGAGGTCTCTAAGTGGAATAAGGGCCTCAAAATCCTGTCATATAAGGCCTGGGTGAAACAGCACTCAAACTGGTACAATGAGTGATGAATAGGCTTGGGATGGCCTCTAAAAACGCCATCTGCTCTCCGTTGCATAGTACTTTGCTTTTGTTGTTTTAAAAAGCCAAGCATCACCTTCTTCCATTGCTAATATAATTCCTCCTCTATTGGCAGAAGTGGTAGGTGTTTAATCCAATGAGTTAATCAAAATCATGTCAAGGTCTTGTCTTGGGTGTAATAGAGATACATCTTGTCAAATATGCTGTGGAACAATATATCACATGTACAAGTGGGTAAATAGGCGTTTATTGATTATGGTGGACATGGCATGTATTATCTATATGTAAGATTGTAAATCATTTGCACCTTGTTCCAAAGAAACATCCATTGATATATTATTTTTAAAAATGATATTTGTATCATTTATGTGTTCTTTAAGTTTTTCATTTGTTAGAACAGTGTTGTTGATTGTTTATGCCCAATTGTAGCTTTGGCTTTCAGTGAAGGTTGTGGCAATCAATGAGAGATGGGTTGAGATCCCATACCATGGCATGAGCCAATGGAAGCAACCAAAATGCAGTTCCAAACCCATTGAATGTCTATACGAACGGAGATCATCTATCCCAATGCCTTGGAAGTTCCACTCCACTTTGGGAGTTGAATTTGGAATGAGGTTAAAGGGGTCAAAATATGTTCAAATTGAGTGATTTCATATTGTTGAAAATGTTCAATGAGTTAAAAAGACAAAGGGTTCATCTTTTTGTCTTAGTCGTTTCTCAATGGGTTTTTAGTGTTTTTAAGATAGTGATGTTGCAAATTGAAAGCATGTTTCATGAATTATGAGCCCAAATTCATGAGCTAGAGTTTCAATTTGAGGATCTTAAGAATTACCCAGTTCAATGTGGTCCTCACTGGACATAGATTATATAACGAAGGTATGTTTGTTTCACAAAAGAGTTCCTGTTGTGGTTAACTCCATGTGAATTTGTTCACAATTTCATTAACCATTCTCTTCATTAAGGTGATTATCCAAATGAGTGATTTTGTTAGAATCCTTATAAATCTCATTCTTTTTTCCTAACCACCAACATAGATATGAATATGAAAGGCAAATTAACACATGCCTTTTCATATCCATTATATTTATATTAATTCATATTAGATTTGACATTGATATAAATAATGATGAACAATTAAAAACATATGGAAACAGAAAAAAATAATTTGATCATTGTTGGTAATGCAATGTGAAGCCCAAATGACTTAACGCTCAAATTACATATAATGTTTTAATGTAAAACATTATGTCAAGTTTAACATTCAATACATGTGACACCAAACATAATATCAACTACACCTATTTGACCCAACATTTCAAATTATTTTGGAATGTTGTCAAATATAACTATTAAATTTGATTTTGCTAGGGTTCATGAGATGGAGATAAATAAGGATATAAGGGGATGCCTAAGTTATTCCTTGAAAACATTATGAAGTAACCCACAATATCAATTTGTGTTTAAATTGGTTGGAATGGAACATTATTGGAATTCAATTTGTTGTTTTTTAGTAGGGGTAGTGGTTTTTTTTTTAAGGAGGGTAATCAAGATAAAAAGGAGATAGGTTATAAGATATCAAATTGGTTGTGTTGTAATGTTTTTGTGATCTTTCAACGTTGGTGATTCAATTTCAATTGCTTTTCAAATGCTTTATGGTGTTGCACTTTAACTGTTATTTTCTAGCCCTATGAAACACCATTTGAAATTATGAATGATTTCTTGAGGGTCCAAACATGATAAAATAAACAATTCATGAGTTTTTTAACCATTTTAAAAGTGTAGTTAGAAAACTTATTTAGCAAGATTTTTAACATTAAGTGTTTCCTTTTTGAAAAAATGAAATAGAATCATGATTTTGTAAAAAAATTGTTATAAGGAGTTCCATCATCGTTTTTAGGTTATGGAACATTTTTTTTTCCCAATTGAACTCTTTTTTTAATTTTTTTTAAACTTCATTTTTACTATAACCTACTTGATACTTCGTTGAAAAAATATTTACATGGTTATTACAAGTTTATAATTATGTGGACCCCATACATGTGTAGATAGGTCTCCATATGTTTTTTCTTTACTAAATTTTCTTATGGACGTACTTGCAATCTAGTTTTTAGAATTCTCTAAGAGTGTCCATAAATGTGTCATTTTTTTTTGCACCCTTGTTTATCAAACCCTTGTCCCAAATCACATGGTTTTTCAAATTTATGAAAAGGAACTTGTATATGTGATTATGATATAAATAATGTGATACAATCTTGCAATTATTTGAAACTTACCAAATGGGGACTTTTTATACAAACAACTTGCAATGTCATAGTACATATAAAGTGATGAATCGTAATATTGCAACCTCATTTTCAATTACAACATGATAATCATGAAACTTGAAAGCTTCCTTGCTGTAAGTAATTATGAAGAAGTCATCATGAACTTCCTCATCCTTGTGTTTTTTCTTTTCCCTATTCTTTTCTCTTTCATCCTCCATTTCTCTCATTCTTCCTCTCCCTCTAGTGAAGAGTTTAAAAATCTCTTTAGGATGACATTTTAATTGCAAATTTAAGCTTGAGCATGCATGATTTTTGAAAGCATGCGTATTATGCTATGGCTCTTGCCTTGCACCTAACACAAGATGAACAAAACAAGAACTGCTTTGTAGAATTCTTCTTCCTCAAGCTTCAACCTTGACAAACAAAACAATTTCATTTATTTAGGAATAATAGACTTGTAATCAAACATGACAATTATAAGAAATTAACATTGAAAAACCAAAAG
>Ga0116230_10007894_pt1 | contig 10512 bp, 8 predicted proteins | sample S1TSphfallax_3_FD_88678 | JGI IMG/M metagenome (GOLD analysis project Ga0116230, IMG submission 88678) | Host-associated microbial communities from peat moss isolated from Minnesota, USA - S1T2_Fd - Sphagnum fallax MG | ecosystem: Host-associated > Plants > Peat moss > Unclassified | place: USA...
AATAAGTAAGGAAAGTAACTCAACCTTGTGAAAGTAACCTAGTTACTTTCCTACTCCAGTAACTAATGAAACCTAACTAGTTGAGCTTGAATTCTCAACACCTCCCACCCAAAAATGTTGTAAACTAAGGAACGTGCCCCAATTCCTTTTTCTTTCATTGTTTTCATTTTGGGATTTGCATTTGAGTCTTTCCAAGAGCTTGGGGGTGTGTCATAGATAGTCATGTGGTTGAAAAATTGGAAAAATACTATGGTGCTCGATTTTAAAATCTAATCCTTTGTTTTATTCGTCAAAATTAATTTTTGAATTTTCTGATGTCCATTATTTGGTTTTTTTATTCCTTCCTTTCCATTTTTTTAAAATTTTTTTTTAACTTTTCAATTGCCTTGTTGGGAATTATTCTTGTTTGGGTACATTTTCACCCTTTTTATTTCTATTTGCAAGTGAAGGTCCATTTGATGGAGGCTATGTGTTCGATGATTCAGGTGAGGACACATTTGAAGACTCAAATGATTAGGACAAACATTGGTCTTATTTTGGCCTTGGTGGAATTTGAAGGGCAACCATTCAATTATTTAGACAATTGGACAAGACTAAATTGCATTGGACATGGCATGTGAAAAAACAAGAGAAATGGAGGAAATCGATGCCATTTTTAATCCAATCTTCATTGCATCAAAGTTATGTGTTTCCACCTCAATCCACACCTGTGTTTATACCAACCTCACGCCATTTGTTTCGTAACAGTTGCAATCGCCCCTTATGGGATTTGATGGGGCTAGAAATGATAAACTTTTTAAAGTTCTCCATGAAATTACCGAGGAGGATAAAGGGGAAAAAATTACTCTTGAAGGTTTCAAATCTTTTCTTGTATATGCAAAAGACACAGAAGTAAGTCCTTTACATATGATTTTTGACTTAAAAGGGTTCCTTGTTGGGAATGAATATTTCAAAATTAATCACCTTTTGCTTCTACCATTTAATTTAGCTCGAGGTCGCACCTTGTTAGGCAAGAACATTGTTCCAAGGCTAACACTAAAGGAATTCCTCATGAGGTGTTTAAAGCAATTTACCGTCCACATATGGATGTTTACTCACTTGCTAAGGTGAATGCCTACTTGAAAAAAATAACAGAAGAGACAAATATTGAGATCGACCCACAAAGGATTATTGGTTGAGATCTGTGCAAGATTAAGAAGCATTTTTTATAGTTTCTTTTCAAAATAGACTATAATTACATCGATCATCCCACTTGTGATAAAACAATTTATCATAAGAAATGTTTTGATTTTTTCCTTAAGTATTTTAATATTCACCTTGGAAATGCATTGTTGGTAAATGATACACTTTACAAAACCTACATGAATCCATCTTTTAATGCCATATTTGTTGAGTCCTATGAGGACCTACCAAAAGAGGATAATTATTTCATGAAGACTTTTCTCCAATACTTAGAGTTTCTTCATTATTCTATGCTTAGTGTTCCCACCTTTGTGGAATTCTATCCTTTTAATGCCATTAGAAGTCTCAAAAAAGACAATGTTAAATTTCAAACTTGGTTCGAAAAATGCACCATGGCCTATTGCACTTCCTTCTATAGAAATCATTTGACATCTATAGTAAGTAGTACAAATTTTCTCTTTTGTTCCTTCCTTCCATTTCTTTCTTGGATTTTCCAAACTCTTTGATTTATGTGGTCCTTGATTTTTAAGGCTTTGTTAACAACTTTTTACTTTTTATTTTAGGTTATCACTGCATTGTTTCTTAAGGACGCCATAAATGTGAAGTTATCAAATTCACATGCCGCTGTTGAAATAAACTTGGATGAAATTCCATTAATTTCAGGTGGCAATTCCCTAGTGTTTCGTTTGTTTGTAACGAAAGTGAGTCCATTTCATATGATTTTCAATTTGAACAAAGTTATCATCACCACACATTTCGATAAGGGTGGGTATGGAAAAGCTACATCTCACATCACCATTCTCTTTCTTGGATTGAAGAAATTCTTGGAAAAATGTGTTGTGTAATTCCACATCTACATTTGGTTCGTACCCTAGTGTCACAATATTTATAATTATTTGGATCAAATGTGGCACAAAACGTAAATCTCCATACGTGTTTCTAAAATGTGATTAAATATTTTGCATGGAACATCCACATTTCCTATTAGATAAACCTAACAAGCCAATTTTTTGTAAAAACCTTGATGTTTTCTTTTCTATGTTTCCTTACACTCATGTTCGCAACATGTTGTTCGTAAACAATACACCATATAAAAACATGTTTAACAACGTTATAGTGCCATTATTTTGGAGTCTTTTGACAACATTCATGGGGAGGATCGATATTTGTTGGGGTTTGTTATCCCTTACATGGAAAATCTTTATTTGTCCAAATATGGTGTTCCCATTTTTGTTGAACACAATCCTTTTGGTAGGATTAAATTTATTAATCTAGATAATTTATGATTTTTTAAAATGTTCTTTATGAAATGCAATCACACCTACCAACCCAATTTTTATAACAATGCGAAATTAAAATTGAAACGAAAAAGCATTTTATTAATTATTCATTGTCAAATTTTTCTTGTTTAAATATCTCAAAAAAATCCTTTTGATAAAAAAATTAAAAAACTTAGTTATATTGTTTGAATGTTGCTTGTACTATTTGTTTTTAAAGCATCTGATTTTGGCTTAATGGCTTTTGGGTTGAACTTCACATTCATGTGACCTTCTTGTGGCCGCTTGGTGTTCTTCCTCATCTACTTAGTGGTTGCTAGGTTGTGATATGTGTGTTTTCAATTCATGTTCCAAATTCTCGATCAAATTATCCTTCCAAATCCTGGATATCAATTTAATTCTTGGACTAACATCTCTTACGACAAGGATGGAGGCTTCTACTCATTCTTGAATTTATCTTTGGTTTAACCTTTCTTTTTTTTGGTAGGTGCATCATGTTTATCTTTCTAATCCAAAAAGGTGGATTCAAACTTTTCGACCTTGATTTGGCACAACAAAAAAGTTCCTCATTCTCAGTGCAATGGTGTCCTTTGTTACTTTCCAAAATGTGCATTTCTTCAAGGTGATCAACGAAAGATTGAAAAAAATTTAAACGTATCCAAGTTGGGAATTTTTTTTGGAGTACAATATTTCTTTTCACAAGCATTTGAACATTTTTACATTGTTATTTGGTTGTGTATGTTGTTAGAAGATGTTGTTGAAATTCTACCTTTGTTGTGCCCAAAACTTTCATCAATCAATTTGTGTTTGTTTGGGGACATGGGCAATGCACTATAACAATGGATTAGTTCACACTTTCAATCTATTACTATTTGAAGGACTTGGATCAAGTTCACTTTGCACATAGAAGTCTACCTAATGGGGATAGGATCAAACATTACTCATTGATGATGAGCCTAGCAAAGCCCTTTGAAATCTAAATTAGAGTGGACTTTTCCTTGAACCATTCAGAGGACATGAATTATTTAAAAACAAGGTGCAAGGGTTAGACCTTGCATTTTGATTGTGGTCAAGATTAAAGGGTTTACCCTTTGCAAAGACGGTTTATGCCCATTTCACATTTATCATGTAGTTTTCGAGGCCACCGTTTAGTTCTCAATATCCATCTTATTCTTGGTTCAAGCAATTTGAGGGAAGTTCGAAGGGGGATCTAACAATAGTGCAACTTCCTTTAAGTGACATCCTAAATAAACCTTAAACCCTTCCTTGTTTCAATTGTGTTTTCCATGCCTTTCATTTCATGTTGGTTTACTTATTCGTTTTATTTTATATTTTGTCAATTTGAGGTTTGTAGTTTGGGGAAATTTCAATTATTCATTTATGTTTGTAATGGATTCTGGCCTTTGTTTGTAAACTACACGAATGCATTTACAATTTTAATTGGTAGAAAATCATGTTATTGACCATGTTCTTTATTTAGAGAAGTAAAGGATGTAATTACATATTTGACTCTTAGTTTTAAGGGTTAAACAATTCCTCAATTTTTGGTTGCTTGTAGAGTGGAATTTTAGTTTTAGTGGTTCATATTCCAAATTTTTATATGGATGGCAAAATAGTTTTTGATACTCAATGTATTTGCGTGAATCAATAAATTGATAATCATTGTTTTTCATGCACTTGAGGTTGACTTTGGTTGTTAACTCTAGAGGGTGAAATTCATATTTCATAATAAGCAAACTTTTCCTTACTCAAGGTTAAATGTTCAATGAATATGTGTTAGTATGTTTTCAAGCTAAGATTATTATACCCATTGGTGGCCACCAAATGGTTTTATTTTCTAATAAATAATTCTTTTCAATTGTTCAGTGCCCCCAAGCTTTTTTATTCAATGGTCCACCAACGGTTTATGAAATAAAATAATTGTAGGTATTGTAAAAAAATTTATTGATACTTTGTAGAATTCAATGACATAAAATTTAATAAATATTTCAAATCGTGTTATTTGATTTTGCCATTGAATTCATTACACCAAAATGTGTCATAGTTCATTGTGGGTTTCACTATATTTTAAATGAATTTGGACATTTTTACCATGGTGAAATTGGTTAACCCCCTTACTGAACGGGGACTAGTTGTTATGGATAGTGAATTGTCAACTTATCACTATTGACCACAAATACACCATATGTGAGGTTTGATCCTTTTGACCTTTAAGATGAAAGCACACACCCCTACCATTAAGTCATCACATTTGTTGTGATAATGTGTTAGTTACATTACATCTTATTTATCAAATACTTCATTTTAAATATTACAAATGTCGTAACCTTAGCCTTGGGTTCACGATCAAGGCAAGGGTTTGCAAGGTTGTGGGCCAAGAGGGAAGCAGGGAGTCACACAACATACTCCCAGGAGCGTGAAGGTGTGAGGAATGAACCCTCACACCCCAAGGGAGTTCCACTTTGGGAGTTGGAGTCCCCGTGGACTCTCGATTCTTCAGAGGGCGATTACAAGGGCCAAAACTCAATGGCTTGATGAGTTATTTATATCAATGGAAAGTTCTTGGAACGTAAATATCTAAAATGGGCTTGCATTGCCCATTTGGACATCAAAAACTCAAGTTATGGCCAAAAGAGGGGCTGGGAGTCAAATTGGCAGTTTGACTCCTGACCACTAAAAGTCAAGAATCAACCTGATTTCCGTGTGTTCAGATGGCGTACGACATACCGATGGAAAGCTTTCGACGAGGGCTACAACTTTGCTTTAGATTTCATCTCAATTAGAGGTCTGCACGCGAAGTTATGGCGCTTGAAAGTTGCAAAAGTCCCAACCTTGGCAATTTTGGGACTCTCACTTGGGAATCCCGGGACAAAAAACTGTTTGGATGTGGGCCCTGTGGAAAGGTGCAGAATATGCTATAAGGGGGAAGGTGGTGGCTTCCCCCAAGTCTAGGCCATGGTGAGTCTTGTGTGTTCGTGTTGCCTGTGGCTCGTCTTAGCACCAAAGGTGCTCCAACTATGCATTAACCACCTTGTGTTGGTTTTGTGCAGGTCCGTGTGAGTAGATAAAGCTTGTCAACTCTTCCTAGTCCCATCCCGGAGCTCTAGCACGCCCCTCTACCCTTCTAAAGTGCTGCAAGTTAAGGGGCGTGCCCCGACTCCTTACTATTTCGTTATTTTCTGTTTGGGACTCACATTTGAATCCTTCAAGGAGTTGGGAGTGTGTCAACAAAAACATATACTTTGAAAATTCATAACTTATTGAAATTTTGTCCAAATGAAATGATTAAAGTTTAATTTAAAAGTTTTTTCAATAATGTACATAGTTACATTTATTTCCTTTTGAAAATGTAAAATCATTTGAACAATTTTTTTTTGAATATCACAATTCAATACCATTTCAATGACCATTCTTTTGAATTTTTTTTATAATAAATGGATAAGATTTTTATCAATATAATAATACCACCTATGTTATGTTACTTTCAACTATTCTAAGGTTATTTTTCATTTTTCTAAATTATTCCACCCTACATTAATTACAACTATTTATGGTTATTCTAAAAAAAATTGGTTATTTTAAACTATTTCACCTTAAGTTTTTTTCAGTTATTTTAAGTTATTTATTAATATTTTATGTTATTTAAAACTATTTTAGGCATTTTTCCTTAGGCAATATTCAACTACTCTAAATTATTTTTGGTTATTTTATGTTGTTTTTTACTATTATAAGTTATTTCACTTTAAGTTATTTGCGACTATTATAAGTTATTTTAAACTATTTTAAATTATTTCATCTTAGTTTTTTTTGGCTATGTGAGGTTATTTTTGGCTATTGAAGGTTATTTTATCTTATGTTGTTATTGGTGATTTAGGCTATATTTCCAAAGGTTATTTGTGGTTATTCTATTGATGGTTATTGGTTTGGTGACTATTGGTGGCAATATTGTTTTTATTAGTGGCTATTGGTTTGGTGACTATTGGTGGCAATATTGTTTTCATTGGTGGCTATTGGTTTGGTGACTATTGGTGGCAATTGGTGGCTATTGGTTTGGTGGTTATTGTTGGTTATTCTATTGTAGGCCATTAGTGGTTATTTTATTGGTGACTATTGATGGCTATTCTATTGGTGGTTATTAATGGCTATTGGTGGCTATTCCATTATAAATTATTATTAGATATTCTAAGTTATATTATCATAGGCCATTGGTAGTTATTTTATTGTAGGTTATTTTAAATTATTTTTCATAAGCTATTATTGGCTATTCTAAGTTATTTTACCTTAGATCATTATATTTTATTTTAGATTATTTTAAATTGTTATACTTAGGATAAAATAATTTATAACAACATAAAGTATAATGACCTTGAATAACTTGAAGTATAATTTGAAATAATTTATATTAACTTAAAATAAAATAACATAAGGTATAGCCTAAAGATAGTTGAATAATTTACTTAAAATTAACTTAAAGTTAAAAACCTGCAATAAACTAATTAGGATACCTAAAGGTAAAATAATGTAAAACAATTTAGGGTATAAGTTAGAATAACAAAGGTAGGGTAAAATAATATAGGGTATATTATAAAATAGCATAGGGTATTTAAAACAATAACAACATAAACCTATTTACCATAGTAACTTATAATAGTGAATTATGTTAATTAATAGTGAAACATGATGTTTACATAGTGATATTATAATAAAATAACTTTAACCAAGGTGAAATCAATAAAGTGCAATGAACTTATTTCATTTTAAAGTTCCCGTAATGATTTAGGCTAATGAACTACACCCTACTTTTGTAATAGTGATTGCTTATTTCATGATGTTACGTAATGTTTTAGTTATGCACCCTTCTTTTTAAGGTCTTTTAATTCTTAATTTCCAATGGCCACTAGGTTTATCTATTTTCATGTATATTAATTGTTCTGATGGTGAGAAAAATTTGTTATGAAAATTTATCATTTCAACATTTTGTTTAGTGCCCACCAAGTAATTATATTTATCTTTAAACTCTAAAAATTGATTTTTTAAATTTTTGAACTTTTTCAAAGTTCAAAATTAATTAAATTTGTGTTCCATGGGCCTAGGTCTAAGCCTAGCCTAAATGCCATTTGGCCTAGGTTTATGTACCTTAAGTGTCATGTCATATGGGTCTATGCCTAGCTTAAGGGTCACATAGGCTTTTGGGGCCAAACTTAACTAGGTGCCACATACCTTAAGCAATTAGCTGACCTATGTTTGGGCCAAACCAACTAGGTGTCATGTGGCCTAGCCTAGGTGGCCTATGTTTAAGTGCCACGTGGTTTAACCTAGCTTTATGTTTGGGTGACATATCCTAGATCTTAGATGGCTTATATTAACCATATATTTAAGTGATCTGGTGTAGGTGCCATGTGTCTTAACCTAGGCTAGGTGTCCTATGTTGTGACGTGTAGTGTCGTGATGTTCTATGTTGTAAGGGTGTAAATCCATAGTAAACTCTATTGAACAAAAAGACTAAAACTAGTCAAAGGTATAAACTAATTAACCAAAAAGAGATGCACGCACATATATATACAATGCACAAGAGGAGGATAAGATGAAATTCTCATGTATATTATATTGAATCGAAAAGAAGGAAAGAAAACGTAGTGTATGTAAACAATGACCGTGTAATAGCCACCGTGAACATTTAGAAATCCAATTTGACTATGGAGGAAACTCACCTTGACAAAGGAATTCTAGAAAAACTGACCAGAGAAAGGAAGAGCATAACCTTTTATACAACTGTCAACAAAGTTGAAACCTTAAACAAACCATAACCCTAAAACACCTAATAGCGTACAGTAACCTAATAACATACATTAACCCTAAGAACGTACATTAACCCTAAAGGCATGATTAGCATGCCCATAACCGGTCGTCCCACAACACACACACACACACATATAATGCACAAAAGGAGGTTGACATGAAATTTTCATGTATCCCCCCCTAAACTTGAGTCGAAAAAAACATGGCATGGTCTTGGTAGAAATCAAGGTGTTGCATGAAAACATGATGAATAATACCAAATGCCATCAAGAACTTGAATGAGCTCCAACTTGAGGCAAAATAGATGGTATCCACCATTATAAATATTGTAAAACAACATCTAATCAACATTGTCTGTCCTTTGACATACTTGACATGGATAATCAAGTGGAGGAATCCAAGTCGACATGGATGATAGGATCCAAGTTCAGAAAGTCGTAGGGTGCATAATTTTTGGAGTGATCTCGAATTGTGTTTGTCAACTCCTTGCAACTCTAACACACATGAAGGCTTGATCGCCTTAATCTTCAAGATAGTGCGACTGGAAGAAATGTCTAAAGTATCATTAGGTTGTTGCTAGAGATACACAAAGTCACCAACATCAAATTGTTTCACCTTAGGTTTATAACTACCACCTCATGTGTGTGCATATTGTAAGGTGTCTTGATGTTGTACAATGGACAAGTTTTCCATGGCCATGGGCATAACCCTCTTGAATAGAACAACCCTCTTTGCGATGACCCTAGCCCAAGTGGTTGGGGAGTGCAAGTCCACAACTTGGTCCATTTGAGCAGTAATGGAAGAAGGTGGAATGGGATGTCTCCCAAAAAGTAGAAAGTAAGGAGTGACATGAGACAAAGAGGCGTGTTTGGACACCCTGTAACCCATGGCAATGTAAGGTAAGGCCAGGTCCCAATCCTTTTTGTTCCCAGTGAGGCAAATATTTTGAAATCCCTTCTTGCATGTCTGAACCATCCTTTTTGCAAGGCCATTAGCTTGGGGATGATCCCTTGAAGTCTGGCGATGGTCAATGAGAGCATGATCAAGTAGGTCTTAGAATTATCCTCTGAATTCTAATCTTTGATCAATAAGGCACTAAGCATAAGCCCTAAACCTACTTAGGTCTGTTGTAAGAAAACCTGGTTGGTGTTGTGTGATGACTTGTTCGACATTGTAATAAGTTCGACCCACTTTGCGAAATGCTCAATCATAATCATGATGTAGACATTACCCTTGGAGGTCTATGGTAACTCTCTAGCTAAATCACATGACCAACAATAGAACATGCCCTAAATAGGGAGTGGAGAAAGCATGAGCTATCGAGAGAAGAAGGAAGTTCTTACTATATCACATTGTTCACACCTAGTAATGACGTTTCGGACTTGAGCATACGTACCTCTCCAATGGTAATGAGGAATGAAAAGGTTATAGTACGCCTAACTCTAAAGTGTCCAAGCTTCGAATGTACCTTCTAATTAAAACTAGGCCATTCATGTGGTGGAGGAACCACTATGTCGCCTTATGGTAAGCATCAAATGAAGTGATTGTCCTTCCATGATTAGCATTTGAATTGTTGTTGTATGTGCTCCCGATGATTTCATGTAATTTGGGGAGGGTATTCCCCATGATGAAGAAACCTTAGAGTGTCCAAGTCCTCCCATATATCCATAATTGGATGCTTAACCAGGTTACATTGCAATAGTGCAAGATAACTAGATGCATAAGATACATGTATTGTTGGAATATGGTCGAAGTCTTGCCTGGCTTCTAAGAAATCTTCAAAGGTAGTGAGGGGTCTCTGCGACATGGTCTTCGCATTTTGATGTGTAATACCAAGTCGGTGAATAACCTTGAACTTGTACTTTTGAAGTTTAAACGCCCAACGAGTTAATTTACCAATAAGCTTGTTGTTGGTCATCAACCATTTGATAAGTTGGTGGTTTGTATACAAAGTGAACTTGGTGCCATAAAGATAGGCCCTGAAATGTATGACGGCCCATACAACAACAAAACATTCCCCCTCATATGAAAAGTAGTTGCTCTCAGCCTTGTTGTTGCTTTAGGATGCATAAGCGATAACATATTCTTTGCCTTCTTCATCAAGTTGGCCAAGAATAACACCAATACCAAGAGCACTCCAGTCAATGTGTAGAATGAAGACCTTGTTGAAATAAGGTCTTTTCAAAATGGGGAATTCTAAAAGTTTTTCGTTGAATGTGTTGAAAGCTTCCTGAGCCTCTTCATTCCATGTCCA
>Ga0116230_10007895_pt1 | contig 10512 bp, 3 predicted proteins | sample S1TSphfallax_3_FD_88678 | JGI IMG/M metagenome (GOLD analysis project Ga0116230, IMG submission 88678) | Host-associated microbial communities from peat moss isolated from Minnesota, USA - S1T2_Fd - Sphagnum fallax MG | ecosystem: Host-associated > Plants > Peat moss > Unclassified | place: USA...
AACCAATTAATTTCCAAATAATTGGTTTAAAAGTGTAGATGTAATTATGAAATTAATGTTTCATCTTGAAAATATGGAAATGCATTGGTATATCATATACCCTATATTAATAACCAAAAAATCCTATATCAATCACATATGTACTCGTTATTAAACTTTTAATTCAAAAATTTGAAACTACTTATGATAAAATTCCAAACATTTGATTGATGAAAGTTAACAATTTTTGATTTGTCATTTAAAAACAATTGAAATTTAACAAAGAATCTCTGCTACAAGTGTCATAAGCTACTTATTGAAATATTTTGATCATTTATTAAAAATTAGCAATTCACTTATATCCCATGGTATAGTTTATTCCTTTTGGGCCTCCCTTGGTCCATAGTATTTTATAAAGATTGTGCATGACAATCAACAAGAGTCAAGGTTAAACACTGAACAACGTTGGGGTATATTTGCCATCTTTAGTCTTTTACCATGGTCAACTATATGTTGCTATCTCACAGGTCACAAGCAGTACAAACATCAAGATTTTCAGCGGCCAGGGTCCCGATGAACACATGTGGAATGTGGTATATAGAGAGGTTTTGGAAATGTAGTTTGTAGTTGTAATTTTGTAATATGTATCGTCAAATACACACACACCTGTGCATTAGGCACCGGGTTCAAACTAGTTACTTATTAAAGATTTTCATTTTTTCAAATGTTGTAGAAGGATCTATTGAAATGAAAATCACTTCACCAAAGTTTTTGAGAAACTAGGCAATGACTATGCATATTTTTGAAAATTAGGCATAATTCTAGGATGTATACTAGGAACTTTTCATTTAATTAAATTTCAACCTACCTTTGTACTAGGTAGACATATATGGTAAGGCAACATTTGATTTTGGTTCGCCCTTTTGGCTTGTCATTCACATTTTGTTTATGTCTTCATGTAATCAATAATGAGCCAGTTGCCACTCACATGACCTCTCAAAACAAAAAAATTGTTCATGAATATATCAATAACTTTGACACAGTCCCTCCTATTATCAATGTCCAACATTTAAATTTTTTAATATTGATCATAAAAAATAGTTAAAAGATAATTTTAAATCACCCCAAGTCTATCATAAGACTTGATGTATCTACCATAAGCTTGCAATTCTATAATATATAGTGTAATAATGAAAAACAAAAAAGTTTGTATGTGAAATTTTTCTAAAATGTGAAAAGTAAAAGTATAAAGGGTTTTTCTTCAAAAAGAATTGCCATAAAACCCTTGGTGTTGAAAATTGAACTAGGGTGACTCCAGTGCCACAAACCCAACTTTTGAGCTAAAGCTAATTATGTTTTTGTGCTTCAAATTTTTGTGAATGAGCTTTACTATCACAACATCACTATTAGAAATCATGTCGTTTGCAACCAATCACTATGCGATTGGCATGCAATTGGTTTTTGTTTGCAATTATCTTGGTCATCTTTACAACAATAAATTTGTTAGTGTATACTTTTTCAGCCATATGGTTGTGTGTGTAGTTTACATGCAACTAAATGTGTGTAACATGGACACATATCATACAAATAATGACCTAAACTTATACATACTTAAATTACTATACATAGGTTATGTATAATAATATTATGTACATCTAGTATTAAGGTTAACCCCATGCTAACTTGGGCTACCTTAAACTAAGCCATGCTAAAATAACAGTGGCTAAATTAAATTAAGCTAAACTAATTATGGCTAATTTAAACTAAACTAAATTAAATCAACTTCAACAAACCATGGAAAAATTAAACTAATTATGGCTGGAATAAATTAAACTAAACTACATTAGCCTAAAAAAATTATGCATAAATTAAATTAAATTAAATTAAATATGGAAAAATTAAGTTGGGCCAAACTACTTATGGCTCAATTAAGTTAAACTAAATTATTTATGGTTAAAATAAATTATGATATGTTACTTATGGCTAAACTAAATATGGCTTATTTCATTATGGCCTAAATTAAGTTATGTTAGATTATTTATGGCTACATTAAATTAGAGTAAATTATGGCTAAACTAAATTAAGTTAAATTAAATTAGGATCAAATAAATATGGTTAAATTAAATTAGGCCAAACCAATTATGGTTAACTTAAGTTAAACTAAACTAAATTATGCTAAATTAAATTAAATTAAACCAAACCACGGTTTAAATATGTATTGAAAGTTTTTTATTTTATTTTTCAAATATATTTAAATAATTGTGTTGGCGAGTAGAAATTTTTGATTTTATTTTATTTGGAATCTTTTTCAGAAAATGTAAATTTGATTAAACAAAAAAATATTCAAAATCAATTAATATGATTGTATTAAAATTTAGTATAAATATTCATAATTATTAATTTAAAATGTATTATAATTATAACGATAATCGATTATATATATAACCAATAATTATTATAGATTTAAATTTTATTATTTATGTTCAAATATTATTGAAATAGGCTACACCAATAAACCTAAAAGTAAACAACCATCCTAAGCTAATTACTAGTTTAAGTTAGATAATAATATTAAAATATTGTACAATCATCTTTGAAGTGAAGAAAAAAAGGAATAATGAAAAATTAACAACAAGAAAAATAAAAAATTAACTTCCCAGGTCACAAAACGTTTTCTTTTTCTTTTTTCTTTTATTTGGATCCATTCTACTTTCAAACCTCATAACTTTCTTATTTCTTATCAATTTTAAACACTATAAAGTTTTATAAAAGTGCCACCTAGAGTTCTACAAATCATGTTGGAACTTTAATAGCAACAAAACAACATAAAGGGAACTATTTGGGTGTTTAAGAAAACCACCCTTTGTAATGTTCAATGCTTTTTTTTTATTAAATTTAAACCCTTTTACTTTGGGGGCAGTGTAACTTTCTCATTTCTTATCTGTTTTCGACAATTCTTAATTTGTTAGATGTGTCAAGAGGAAGGCTTCAAGTTTTGTTTAGACACTACAAGAAACAAAACCCTCCTGTGCCATCTATACTCTAATACAATAGTTGCATCTAATGTGCAATTAAGTTCGTTCAAGAGGATTGCAATGGAATTTTTTATCCCATATCCCTTGGCTTCCAATTCTATTTGGCTCAATATATAATTAGGATTAATAGCTATGTAATAACCAAATACAAAGTGCCATTAGGGATGAGTGAATAACAAAAGCTTGAACTTTATGAAATGGTTAATCATAAAAATAAAATTGAATTATTCTAATCCTTCCTATATAGCCTAAGCCTAAGCCTAGCTACTTTCACCCTACTTATATACCTAAGTAAACCTACCTACTTAATAGGGTTTAATAATTACCTACCTACCTAGGCCACACATGTCAACATCTTATTAGCCATAAATTGGATAATTTAGATTTCATTAATTAATTAATTATATTGAATTTTTAAAAAATAGGTGGGATTTTATTGCCATTTGTCACCATGTAATTGGTGTTCTAAAATGGACACGTCTCAAATGGTCAATGAACATTCCATGGTGTGCCACATGTCATCATCTTAGTGGCAAAAAATTTAATGATTGAAATTAATCCAATGAATCTTTAATTTTGAAACACAAAAATAATTAATTAGTGACACGTGTCCACAAGCTAGTTGTCCAATTTTAAAACAAATGTCATATTTTTATTACTTGCATTGTAGTTGCAAGGAAAGTTGCACAAAAGGTGAAACTACATTTGGATTAATATGTATGCATGAATATGTATATTATCATTGTATATACATGTTGCATACGTAATGTCACATGCAATTGAATGTCATGTGCAACTTGTCTTAGGCAACTACACAAATTTGCAATTGCATGTGTTGCATGCAACTAAATTTTAATTACAAATGATAGTTTACAAAACCTAAACCCTAAACCCTAAACCCAAAATTTCTACTAGTGCATGTGGGGTCACAAATTTACCCCTTAAAGTATAGAGCTTATAACTTTGAAGTCAAACTTCATATTACATGTTCACTTCTCCTACATGAATGTAAATAAGATAAAAAAATGCATTTTTTATTTCAATCAATGAAACCATATGTTTCCTACAAGCCATACTTGATTCTTTCAGATTTTTTTTGAAAATTTAAGGTCTCTATGATTTTTTAAATTGTAGTAGGTGAGAAGCATTCCTATGGATTATAAAATATTTTCAAACATTTGAATTTTTTATCAAAGGTGTACCTTAGTGAAGAATTTCATTTTGAGATATTTGAAAATATGATAAAGCTTTAAATTGTGGTGTAACCACTCGTGATTTCAAATTTTATTATCATATGTCCATTACAGTTTCAAGAATTTTGAAGAATTTCAAAATATAGTAGAAAATAGATTTAATATGTTTCAGTTTTTTAATTAAATTCGTCTACAGAAGGTGATTTGCATGGCAAAAATCAAGTTTCAACAACAAGAAGCCAAAAATAAATAAATAAATGATACCATGAGACATATATATATAATGGTTTCCATGTAAATTCCACAAATTAGCCCAAATGGTTGGGACTTAACTTCATGATATAACATGACTACTAAAAACCTTTATTAGAACCTTCGAGTTGAAATCACCAATTTTATTTGTTGAACTAAAATTACTTGACCATCCAAATGACATTTAATGTTTTTTACACGCTTATGCTCTTGGTTGGTGTGTTTTTTTGTTTTTTTGTTACAAAAGTAATAATTCTAATGTAAAAATAACCAATTTAACATGCCTAGTAGAATAGTTGCTCCTACAAGTCAAATTTTTAACTTTCCTTTCATAGTAAAATAGCTTCATGGAAAGGTGGTGGGGACCTTCACTAGCTTGAAAATTGTTGGGTTAAATGCTTAGCTTTCCTTTCAAAGTAAAATGGCCTCATGGAAAGGTGGTGAGGCCCTTTAGTAATTTACGAATCTTTAAGTTCCCCAATGATTTTTGAAAAAGAGAAACCAAGCATGTTGTTTTTCACCAACATCCTTTGCATTTCATATTTTGTGAGCATGTCAAAATGTTTCAAGTTTTCAAATGTGTTCAATTGCAACACTCTAAGATGGTATAAACATATAAAATCTAAACCTTGAATTAAACTTTGCAATACCAATATTCCAGCAAGAAAGTCCTAGCCCCTTCATCAATTATAACACAATACAAACACAATAACTTCAATTGTGGGGAGTACATATGCCAAAGAACATCAATGTTATAAAAAATTAAAACAATTAAAACAATTCCCCATGGCTGAAATCAATAAGGGGGAGAAGTTTCGACAACCTTCCTCTTTCATTCACCTTTACACTATTTCATAATAATAACTTTCAAAACCCTACTCTCGATAAAAACTATGAATTCTGAAGGAAAAAACCAAAAAAAATCTTCACAACCTGAAATAACAAAGGGGATTTTTTTGACAAATCCTTCCTTTAATCAATTTACATAGAAAATTAGTCGATACTAATTATAATGTTGAAAGCTATATGCAATACTATCATGCAACTAATGGGATTCGAAAGATTGCCACATAATGTATACAAGGGTTCCCATTGTAGACAAAATGGATTTTAAACAATAAGGTTACCACAACAAATGACCCACATTGTGATGGAGGGTGTTGAGGTAAAATCTCACCTACAAAAGGGATATGAGGAGGAAGGCCACAAATGTGTGGAGGTGGCAATGGTGGAGGAACCCCAACATTGTTTTTCTCGAACTCATTTGAACCACGAAATTGTTGTAGTTTGGTGCCTATGCTCTTCACAACATGCAACAATAGTGGCTATGGATGCGCACTTGGTGGCAAGGGAAAGAAAGGTTGTGGTAGTGTAGAGTGCAAGATGAAACCAATATCGGATGGCAATGTTGAACCTATTGTGAACATTTTCTTATTTGCAAACACAAACCTATAAAACTTTAAAATAACTCGCCAAGGAGCTAAAGGCTTACCATTTTGAACCTATAAGAGGACCTTAAAGGTAACCAAAGAATGCCGTGAAAAATAAGAAAGGATTTAAAACAAAAAGAAAATAAATAAATAGAAAACATACAGGAATGCCAAAAAAGAAGGGACAAAACAAAATTAAAACTCTTAAAAGACATGTAAGACTTTAAAATGACCCTCCAAGGAGTTAAAGCCTTACTACTTTGAACCTACGAAAAAATGGTAGAAATGTAATTTAAATTCCTGCATAATATTTCACATTACTTTAACAATATATTTTCATTTCACATGCATATGTTCATTATTTCTGTCTTAAGTCTCAACAAACTTAACATTACCATTCATTCAAATATGAGATTCATGATTATTCCATACAACTAGAATCTGCACTTCAAAAAACATTGTAAAATCTCCAAAAACAATAGTACAATTCATTTCATCATAATCTAACACTACGAAAAAATTCACACAAAGAAATGAACATAAAATTCACTATAGAAGTCTATGCCTCTTTGTATTATTGAAGTCATAAATCCAAATTATTGCATAATCCCATGTTTTGTTGAAAAAAATCCCAAAACAACACTTAAAATTTGTGTTATATCAAAACAAGGTGTGTGGTTTCTACCCCTGATACATCTAGTTCCTCCTACTATTCCGTATAACTTCCCCACCTCATCTTCTTCTTTCCTCCTCTTTTTTTCCCATAACTCTCTGTTTTTGAACTATATCAAATCACATCATCATGATTCAAACAATAAAAATTCAAAATTTAAACTAACAAAGTTCCCTAATCAGTCTTTATCCTAACTACCTTGTTCATCCAAAATCACATACTCATCCTACCCCCTTAACATATTACCTTACAAATAAACAAAACGTGACTTTAGGACTAAAGTAGAACATAGAAACACAAAAGAGGACAAGAAAAGAACTAGACACAAAGGGGAAAACACATTATCTGGAAAGAACCATGATTTTATAAGAAGATAAACCTTTCTTCATAAAATAAACCAACCTTGACAAGTAGTTAAGGGGGGCCAATGCTCCCCAAAATATAAACTTTGATGAACCTAGCTTGTCACTATTTGGGTGCAGAACATCCACTAAAATGACTAGAAATTTCAAGAAAACTATTATATAAAATCTACGTGTTGAATTTCTATACATTTTAGATTACATGATGGTCATGTTGTATTCATTATAGTGAAGGAAAAACTGAGTAATTATTGTTCAACAAACTTGGGATCCCTAATGATTTTGTGAAGTATGAAAAAGGATTCAACTGTTTCTAGGTGAAAAAGGTTGTGATAATCCAAAGGTCTAATGTGGATGTCACATTTGTACATTGAATCTACCTTTCCTCCCTCCACAACAATATTTTCAACCTACAACAAAACACCTCCCCACTTTTAGGACTTTCTACAAATATAATTTATCTTTTAATGATTATGGAATTTTTAAAAACAATGCAAGAAAGCATAAATACACAAGAAAAAGTTGAAGATATCACTTGCATATAGATTGAAGTAAGCAATTTCTAGTTCCATGCCAATCTATGTGACCTCATACATCTCATAATAGGTCTTTGCCAACTCCTTTACTAGCTCCAAATCTTGCAAGGTGTTCTCACTTAGAAGATCTAGATAGCAAGACCTTGTTGGACCATACAATTACACCAAAAAACACATATCTATGTGTGATGTGTGTCAATGCACCAACATGAACATTGTAAAGTTGACCTATTTCAAAACTACATGAAACCATGGTTCATGTTGAGTGGTTACCTTTAGCAATTGCTTCATGTTTAGTCATTCCTCTAGTTGCCCCAAAAACAAGATTCCTTACTAATTAGCACATCTACAAAACATAATCACCATGTCAATGTCAAAAATGTGAACTTTTTCTCAACAATTAACTAATGAAGAACCATAAATTCAAAAATATGCCAACTTGTTACAAAGAATTCCCTGGCCTCACAAACTAGTTTTGTTTTTTATGGGCAACAGGCTAGTATGCAATTTGTCATTTTTGCCATCATTTGCAAACTTTCATATTTTCCCAATGTAGGACTGGACCAAAATGTGTAACATACCAAATGGTCCATCTTGGATGCACAACCCCATTGGGCCATTTGGCAGTTCACCAACAAAAACCAAGCAATTTGGTTTTGACTTCTTGACCAACAAATGCATAACACCTCCCATTGCCTCTTCATACATATTTCATAGATATGAAACACTACTCTCATTGTATGCAACACCACCTTGTTGTAGCCAAACTTTGAGCAAATATTCATAATAAATGTCTCCATGTGAGCCGAGCCTTATGTTGCTACCTTCAAATTGCCTTGATTGTGGAATAAAGCAGTCACACCATAATTTATTCATAATTCAATGCAAAGTTGGTCCTACGAACAATTTCTTTTTTAAATGCATTTGATGGAATGAGGTTGTTAAGAAACCCACTTGATATAGATAAAGGAAAAGCCCTTTATCTTCAGAAGACCCTTGAAATGCTCATACATAGCAATTGTAGCTTTTGTGTACTTAAGGTCCCCACTAATATATCTAAGGTACCCGAATTCCATCCGCATAATGGTTACTTCAAATGTGTTATTGAACCCACCACCAAAACTAGTTGTATGAGCATTCTATTCCTGAAAAATCACATCTAAAAAAAGGGACATGGGATGAACTACTTGTAAATGTATCCATCAAACAATCTCCAAGATCTTTTGCATTGTCCAAGTAAACACTAGGATTTGGTCCTTGTAGGTGGCCACTTCTTTTTACACCCCATGCACCAGTATTCCTCCTCCACTCAAATGATATGCACTCAACAAACTTCCTAGCATATGGATTATAGTCTCAAATAGATTTACCTATGAAAAACACTCCATCAATTCCCATCAAACTGAACTTATGCTATCATTTCTTTGAATAGCAATGATGCACATCATGTTTGCTGTGTTTGGCATCTTAGAATTGTAATGTATGTTCTAAATATTTGTTATTTGCTAACTACATGTCTCATACATATCTCTTAGAAACATGAAAGCCAAAGATAAGAGTTCAATGAAACAACATGTCCTTTCTGGTTTAGTTTGATAGGCAACTCCTTCTTGATCCATGATCCTACATCCTTGACAATATCACTCGAGCCCATAATCATAATAGTGTCCAATGCATTTACTACAGTTGCCCTTAGGCCACCAAGACCATCCACCCCATGTTTGCTAAGAGGTTGCAATTCATTGAATCACATTTCAAAGGTTTTATATGCTTTCCATGCATGTCAGAATGTCATTGTAACATCTGCTTATTGAGTTTGCCATAGTGGATCTTGTTTACAATCAAATGAATTATATCATTTGTTCCAACTTTAGTTTAATTACTAAATGTGATGATCAAGTGGTTAAATATGTTTTTTATAACAATTATGCAACCCAAAACACATGTTTGAAAACCAAATTTGCAAATCAAATAAAATCATATCATGGTTCCATTGGAAAATCCCAATAATGTTAAGTATATTGTTGGAATGATGTGATGTAACCAAAAAGGCAACCATGAAAACCACCAATTTTGCAAGATCAAATCAAACTTATAATGTCATTATGGTGTATGGATGCACTGACATTCAAAGAAGCTTTTCCATTATTCAATTTGTGGGGATTTACATTATTTCTATTGTTCAACAAGAATGGAAAAGCTTCAATGCCAATTACACCATCATATTTCTCTTTCACCTATATCGAAATGAACCTTTTTGAAGCACATATTTGGTTTGATTGACTAGAACCTAGATACACAAAACATGCTAACAAAAGGAGCACCAAGAGTTGTCCTATTCCACATGAGACACAACTCCTTAACAACTTATTGGTCTAGATTGTTCATGTCACTTTCTACCAAAATTATTATCCAAAAAAAATATTTTTTGGGATTTAGTCCCAAAAACCCTAGAACAAGGTTATCCTTAATCCAATCTTTAAGATTTGCTTCAGCCTTGGCAAAGCTGTAGGTAGAAGCTTCAGGGCTAAGGCTTATAACCCAATTAGAATTTTCTTTTTCCTCCACTTACCCTTACATTGATTTTAGTTTGCAAAACAATAAACAAATGGTTGGTAGCACTAATTGCAAGATCATTGAGACCTTCAAACGCCAATGAAGTTGCATCTATAAGGATGATATCAAACGAAAAAGGGGCAAGGTGACGCACTCCCAACTCCTTGAAGGACTCAAGTGTGAGTCCAAGTGAAAGACAGCGAAAGAGGGAGGAGTCGGGATGCGCTCCCTAGCTCACAACACTTGGAAGGGGAGAGGGGCGTGTTGGAGCTCCGGGATGGGACTAGGAAGAATTGACAAGCTTATTCACTCACACGGGCCTGCACACAACCCCCACAAAGTGGTTAGTGCATAGTTGGAACACCTTTGGTGCTGGGACAACCACGGGCAACACGGACACACAAGACTCACCACGGCCCGGACTTGGGGGAAGCCACCACCTTCCCCCTTATAGTATTCTCTGCGACGCTCCGCGGAGACTACATCCAAATGGCTC
>Ga0116230_10007896_pt1 | contig 10512 bp, 6 predicted proteins | sample S1TSphfallax_3_FD_88678 | JGI IMG/M metagenome (GOLD analysis project Ga0116230, IMG submission 88678) | Host-associated microbial communities from peat moss isolated from Minnesota, USA - S1T2_Fd - Sphagnum fallax MG | ecosystem: Host-associated > Plants > Peat moss > Unclassified | place: USA...
CAATATGCTAAATTCCAAAGATTGAAAATACATAACATGAAAGTGGCCAAAATTTGTTGTAGACCCCCACAACATTAGGTTGGGGTTTGGCACTTGATGGGGTGAACCTTTTTGGGGACCTCAACTCATGCCATTCAACATGGCTAGTGGTTTTGCCACCATGATTAGTTACCAAAAGACGTTTTTTCAACTTGGCTTTAATTATTCTAGGCAAAGAATCTTGCACATCCAATAATGTGGATGTGTATTTGGAACTTTTAATTGAAGAGTTACAGCTCTTGTGGAAAGGGGTTGAAGCCTTTGATGTATATTTGGGGGCAAAGTTCACCCTAAAAACCATGTGCATTTGGAGCATACATGATTTTCCTACCTACAACCTATTTGCTAGTTGTGTGATGAAAGGGCATGTGGATGCCCATTGTGTGGTCCAACTATGAAATCATGTTCTTCAAAAAAATTTAAAAAATTGGTGTATTATGGGAGTTGTAGGTACTTGCCTAAGACCCATCCATATTTACATGCTCAAATAACCTTTAATGGAAAAACAAAAAATAGGGTTGCATCTGTGAAAATATCTATAGTCGACACAATTGAATGGGCTATAAAGTGTGAATCATGTTTAGCAAGTCCGCGAAATAGAGTTGGGGGCAAAGTAAACCATGTACACAAACATGGAATCAAGAGGTGTACATACATTGTTTTTGTGAAAGTTGAATCAAGTTTATGAAATTCTAAAATAGAAAGTTCAAAAGGACTACAATGTGGTTACAACTCAATTGTTGGAAATTTGCTAGGAATTGCTGATCAAGAATATGTTGGATGTGATGCATTGTGAAAAACATGTGTGAAAATGTGATAAAAACTATTTTTGGTGTTACGACGATTCAAGAAGATCTAAAAGAATGTGTTGTAAAACCACAAATGTGGTTTCAACTTGATGGAGTTGGGTTTATTAAACATGTAGCTTCATATGTACTATCAAATGAAAAAAAAAAACCCTATTTTTATAAATTATTTTGAACCCAAAAACATTTGCACACTATGTGTTTTCATTGAGGAAGAAAGTTCACAAGGATGGAGACCTCAAAGGAATGAAGTCACATGACTTTCATGTCATGATGCAAGACATATTGCCTTTGTGCATGCAACATTTGATGTTCAAAGGTTGTAGGATGGCGATCATCCGCTTGAACCGTGTGTTTAAAAATTTGTGCAACAAAGTTGTGGACCTAAACACAATAACAAATCTTAAGGAGGACGTGGCAATGACAATGGTATTGTTAGAACAACAATTTCCTCCATCCTTTTTTTACATAATGACACATTTCCTTATACACTTGGTTGAAGAACTAAAGATTTGTGGTCCAGTACACACATGTTAGATCTATTTGGTGGAATGTTACATGAAGACATTGAAAGGGTATGTGTGAAACAAAGTAAGGCCTAAGGGGAGTATAGTAGAAGGATATGCAATAGAAGAGGCATTAGGTTTTAGCACTAAATATTTATAAGATTTTACAGCCACAAAATAGAACGTATGGGATGATAAAGAAAACCCTTGCATGTATGATGAAGTTTTTGAAGGCAATGGGCATACATGAGTATTGACAATAGAATTTTGAGATATGGCGCATTCTTTTGTGCTTCAAAATGCAAAGTTGATGGTTCCATGCCATTTGTAATTTGCCATCTGTACTCCTTACCCAAAATTTTCATTAATTTTTCTAAAAATTAAATTACTTTTGGAAGCATTTGAAATCATCTATCTCATTTAAGATTATATGTTCAATGCAAAGTAATTCATTGAAAATTATGATGGCAAGAAATATAAGGCAAAAGTGGACTTATGAACCAAAAGAGGCAATCCTTTTTAAACCATGTGGGGCAACATCAAGCAAAGGTTCAATACTATTCCCAAACCACCTTCAACAAGTAGCCTTTTTTCCAACATGGATTAGGATTGTTGTAGGCTTTGCTATCAAAAAAGGTGAAGTTATTGACAAAGGCACCATTCATATGTCAATGCCACCCACATTAAAAGCTACAACATATTGAGCAATGTACGCATTCAATAACCACATCCATGTATGTAATGGTAAAAAACATTTAACAATAGTTGACAATGGTGTCCAACTACTATATTTGAATAGGAATGCATATCTAGACCTAATGATCAAAGACTAATTTTTGCAAAACTAGAATATGTAGGGTGGGTTGAGGAAATTTTGGAGCTGAATTACAAGGTATTGAACACAATCATGTTTTTCTATAATTGGGTTAAAGTAATTTATGTTGGGAGTAGTGCAACCATTAAGAGAGATGAATATGATTTTACATTCGTCAATTTCAATTCCTTTATTCCTTTTTCAAACGCATCATTTGTTTTCCCAATACATATAGAGCAAGTGTTTTTTTCTAAAGATCCCAAGGAAAAGGGATGGAAGGTGATTTTACAAAAGGATCCATTGTGGAGATGTGTGATTGGAAGTGTTGAAACAAATCCCATAAATCTAGACATGTTCAGAATTGACAATGCAGATAGATACATAGGTTTACAAGCTTTAGTTTTTGTTCCAAAATCAATCCAAGAAGTAATTGTTGTAGGAGGGCTTACTATCACATCAGTAGATTTGGTTGTTGATGGTGATGTTGGAATGATAGATAATAATGCAAATAATTTAAAGGAATGCGGCCAGTCTAGTAGCTCAAATAATGATGGTAATTAATTAGTTCAAGCACATGAGTTACATTGGTTTACATTACAATTATTGATGTTAGTTACCGATTAACTTTTATAACTATAAGTCCCAAAGCTTATATCTTTAGCTTCACTTTAATTAGGCTTGTTTATATTATGATCATAGACATTTAAGTCTTTTATAGTAAATTGTTCAACAATGTTGTTAGTTTTTGATACTTTATGAAATTCCAAATTTTTAATCCTTTTAGAATTTTAACTTTATTCTAGAATGTAAACTTTGTGTTGTTCAAATGTCCAATTTCTGTTTTGAAGCTCAAGTTCTATTTTGGTTCTATAATGTATAACTTTAGATGATGTGTGTTGGTAGATTAATGTTCAAATTCTAATTATATAGTTTTTTTGTACATGAAATGTTAATTATGCACATTGGTTACATAGGTGCAAAATCACATTGGTAGATTAATTTGTCCACTTTTCCAATGGTTGGCCATTATGTTTATCCCTTCCCCCTTCCCAAAATATATTTATATATATAAACAAATTATGTTTACATGTTTATAGACCCAAAAAAAATCTTCTTGTCCAATTATAAGTTATTTAGGTCACAAAACAAATAAATAAGTATATATATATATATATAATTGGCATACCGAAATACCTAAAATAACATTCAATATGATTAAAAAATAACACATATATGACATGTCACATTAGTAATGATACATAATTATCAAAACAATAAATAATTTTCAATTATATGGACCTTATGTTTTACCTCTTGAAAGTTGGATAAGCTATTGGAATTGAAGTTGCATAGACACTTGCATTCCTTTACAAAACTTTTAAATTCATGAGGATTAAAATCACTTTTAGCTTGAAATTCTAACTACTATTGCAAATCACTAATTGTTCTTATGAATTATGTACCTCATTTAATCATTTGATTTTCCATAAATCATGACCATGTTAAATGAACATATCAATACAAAGGACAACAAGCCTACAACTAGGGGAGGATAATAAAGACCTCATATCAATTTGCCTTTCTTTGAGTCCTAGATACATAATGATATATAATCATTTCTTGGAGTTGGTCATCAATTTGATGTGTTTGCTTCATACTTGTGTCAAAGGCAACGCACAAAACATCCAAGTTATGTTTAATCTAAAATATGGAGGATTACTCACCTAAAGTAGCCCAATCAAAAATGTCATAAACAAGTCAATTAAATTTTGGATGACTAATAGTGACATATTAAACATGACACCTAGAGCATGTACAACACCAAACTTTCATGTCAAAAATAATGAACTCTCAAAGGCAAGCACATCAAGGGAATTGATAATAATGTAATGCAATTGATAATGTAATGTCCAATAACTAATTTTGACAATGAAAGGAAACTTTGGAAAGAAGTTATAAATGATTCCCAAGCTAACCTTGCATCATATTACCATTTCAAGGGGGAGTAAGTAAAACAATTATGTAAAAAGTTCAATGTTTGTCATTTTCCTACTTAAAGTAGCTTGTCAAATGATGTGAGAAAAGTTTGAGAAAGAAAAGAACATGTAACACATATTGTTAGCAAGCCACAAGTGAATTCATTCCTCAAGTTTCATCATTCATTGCTACATTGAACTCACAAAGCCCATGATTGTATGAGGTCAAAAGAAACAAGAAAAATGATCAAACCAACCAATGTTTGTCTCTCTAAGGTTCTTGGCATTTGCTTGCACAAAGAAACCTTCATCCAAGTCCATAGCTCTTGTAGTTGCTAAAATGTAATAAATTTGTTTCCTACAACTTCACATATTTGAAGCTATAAGTGCACTCCAACCCCATCACCGTTACAATTACCAATCTATCATCTATAATGGCCAATGCCAAATGGGTTGCAACATTTTGACCATTGTTCCTACCTATAATGTAATTGAAAGAAATGGTTGTCAAATCAATGTTGATAGATATGTCAAATGGTCTTCTTTAAAAAATCCAAATATCAATTAGGAAAAACCTTTCCACATACACAATGCATAAACATGTTTAACCTCATTGTTCCACTAATTTGTTTGACATAATTTAAAATTATGTTAAAGGATATAGAGATGACCCAATTTAATAAAATTTTGACACCAAGTAGGGAAAAGAGGAAACCCAAAATCCAATAACATAGTAAATAGATACACAATTGAGGAATGTTTTGAACAATAGTCATATTCACATGTTAAGGGACCTTGAATAGTAATGATCATTTGCTTATAGAACATCCCCATTGACTTCAACATGACCTCTTAACATTACCTAGCAATTAACAAAGGTCAATGTTATACATTAACCAACCAACATCTTAAATTTTATGTAAAAAAACCATCAATAATTGTTCAATTGAACTTAGGATGTTGGCCAATTAAATAAAATTTGAATGAAAAGGAGAAGACCAAGGAATTCAAGAGAAAAAAAAACATGAACAAAAAAATAAATTTTCTTCAAACCAAAAGACAAAAAAACAAGGGAAGAAAATAGAAACACCAAAAGAAGTCTAGTTTGCATTAATTGCACATAAGATTGGTAGAACATCACATATGGTGGCGATCTTGAAAGAAGGGTTAAAAGGTTTAATTGACAAGCACATGGGACTATGTACTTATGGCAAATTGGGTCATTCTTGGGAAAGAAGAAGAAAGCAAGGATATTCACATTAGGATACATAAAATTCATTAAAAAATATTGTTTCATTTTGGCTACAAATGGATGCTACTTGATTAGGGGGTGGGGAATGCCACCTAAAATCAATGAACATTTTCTAAATTGGCAACCTTGTCCAAATGTTGTTAGATCGTTGAAGATTTGCACATGTTTCGTAATAGCTTCCATTTTTTCAAGTTTTGAAAAAGGTAGAAACAACAATAGTAGAAGAGCTAATCCTCCTTAAAGAAAAAATTGAAAGCATGCCAATAATGCAAAGAAAATTAATTTGTCTAATAAAAAATAGTGCAATCACGATAACTATCTAGTCTAGATTAGGCTAAGATAATGTAAGCAACCTATCTTAACTAAACTAAGTTAAGATAGGCAACCTATCTTAAGCTAAGTTAGGCTAAGTAGGTAGGATGCTAGATTTTTTTTTGTTCATGGTCACGAGCCTTTTTGACTAGTTCATCCCAAATGGCATATGCACTTTGAATGTGACCTATAGTGCATACCATGAATAGTCCATTATTTTATCTAACTATATATTTTACAAAATTCAATTTGTAGACAAAGGATAGGAATAAATTTTAATAGAAAGGAAACAAAACATTATGTAACATTATTACATCTTTTTTCTTGTGCACAAAAACAATATCACATATTCACACAATAAAATACCTTTTTAAAACCTACTTACTTACTACCTACTACTTAACATATTTCACCTTTAAGTTATTTCACATTATGTTATCTTAGGTTATTATAAGTTATTTTAGGTTATTCCACCCTATAATATTTTCATCTATTTTAAGCTATTATAACTAGTTAAATTGTTTTATTTTGTGTACAACACAAAATTAACAAAGAAACAAAATGAAAAAAATATAGTGTAAGAACCCTATCTATAAATAGTTATTTACATTGAATGGTGCTTCACCTTAGATAATTTAGAAAACAAATTCAAACCACCAAATCCAATAATCCCATTTGCTTGGGAAAAAAATGTTCGCCCTTAAACACAACCTTATTATGCTGAAATTGAAAATGATGGTTCATTTCTTCCTTTTTTAGTGGTCCTCTAAAATTTTCACAAACATACCAAATTTTATTATACATAGAATTATTTGTTCACTTAAGATCATTAAAAAAAAACAATTCAAACCACCAAATCTAGTAATTTCATTAACCATAACATATTTTTTTCACATTTAAACACATGTACATTTGCAACTATAATTTATAGTAATAATTCAAGTTTAATAAGATGCCACATGGTGTTTAATTGCTTATGAATCACATTACCTAATTGTAAAAACAATTAAACTTTCATTTATCATTGGATGGCACTAGTTGTTGAATGATATAAGGATCAAAACTAGTAAACATAATTATTTCAAATGTAAGGTGCAACAACACATTCAATTTCATGGTTTTCGTGACCATTGTAGGAAATATTTTTTTCACCAAAATTAGGCAAGAATGAAAGACACCATGCTAGCATTATGGTAACATTAACCATTACATTTTTCATCTTCATTTTCTTCTAATATTTTCTAATTGCATATGCAATTATGATTTGCACCACTAGTTTGGAAGAAAATGAAGATGAAAAATGTAGTCATATCATTCAACAACTAGTTATCTAATTGCATATGCAATTACAAGTTGTTTTTACCATGTGCCACATATGATAGTCACATTAGCAATTGCAAATATGATTGATTTCGACACAAGTTACAAACACATGAGGTAGTATGGATAAGATTCCTTATAGCGAACATAGGTAATAAAAATTTGAAGATCTCTACTTTTGAGTTTCAAAAATGAAACAATTCCCCACAAGTGTTTATTACAATAAAAAATTATGAAAATACCTTTTAACTCTCCCACTTGTTAACCGTCAATTTCTTGTTCTATTGGTTATATGGATGCAAATGCAATAACATGTAATAGTGTACAAGTGTAACCACTATTTAGTTTTATTTAATGTAAAAAAATCATTAATGTCTTTAAATTATGTTAAATCACTATGATATGTTTTTGAAATATTCAAAAAATAATTTGAAATGAATCTAAGGAATATAGAATATGTAAAATAAAATTTTAAATGATGTAATTAATATTTTATTACTATTGCATAATCACAAATTACCACCATTTTTTTCTAAAATGTTTGAACATGTGTTTAAAAGCTTGAAGAGAAATAATGAGAAAGAGAAATTTATATATATACTCAAAGGTAAGGGATTGAAATCTTTGAACTAACATTAGTTTTATGATTGCATATGTCACTGCATTTGTTGTTATATGTGCCATTAACAACTACATGTGACTATATGATTATGTAGTTGATTCAAACTTTTCGCTTTCACCACCTAATCACAAATGTGGTCATAATTGTAAATGTCAATTCATGATTTTTGCAATTGTGGTCATGCCAAACACATGACTACATATATGATTGGACATGACACGTGGCTTCTACTTAACCTAATTTAAACTACCTAGTGTTGACCTACCTACCCACCTTATCTTACCTAGGCTAGCCCTAGGTTATGTTAACCCCTTAGGCATGAATATAGGTTCATGTATAAGGACTTGAACCCTACACTTTCATGATGAGAAACCAAGTCCTTAACTAGTGCACCAAATTCATAAGATGTTAAAATTTTGTCAAAATATTATTATGAACATGTGTTTATTTCACACCTTCACATATATTATTAATTATGTAGGAAAGCAAGTAATATGTAGGCATGTAAATAGGATGTAAGTAAGTAATTATCTACCGTTTAATAACTTACTAACATGCATATCTTGTTCATATTATAAAAGAAATTTGGAATAACATTTAAAAAAATACATGTTGATGTAAACCATGTGCCATTGTTGCAAGATGGTTTGAAGAATAAATGAATAATTTAGTGCAATGAAAAGAGGAAAGACAACCAACAAAAAATTAAACAAAATGTGTTTAGGGGATCTATCTCAAAAACAATTGTCGTGAAAGATTCCTTGAAAAAGGATGACATGTAATAGAAAGAGTCCTTTGAAGACCTAGGTTTTTTTATTGTGAAAAAAAATTTGCTAATCGAATTTGTGGAAAGTGTTTGATTTAAATATCTAGCTTTTCACTTATGTCCAAGGATTTTTTTTCCCTTACAGAAGGCATTTTTCACACAAAATATTACCAAGGTTGGTAGAAAAATCTAAGGAGTTTTATGTTTTCTAGCGTTAGAAAAGTATCATTATGCAACTACTAGTTTTGATATATGGATCTCCAAAGGGGCATATGATGTGTTTGCTTTGGTCATTAACTTTTTGGGAAGTGATTGGCAACTAAAACATGTCATTATTAACCTATATGAAGCTATAGAAACTATCTAAAACATGTCCTAGTTCAAAGTTTGATAGATTTGTTAAACAAGTATGGCATAAGAAATAAAAATCATTATTTATAATAAAAATGAAGGGTCTAACCTCAATGCAATGACTAATGAAATCAATTGTGAGTTGTGAATCTCTTGGTTTAAAAAAAAGGTTTTAGTGAACTTAGTTTGGTCATGTTTTTTTCCAAATCATGTTTATATGACACAACATATGAACAAGTGTGCAAAAGTTTGAAATATGTTTCTATTGAGTCTACATAAGCAAATTTGTACAAATGCATCACTTGGCCCAATCTTTTTGGAAAAGGAAAGTTGGAATGAAACAAAACCTATGTTGAAGCTAGAATTCACTCAAGGAAGCTAAATGCCTAATGACAAGAATGTAGTGAATTTTGTTTATTTTTGATATTTTTCAATTTTAGAACTTCTTTTTTTGTCATATAATATTAAACATTAATCTAATTTGGTTGTTATTGTTTTGTGAGTTTATTAGCAAAATAATCATGCTTCAAAAGACATTATAGTTTTGGGTAGCTATTGTGTTTTATTACAATAACAAAACTATTATGAAGGCTATTAGATGAATGCCACCTCCTCTGACATGGCACATCTTTGAAATTATTATGAGCTACATTTTTCATTTTCATCATTGCTTGCATTTTAAATTAGTCCCATGGACATTAATTGCTTAATGATACATTACATTTTGCAATTTCCATGAGTTTAGAACCTAAGGGGGAAAATGAAATTTGCCCCTTTTTATAACTCGATGGAAGATTATTCATGTGTTGTTGATGGGTTCATTTTATTAGTTTCTATAACATTAAAGGGAATTTTGTGAAATATTGGATTTTTTCATTTCATTCTTAAGAAAATAATATGAAGAAAACAAATCCCACAACATGCTTTCTTTGATTTTAAACCTTGGATTTAAAAGCTTTCTTATACCATTTTCATTTGTTGAAAGGGAACAAGGTGTTGTTATTGATATGATAGGAAGTCTTTGTATCCTATGATGCTGAAATGCCATAAACATTTTCATCCCTTGATAGAATTTCAAAGGACTGTTGTCAACTAGAATATCTTTATCATGATTACAGTTTGGATATTTTGAAGAGATTACAAGTTTAAATGATCCAACAAAAGAGTTTATCACAAGGAATTGTTGAGTTTTAAACAAATTTCGAATGAATGTGAAAGACATCAAATGTTCATTTCAATAACGAGAAAAACATGAATCAATGTTTACTATTTTTGGTTTATTTGTTTGTTAAATTTTAAACATTGTTGAATAACAAATTGAGATGAAAAAGATTTTTTCCTTGGCCAAAATAGTATTAATCTTAGAAGATGTCATTTACAAACTATTTTTCATTTAAAGTTGATATTTGTGAACAAAAACTATTCAAGGTAGGTTGTAAATATTTGTTTAATTTAATAAAATTCATTGAAATGGATGAAGATCTAAAAGAAAAGTCAAAAAACATTTGAAAGTGATTATTTAGAAAGATGAAAATATTAAATTATGAAAATATAAAAATAAAATGTTGACACCTATCAATTTCATTAGAAAAAAATTAATTTTTTACTTTTATTTTTTGATTTCAAAAAAATCATAATTAATTTGTGAAAAGAGTCTAAAAATAATTGATTGTTCTCAAATTTATGAAAATTGACATTTTGAAAACCAACCTAATTAATTATAATAATCTAAATTGATATCCTTCACC
>Ga0116230_10007897_pt1 | contig 10511 bp, 9 predicted proteins | sample S1TSphfallax_3_FD_88678 | JGI IMG/M metagenome (GOLD analysis project Ga0116230, IMG submission 88678) | Host-associated microbial communities from peat moss isolated from Minnesota, USA - S1T2_Fd - Sphagnum fallax MG | ecosystem: Host-associated > Plants > Peat moss > Unclassified | place: USA...
CCGCGGTTTTTACCGAAGAAGAAAGATTTGGCACCACCTTTAGGGCCAGTTTGTTTGGCCTGTGGGGGCAATCTGAGTGGTGGAAGACCCGCGCGTTCACGAATGAGCATCTCTACATAGTCGCCATTCGAGACGCCTGCGGCGGCGGCTTGTTCTTTTAACAACTGACGGCCTAAAGCTGTCAGGTTGAACGAAACCGAACCCGACTCCTTGCCAGGAAAGCGCGAGCGCCGAGGCGAAGAGGTCTTGGCAGGTGTGGTTGTTGTCTGGACCGTTGTATTCATCTAGCTTTCGGCAGAGTCACCTAAATGGGGTTAGCCATTGGATGTTTTGATTTCTGCCTTTCCTCCTTTGTCTGGAAACGGAACCCTACTGGTACGAATTGTTTTTTCTTTCGATGGCCAAATGCCATCTCTTAAATTTGATGGCCAATGCCATCTGGTTTCCAACGCACATCCCAAGTTTTGCAACTGTGGTTTTCAATTTTGCCTTAAGGGGGAATTCCTCTTGGCTAACGACATGAGTCGTCATTAGTCGGAAAGTACTTGCCATGCCTTAGCACTTGAACTCCTGCTCTAACCCCGAGGGGCTGGTTTATTTAGTGGAGTTCTGACAACCCTTTCCAAGACCTTGATTATAGAGCAAAGTTACGGAAATGATGCAGTAGTCATGTATTACGATCTTTTCATAAGCGCCTGTTTTAGCGCTTCATGACAACCGCCTAATCTATATGCCAATGGTGATGGATAGCCAAGATATTGAATACTAAAGCGATCACCGAACCCAAAATTGCACCGACTAAAACTTCTACAGGTGTATGTCCTAGAAATTCTTTAATACGCTCACCAGATAGCCTCGGGTGTTCTGAAAACAACTCGGTCACCATTTGATTGAGCACCTTGGCCTGCAGTCCTACTGTGCGTCTTACCCCTGCGGCGTCATACATTACGATGAAAGCTAAACAAAGTGCTATGGCGAATGAGACTGAGTTAAACCCGTCAATAAGACCAACCGAAACTGCCATGCCCATCGTGCAGCAAGAATGCGAAGACGGCATGCCGCCTGTCTTTGCCAGGATGCGCATATCGAGTTGTCCGGTGCGAATCAGCTTGGTGAAAAGTTTGAGACTCTGGGCGATACCACTTGACAATACCGTCACTAGTATCACTTGCCAACCTCGGCCGTGTTGTGCTACGGCGCAATAGCTTTCGGTAGCGCCGCTGTTCTGGGCCAGCAGCACTGTGTTTTGCAAAAATTGGATGATCGGGAATTCCATTTATCGACTTTGTTTCTGGATAGTGCGGTGCTAATAGTAAGGTCTGTTTTTTTTCTCGGAGGCAAAAGAAATCAAGAATCGAAAGAATCGAATTTGTCCTTAGTCTAGCCCAAGTCTATTTTTCTCTATGAATAGAATACTTGAGCAATGAGTGCAAAACCGGTGCATCCAGGTTGTCAAGCAAATTCTTCTCAATCAGCTCTTTCCCTTCGGCTTCCATTGAGGCCAATTTTTCGCGTGCACCATCCAGGCCAAAAACACGCACCCAGGTGGCTTTTTGGGTAGCCTGATCCTTGCCTGGAGTCTTGCCAAGAGTGGTGGCGTCCCCGGTTACATCTAATAGATCATCTGTAATCTGAAAAGCCAGACCGATAATTTCTCCCAATCGCCATAAAGCCTGACTTTGTTTTTGCTGGGCTCCCAACAATTTTGCTGGGGACCATAAAGCAAATCGGATCAGTGCCCCCGTTTTTGCCGAGTGAATCGATTCGACCGTACTGATATCAAATTTGCTGTCGGTCGCTCCGGTAAATTGCATATCTTTCACCTGACCGCCGACCATCCCCGAAGGTCCTGCGGCCTGGCTCAAACCCAGCGCTACATCCAGTAAATTTTGGCGAGGTATGCGGCTATCGCTTGCACCAATCAATACTTCAGTAGCCATGGTCAGTAGGCCATCGCCTGCCAGTAGTGCCATCGCTTCACCATAAACTTTGTGATTAGTTGGCTTACCCCTTCTCAAATCATCGTTGTCCAGACAGGGCAGGTCGTCGTGGATAAGAGACATGGCGTGCACCATTTCTATTGCACCGGCTAAGGGCATGACTGCCTCGACACAATCCAGGTCCGGCGCCAGCTTTTGCAATTCGCTGCCGGCATAGACTGCCTCGGAGGCGGCGATAGTCAAAAGAGCTCGCAGTCTTTTGCCGCCCGATAAGGCCGAATAGCGCATCGCTTCCCACAAAAGAGCGGGCTCACCGGTGGCCAGATATTCAGTCAGTTTGCCTTCGACCCGCGAGCGCCGATCGCTCAAATAACCGTCAAAATCAAAGACTCCAGCAGTGTGCACTTGCAGCATAAAACCATTATTTGTTGAAGACTTTTTTCAGGGCCTGGAAAAGTTTCAGACCTTCCACAGCAATAGTGATGACACTGCGCTCGCGGGCCATCAAAAGCGATATCACCGGCCCGATTTTTTTTGCCAGTTCCAGATAGTCAAAGGCCGAAGCATGCTGAGGTTCTTTGGGAAACTTCAAGCGCTCGGTCAATTCTTCCAGAGTATAGCGAGTCGATTGCAGCTGGATCAGTGCGACATCTTGTATGTGGTCGATCAATACTTCGGCTAAGGCCAGTCTGCTTGTCAGCTCATTGTGCTTGATCGTTACCGCTATCGCGCCTAAAGCCAGGGTGAGCGCCACGAGCGAAATCATAATCTTGGCCGTATCGAGCAAAATTGGGCTGCTTCGGTCCAGGAAATACAAAATATTTGGTGCCACCAGACAGATGGCCAGTATGCCAAAAACAAAAAAGAGACCGGAATAAAAGAAGCTGACAAGGACAATGGTAAAGCGCAGTCGGGCGATAGCCTCGGTCAAAATCTGACCGGGAAGAAGCACGAGATGGTCGTGCAGATCATATCTTTCGGCGTCGAGAGCAGTCTTGCCGGCCTCTGCTTGCTTTTGTTTTTCTCTCTGGGCGTGGTCGGTTATTACATGGCTTTTAGATTCAATAGTCGCCGGCACATTGGCTGTGTCGTGCGAATCTAAAAGATCATCGGAGTCGTAACTCATGGCTTAAGTAAATCCCTGGCGATAAGCATGCGCTGTATCTGGTTTGTCCCTTCGTAAATCTGGCCGGCTTTGGCATCTCGGAAGATACGCTCGAGAAGCAAATCCGGTTTTAAACCTTCCAGTCCAAGCATCGATATGGCGTCAGTAGCCACCTGCATGGCCGTATCGGAGGCCACTGTTTTAGCCATTGCCGCCACTGTGATACTGGCCTCACCGGCGTCAATCAGCCGAGCTGCCTGAAAAGTCAGTACTCGTGCCGATTCTATCGCAACGGCCATGGCTCCGAGTTTACCGGCCTGGCCGCCGGCATCGGCGTTTATCACGCCATCGCGATAATAGCGCTGCAATTGATAGGTGACAGTCTCGAAGGCCGCTTGCGCCCATCCGCAGCACTGCGCCGCTATAGTCACACGCCCTTTTGCCAGACTGGAGAGGGCCACTTTGCGGCCTTCACCGTGAGCACCCAGCAGATTTGCTTTTGGCACATGGCAATCGTTCATGACGATTTCGCAAGTTGAGTAGCCTCGCATGCCGAGCATGTCAAACTTTTGACCGATCTCAAAGCCTGCAAATTTGCGCTCGACAATAAAGGCCGTAATCTCTTTGCCTGATTTTGTCGCCGGTGAAGCAGCTTTATGAGTTGCTGCTTCGCTTTCCACCTTTTTTTCTTCTTTGTTATCTAACAGTCTGGCCATAACAATATAAAAGTCGGCCGAACCACCAGAGGTGATGAATGTTTTGGTGCCATTGAGGATATATTCATCGCCGACCAGACGGGCGGTTGTCTCAATCGCCGCGGTGTCCGAACCGGCATTGGGCTCGGTCAAACCAAAGGCGCCCAGATATTCTCCGGTTGCTGATTTGGGCAAATATTTTTCTTTTTGTTCGTCGCTACCAAATTTGTAAATCGGCTCCTGACAAAGGACGTGCACACCAAGGCTGCTCATGATCGGATTGAGCTTGCGGGCAAATTCTTCGTTGAGCAGAGCAAAACTGACATAATCGCCGGCCGTGGCGTTTTGCCCTTTTAAGCCGGTTTTATAAGTTGTGCCGAAAGGCAGAGCACCAAAGCCCTCCTGACAGGCTTTGACAAAAAGGTCGCGGTTGAAAATGTTATCTCTGTCCGAGGCCATTACATCAGCCAGAGGAATAGCCGAGGCGAAAGCACGCGCCTTTTGCAACCAGGCTTTCTGCTCCGGCGAATATTTGCCACCTGACGCGCTGGCGCTGGCGTCGGTCGGATTGGAGCCGCTGGAACTCGATGGTGAGTGTGTTTGAACCATTTTGTCGACAAGAGATAAGGGATGGGGAAGCGTATATATCTGATTCTATATGCTGGTTGCTAAATATAGCAGTGAAAGCTCTCAAGCTTTCAGACTGAGACTATAAATCGGCGGAGAATTTGATGGTATACAATTAATTTGGCCTTCAAAAAAAGGAAAAGTTTATTGTGACGCCCACCGCGTTTGAACCTGTCAAGCCCAGAGTTTTAAAAAAGGGCGACACGGTGGCGATAATCACCCCGTCGTCTCCGGCCTTTGAACCAGGGACACTTAAATATTCGCTGGATTGGCTGCATCGACTTGGTTTGAAATACAAACTTGGTCGCCATACCTTCGAGAGCTACAGCAGCTATGCCGGATCCGATCAGGCGCGCCTGGAAGATTTTCATTCTCTCTGGGCCGACCCCGAAATAACCGCTGTTTTGCCTCTGCGAGGCGGGGCCGGCGCTCCCAGACTGCTTCCCAAAATAGACTTTGATTTGATTGCCCGACATCCCAAGATTTTGTGCGGTTTTTCTGACATCACCGGTTTGCTCATACCAATCCATCAAAAAACCGGGCTGGTTACTTTTCATGGTCCTACCCTGGGTTTGATGTATGAAAACGCATACACGCATAATTACTATCTCAAGGCACTGATGAGCACATCGCCCATAGGTCTTGTCGGCGACCCTGTCGACGAAGGCGATGCCTGGGGCTTCGATTATCCCCCGCGTATCGTCATTGCTCCGGGCAAAGGGCGAGGGCGTTTGATCGGCGGTTGTCTTACTTTGATCCGCGGATTGATGGGTACACCCTACGAAATAGACTGTCGCGATCGCATCGTTTTTATTGAAGACGTTGATGAAGAGCCTCATGCCATGGACCGCATGCTCAGTCAATTAGTCCTGGCCGGCAAATTGGACCAGGCCCAGGGCATCATCATCGGTGACTGCAATGGTTGCCGTCCAGGTGGCAGCAAGCGCAATGTGCTCTCACTCAACTATTCGCTCGAAACAATGCTGCGCGAAAGACTTGGGCATCTCGATATACCAGTAGTTTTTGGACTTAAAATCGGTCACACAATCGATAAATTGACCCTGCCACTGGGGGTGATGGCGCTGCTGGAAGCCACCGCCTCTGGTGTTAAATTTAAAATCGAGGAGGCCGCTTGTGTTGATAAAGCCCCGGGCACTAAAAAGTAAAGATCGCGTCGCGATAGTGGCACCGGCCAGCCGCCCTGCCCGTCCTTCGATCGTAGCCAGAGCCAGGCGTATAGTGCATGAGATGGGCTTCGAGCCTGTGCTGGGACGCCATTTGATGTCTACCCACGGCTATATGGCCGGCAGCGATGACGAAAGATTTTCCGATCTCAGTCAAGCTCTGAGCGATCCCTCCATACATGCGGTCTGGGCCATCAGCGGTGGCTTTGGCTCTCTGCACCTGCTCGACAGATTGCCATACGAAAGTTTGCGTCAAAATCCCAAAATCATTCTGGGCGCAGATGATATCAGTCACATACTTCTGGCTGTCTATAAAAAGGCCGGTCTGGTCACATTGCACGCGCCTAATCTAGACCGTATAGATAACAAAGAAATTTTTGATCGACTGAAAAAAGCCCTCACTTCAACTGATCATCTTCATGATCTGGTGCATCGGGACAAGTTTCTCGATGACTTTTGTTACGGCCCGGTCGATGGTTTTTGCAAGGGAAAAATAGTTGCAGCTAATTTGACGGCGCTGGTTTCTCTTTATGGCACTCCTTATGAGCCGGACATAGCCGGGTCGATTTTATTGTTGGAAGATAGAGCTGAGCGTAATGATATTTTGGACCGCTGGCTGACTACTTTATACATATCGGGCAAACTGGCCCATGTTGCAGCTGTGGGCTTCGGCACTTTTGAAAACTGCGACAGTCGCGGAGCATTCAATATGCTTTCCTTTGAAGAGCTAGCCAGCGACCGTCTTTCATCGATGAAAATACCTTGCTGTTTTGACCTGCCTTTTGCGCAGTCGGCAGAAAGTTTTGTGGTGCCGATTGGTATCACTGGAACGCTGGACACAGCTAAGGGCAAATTAAGCTTTACTGAATCGGCTCTCTCAAAAGACTGACTGGCCCAATTGTTTGGCCCTGGCCAGATCTTTTTGCGCCTGGGCTTTCAGTCCCAACTCTTCATTTGCATGGGAGCGGTAATAATAAGCCTCACCGTTCTGGGGCGAAAGTCTGATTGCCTGAGTAGCATCAAATACAGCTTTGTCATACTGACCGAGTTTTGTATAAAGCTCGGTGCGTCTCAAGTAAGACTGACTTTGCTCCGGCTCCAGCTCGACATTTTTCGTGTAGTCGCGCAGTGCATTGTCATAATCTTTGAGTGCTTCATAGGCATCGCCCCGGTAGGCATAAGCACTGCCATACTCCGGATCCATCACTATGGCTTTAGCGGCATCGGCAATAGCTTCTTTATGTTTGAGAGCCAGGTTGTCGCAATTAGCGCGCAAAGCCCAGACTTCGGGATCTCCTGGTCTCAGTGCCAGGGCAATATCGATAGCGCGCGCAGCTTCGCCCAGACGCCCCAGTCCAAGCAGGGCCGAAGCTTCCAGACAATACGGGGTAGCCAGGTCGGGCGCCAGTTTTAAACACTGTTGACTGTCGCTCAAAGCATTTTTGTAGTCATCTATATATAGGTAGCATTTTGCCCGTTCGATGAAGGGCTGCACTTTTTCTTCGCTGGCAGCGATCACGGTGCTGTAATCGGCGATCGCTTTGGCATAATCTCCAAGGCGACGATAAGCGCGTCCTCGCAGACTGTAAGCCTGATAGTCGTCGGCTTTTTGTTTTATGGCGGCGCTCTGCTCTTCCACAATTTTTTTCAGGTCTTCTTTTGTTGCCACTCCCCTGAGTAATCTCTCATCAAAAGTAAACTCAATAAATACTCTGGCTGGAGCTGTGGCTACCAGAGGCGGCATGGGCACGGCTTTTTCGACAGCAACTAGCATGGCGTGGTCAAAGTCGGCGGAGCCTGAAGGTTCTTTAACCAGCAAATTGGAGATACTGCCCGTATGGTCGACGTTAAAAGTTACGACACCAAATTTGGTGGCTATAGCCGGGCTGGGCTGCCAGTTTTCTTTTATGCGCTCCTGTACAGCGCGAGTGTAGACTAGTGGATTAAAGGTACCGGCAAAAGCACCGGTCAAACTTGTGCCTGAAACAATGCCGGCTTTTTGTCCTGAAGAAATACCGCGTGAAAGACCACCGCTCAGTACAGTGCTTTTGCTTCCTTTTTTTAAAAGCAACTTGCCGCCGGATTTGCCCGTGCTGGTATTTTTTTTAGGTGCAAAAAGAGGTAGGGTCAGACTATCGCCGGACTGTTCTTCCCCAGATTCCTGGTTGGCTTCGTTGCAGGCTGTAAGGCAGGCGGTTAAAAAAACAGATAAAGCCGCAAGGAAGATTTTGCATCTTTTGGTTGGCGGCTGGATCATAGGGCGGTGACAGCGTGCAAAACTTCTTCCAGATGCGAAATTTCGCCGTTGCTTATGGCCGTCAGAGCCAGAGGTACTGCCGCAGTGATATCACCAGCCACCAGTCCTGTTTTGCCAATGTTGGAGGCGGCAATGTCGCCGGCTTTACCATGCAGATAAACTCCCGCACATGCTGCATCTAGAGGCTCCAGCCCCTGGGCCAGTAAACCGCCGATAATACCGGAAAGTACGTCTCCGGCTCCTGCTGTCGACATGCCCGAATTGCCCGTGGGATTGATATAAACCTTTCCATCGGGACTGGCGATCACCGAATAGGCACCTTTGAGGACAACAACACAATCAAAGAAGCGCGCTGCCCTGAGACAATGGCCTATGCGATCGGCTGATATTTCGGCCGTCGTATTGCCCATCAGCCTTGATAATTCTTTGGGATGTGGCGTCAGGACAAAGTTGCGGGCTGGTTTGCCCAGGGCATCTTTTTTTTGCGAAAGTGAGTTTAGACCGTCGGCGTCGACGACGCACGGCTTGTTGATTAGATCAAATAAATCAAGGACAAAGCTGACCGTATCGGCATTTTGAGAAAGGCCGGGACCAACTACTACAGCCGAGATTGTATCGAGCATGTGGGGCAGATCTTTCAAGGCTTCTTTGCTGATTGTCTGGTCTCTTGTTTCGGGAAGAGCTTTATAAACAAGCTCTTCTGCCGGAAGCGATGCTATGAGAGATCTGGCTGTAGCGACGTAACTGAGGCCGGCGCCGGTGCGCAGGGCGGTAAAAGCACAGAGCACACTGGCCCCCGACATGCCCAGCGAGCCGCCGATGGTAAGCAGATGGCCAAAAGTGCCCTTGTTGGAGTTTGTCGGTCGATTGGGCAAAACTGACTGTACCGCACCGCAGGTGGTGACATAAATCTCCGGTTCCTGATCATCATTTTTAGTTTTATCAGATTTGTCATGACCAGATTTATTTTTATCATGCTCTGCAATTTGATCAAAATCCGGCAGGCCAATGTCGACCAGATGAAGATCGCCACCATTATCGGTGCCAGGATATTGCAGATGTCCGGGCTTGAGATAGCCGAAGGTGACAGTCTTAGTGGCCCTCACGGCACATCCCATTATTTGTCCGGTATCACTATTGATACCAGAAGCAATATCAATGGCCAGGACCGGTTTATAGCTGGAGTTGACCGCTTCGATTACGTCTTTGGCCAGACCACTTATGGGCCGACTGAGACCGGTGCCAAATATGGCATCTATAACCAGGCTCGAAGCATCGAGGATCGAGCTAAAAGCCTGATCCATTTCATCTACAAAAAAGATCTGGGCGCCGCTCTTCTCTAATAGTTTTAGATTTGTCTCGCCTTCGGGCGATGACATTTTTTGCTCGGCGCCTTCGCCTGCCAGTATGAAACAGCTGACCGGTATGCCCCAGATGCTCAGGTAGCGAGCTAATACCAGGCCGTCGCCACCATTATTGCCACGACCGCAAATCACACAGACATGGCCATTATTGTCCTGCCACAGGTTGAGGGCAGCAAAAGCCGCTCCGCGCCCTGCTACCTCCATCAAGACCTGGCCCCAGTTGGTGCCCGGTGTTTCATTGGCCGACTTGATCCAGGCGGCTTCCAGAGCCCTTATCTGGGCGGTTTTTGGTACTCTGACATTGCTCAACATGCAATATTTTCCTCTAAGATTCTTTATCGACCAAAAAACATCTGGCTACATGTCCGGCTTTTTTTTCTTCCAGGGGAGGTATCGACAGATCGCAGCGTTCTTCTTTAAGTGGGCAGCGATTGGCAAAGCGACACCCAGGGGGCAATTTTGTCAGAGAGGGCGGCTGACCTTCGATTGCCGTCAAACGGTCTGTGCCGGGGCGGGGGATAGAATTGAGCAGGCCGACTGTATAAGGGTGCTTGGGATTGGCGAAAAGTTCCCGCACCGATGCGTATTCGACTACCGAGCCGGCATACATGACAGCGACCGTATCGCACATCTCGGCTACCACCCCCAGATCGTGGGTAATGAGCACAATAGCTGTGCCCTGGTCGCGTTGTATTTCGCGCAAAAGATCGAGAATCTGGGCCTGTACCGTAACATCTAAAGCCGTCGTTGGTTCATCGGCGATCAAGAGCTCTGGCTCGCAAGCCAGGGCCATGGCGATCATCACCCTCTGGCGCATACCGCCGCTAAACTGGTGCGGATAATCATCGACTCGCGTGCGCGCTTCAGGTATGCGGACGCGATCGAGTACTTCGATCGCTTTTTGTCTGGCAATTTTGGATGAAACATTTTGATGCAGTTCGATTGCTTCGATAATCTGCGCTCCGACCGTATAGACCGGATTGAGCGAAGTCATCGGGTCCTGGGGAATTAGAGCAATTTTGTTACCACGGATCGAGCGCATTTGCGCTTCGCTCAACTCAAGAAGATTTGTGCCGTCAAGCAATATTTTGCCCCCCACTATCTTGCCGGGAGGCGGTACCAGGCGCAGAATAGATAAAGAGGTGATCGACTTACCGCACCCTGATTCGCCCACGATGCCAAGCACTTTGCCCTTATCCACGGACAAAGTCACATCATCAACAGCCCTGGCCGCACCTATTTCTGTAGGGAAGGCAGTTGCCAGATTTTGTATTTCAAGAAGAGCCATTTTGGAGGCCTTTGGGGTGTTAACCTACTAACAAGCACTGATTTTAGACTA
>Ga0116230_10007898_pt1 | contig 10511 bp, 11 predicted proteins | sample S1TSphfallax_3_FD_88678 | JGI IMG/M metagenome (GOLD analysis project Ga0116230, IMG submission 88678) | Host-associated microbial communities from peat moss isolated from Minnesota, USA - S1T2_Fd - Sphagnum fallax MG | ecosystem: Host-associated > Plants > Peat moss > Unclassified | place...
TGCAGATGCTTCGTAAATAGCTGGAATCTATTTAGAGTCCCTGGCTCCTGTCCCTCAGGTGATTCCTGAAGCGTCAACAGATTCAAAGTTCCCCTTGAATCCAAGAGAACAAATTTCTTGAGATTGAGAGCTTGGATATCAACCACTTGAGTGGGTGGAGGTGCCCCCTGACTCCTACGCTTTGTGACAGACGAATCAATATCATCATCCTCATTGATACGAACAAACAAGGGACCAGCGAGCCCAACTCTTTTCATAGCAGTACCTCCCTTTCCATTCAGCAGTAGCACACTGCTGGGACATGGCACTGATGCAGTTTCCATAAGGGAGACTTTTTGAGTTGGCTGGTTAACAGGCTCTTGGTGCTTCACAGGAGCTCCCACAACTGGCACTGATCCATTCCGTCCACCTGTACCTGCCACATTCACAAGAAGCTCAGAGAAACCCCTTCCAGATGCACTATCCCGGTTCAAGAGGAAAACACCATAACAAAGCAACTCACCCCAGAATCTTGTAAATATAGGATCAATCTACCTTGAAGGTGAAGTAACACAAAGTTGTCATTAGAAACTGCATCTCCCTGTGAGTCAACAGAAGACTCAAGATCCCTTTCCAAGTCTCCAGGAAAAGGAGCAGGAATATTGCCTCTACCCCCAACTGAGTTGATCTGCACTATTCCATTGATCCTCTCCTTTTCCAGAAAATTTCCTCCACCTGTGAACCATTGAGAATGTCAATATGCTTACCTTTGATGCCACGGGACTGTGCGCCATCTCCATGAATTTAACTCAGTGAAAACTCTGAGGAAAAAGGCATACCTTCCTCAGAGGGCTTTTCTTGCATGCCTTCATCTTTCTCTTTTGATCCTTTGATTCTCCCATCCCCTGTCATGGCAACCACTGCAGATTCCACCTCTGCAGCACTCACTCTTGGATGGCCACCATTCTGCAATTTAACTTCCCACTTGAAGCCATTTTGTGGAGATCGTTTAATTAGGAAACCTCCGACTTCTTCATGCGCCTTGAGTTTTGGCTTGATGAGCTTCACCTGGGCCTTGTCTTTTTCCATCTTGCTAGGTTTGATCAGTGGCCGCAGAAACCATACCCTAACACCATTGTTCTCTCCCAAGAGCAAATGCTGTGGGGAGACATGAAGGCTGAAGACAGGCCTGTTGCAATCTAGCACCACTGAGTTCAACAATAGCAACCTGGTTGTTGCTCCTTCACCTTCCCTATCATCTGCCCTGGCTGTTCCTTCGCCCTCTGATGCTGTGGCTCCCTTGGCAGCAGCATGGCTGCCACCACTACTACTACCCTTTCCTGAGGCAGATTTAGCTGCCATGATCCAAATCTTGCCTGCAGAGCTGGAGTACACCACGACAACATTGATAGACGCCCCTATCTTCACGTCAAGGCCATAGGGAGCTTCCAAACGGGCAGCAACCCTACCAGTGGAACCAACAACAATTTGTTCCGATCCCACCTCCAGAGTCACAGGGGAGAACGCGCGAGCATCACAGGACCAGGCTCTGAACTCCATACACGTGCCATCTCCCGTAGGCTGCGTCGTGAGCATGTAGAGCTTAGTTTCAGCCGCGGCTGCAAGGCGGCGATGTGTAAGAGTTTGGATATTATGCGCGTTAGAGCGTCCAGTAATGCTGCTGCCGGGATGAGAAACACTTGACTGCAAGTGCGTCGATGCGTGCAGCGCCAGTCTGTTAGGATTGTTGGCAGTAACCGATGGCACGTGAATTGCCTGTGGTCGAATGCATCGCAATAGGCGATCAATAAGCTGTGTCTCAACCTCGACAGAAAGGAACATGCACTAAAGCGACTAGCAGAGATGATTCCCCTATCGTTGCGGCATCAAACAAATAAACAAAGGAGTTGCAGGGATCGAAACAAGACTGACGTATGATGATGCAGCGGTTCCGGTCCTTACCTTGCTGCTACTGCTGGTTCGAAGACGCAGGAAGCAGGCATCGGTGCAGGGGGCTGGGATAGACACCGGGGTTACGGAACAAGGAGAGGATGTCGTCAATGAAACCAACAAGCAAGACGAGTCCGCAAGCATAAGAGCCGCGTTCTGCGACTCTACGTCCACGATGGCCTTCTCAATGCTACTGCGGACGACTACTCCTCCTCCTCCTCCTCCTCCTCCGTATGCTTCCGGGAGTTGCAGCACGTGCGCCTGCATCACATCCCCTGCATCCAAAGCTGCTTCCTACGCCCCCTTAGTTTCCCCGTCGATTCTTGGTCTATAAACAACTTCCAAAATTTTCCGTCGAAAGGATCCTCATCACAGCATGCGTCATGGGAGACCTCTGCAGCACTGCAGGAAAAAACGGCGACAACGACGACGACGACGACGACGACGACACATCGAGCGCGACAGCAGCAAAGAAGAACGCCATCGCCATGGCCAACGCCGAAGCACCACCCAACACTACGAGCCCAGTGCTGCTGTCCCACGCGACACAGGAGAGAAGAACCTAATCTCGAATCTAACCCAGGTTCGAACCCCTGACTGATTGCAGGTTACAAAGTACCCCATGCGTCATCACCTTGTCAATTACCCCTATTCTCTGGATTCTTTTTTGGCTTCCCAGAATAATTACTATTTTTTTACTACTACGGAAAAGTGGTTGGTGTACAAAAGTGAAAAAAGGACAGGTATATAGTAAATAGTAAATACCAGTGTTGGAGGGTTAGAGTCGTCGGGTCCGGTTCTGGTTAGTAAAATTCGAATCGGAACTAGATTGGTTCTGATTTTTGGAACTGGTTCTAGAACTGGAACTGAATTTTACCTTTGTTTTTTGGTTGAAGAACCCACAGACCTGGAATCGGGTTCCCAGTTCCATTTACGTGTGGAATCCGATTCCCAGTTCCATTTACATGTGGAATCGGGTTCCCAGTTCCATTTAAATGTGGAATGGGATTCCCAGTTCCATTTACGTATGGAATCGGATTCTGGGTTCCATTTATGTATGTGGAACCGAACCAGAAAACCGATATTTTTGAAAAAAAAAAAAATTGAGATTAAAAAAGACTAAAACTTGCAGCACTAACCCAAGGTTAACCAACAATTAACCAGGTCTGATTTTCAGAAACAGAAATGGAATTTTTTATGAAGAATTAATTGGACCTGAAATCAGAATGATTTTTATTTTTTTAAAAAATAACCCGAACCCAAAACCAAAACCATTCCAACTTATTATTTAGAACCAGAACCAGAGGATCTTTGTAAAAGCCAAGAATCACCCAAACACTAGTAAATACTAATGTCAACACGGTTCTTTGAATTTTTAAAGAACCGATTGGTTCCAATTGTTTAAATATTCCAAAATCAAAGAACTACCCATTTTGATTTTATTTTTTAAAAAAATCAGAATCAAAGAACTGCCAGTTCCAATTATTTTGTAAACCTTAAAGAACAGGTGGTTTTCATGAAGGAATTAACAGTTCTATTTCTTTGATTGTTTCATAGCTTTTGAGAACCATGATTATATAATCAAACCCAGTTTTTTGACATTTTTTTTAATGGCTATTGGTGGTTATTTCGTTTTAAGCTATTGGTGGTTATTTTATTAATGGTTATTGTATTATAAATTATAGTATTTGTCCTTCATTCTAAGAACCATCAGTAAATATCAAGTGTTGGCCAAATATTCAAAATCCATCACTTATCAACTGAGTTATTGGTAATCTACCAATTTATTATGATTTTTTTTTAAACTAGTAGATGACCTACTAGTGAAATATCATTGAATTTCCAAATTTTAATAACTTATATAGATCCGTGTTTTTTTTTTTTTGGCTTTTTCATTGTTGCTAAATTGGCCCCTATCTTTTATGCTATGCAAATTGAGATGGCAAAATACCAAGTGAAAATATTGATTGCATGAATATATTTTATTTTATTTTTTGGCGTATAATGATGGCGAGAGTTTAGTTCAATTTTCATGGTATGTGGCAACATGGACACTAGTGGTAGAAACAAGGTTGCAAGAGAAGGGTCAAGGTTTTAGCAATTTGATGGTAATATTGCTACAAAATACATGAGCATCCAATTCAAGAGTTGCATGATTTTCATACATGAGATTTTTTCATATAGTCACACTCACTCATTGCATGCTTTCAAAACATTCAATTGTTCAATTGGGATGCTTCTTAGATTCTTGCATGCATGTAGGTTTATATAAAGTTAATACCTAAATTGTTATATGAAGATTACATGGTGTTTAGCAATGCGCGTGTGCATGAATTATAACCAAAAAAAATCACAATTATTAGATTGATGACCACTATACATATAATATCATTTACCCATTATGTATTGGGTACACAAGAATACACATACATGCTCAACATTCACACACACAATCCGCTAGACTCAAGACTCAAAATACCACAGTTGAATTTTATGTAAATGCAATGTCATCAGAAAGACATAGCCTTCTCACAAAAACATGCCCATTCACTCAAGTAGCTTGGATTGAAAATTTAACTAAATATTAAGCAAATGGATTGTAACATGTTGGGCACATGATGGTTTGAGTATATAGCTATGTTATAGAATATGGAAATTCTACAAGGAAGCTAGGACTAGTTACGAACATTCTTAATGCTTTTACTAACATGCACTCTCTCCATTGAAAGGTTCATAATAGATGTTTACACCAAATGGACAAGAATTTTCTTCTTTGAAGCCAAGAAAACCAAAAGAAAAAGCGTTGGGCAAATTGATTTTGACATCCTCCATAAAGGCCCACATTGTAAAGCATAACTTCGTTATTCTCCCCTCATCCACAAAATATCGAAAAGCACAAGTACATTTGACATGACAACATTAGTGAGGGCACCATGTTGTGTGTCATTTGGCCACTAAAAATAGCACCTACATGAAGAATAAAAAAACCATTCATCAAAGGTTTTGACACACCAATGATGATCCTTATGAGAGCATAAGAAATTTTGATATCCATCAAAAAGCTCATTGAACCTCCAACCACACAGGCTTTGGAAAATTTGTGAATCTTGGACTAATGAGTGTAGATACAACAAGTGACATAAAAATATAAAGAAATACCTAAAATTTTGATACATTCCTAAAACTTAGAATTGAAGATGCATTAGTCACAAAGTTTTTGTGACAATAGATTTAATGCAATATCATCGAAGGGAATTGAACCCTAGTTTAAAAGAAGATATTTCCATGTTGCAATGGAATGTGGACCAACAAAATAAAAAACATTAATACCAACATCCCTAACTAAATTCATTATTGAATATGAAAATATATAGTATTGAAGACATGATTTTGTTTAAATGCAAGAGGTAAGATTCATGAACACCCCATGTAGGTTGTCTTCCCATAAAATTACTCCAATATTTTATAGCTCCAACCCATATTGGGATTTTGCTTCATTCCAATATGTGATGGTAGCATGGAATGGAAACATTTGCAAAATAAAAAATTCTTGAGCATATATCCTAACAACCAAATCCAAATTAGTTGTTAGATGATTCCTCATTGAACTTCATGAAAGTGATAGTAAAAAATGTATGTTCATCTTCACCAAATTGCAAATTCAACAAATTTGAAATATTCAAAAAAATTCTCTTTCAAAAATCACACTAAATGCAAACCTTCTCCAAATTTGAATTGTTGGATTGTAATCGAATGGGGGTTTCATGGCAACTTCATTATTAGACTACATGGTGGTCATAAGAAATTAAATTATTTTTCAATAAAACATGATCTAGTAAAGGCACATGTGATTTGCCATCTAGTTGAGTTATTTTGTGATAATAATAATGTGATTTTAGAATTTGCAGATGTTCATGGAATGTTAAGGTAGCTTCTAGTTGTACCCCATATTGAGGGTAAATAATGTTAGTAACATTCATGAACTCCTTCGCCAAAAATCTTTTATCAACTTCAATTATCAAACCTTTTGCAACAAAAATGCATTGGATTTTTACATCTTGGCATGTAGAATTGCCCAATCCTCCTTAATGATCATGGACATGACAATTCTAATGCACTTATCAATTTTTTGCAACATGTAATTTTTTTCCTTGAAATAAAAGAAACATAATCCATTCATGTGGTCCAACTATTAGTAACACATCAAATTACTTCAACCAATTTAATGCATTCCAAACGCCTTTTTGGGGACTAACTATAGTAAGTGTACATAGAAAAAGTTAAACCTTTAAATCTTTCCAACAAGCATCAGAAATGATAAAGTTTGGACAACAAGATTACAAGTTTTGATGTGCCATCCAATGAATCCCTAGAAGGAAAAAGTAGTGTTTATTAATCAACTTGATGGTTGCACCAATCTTCAAGCCTTGGAAAAAAATTCACCATCAACCCCAAAGCAGACCATTTCAAATTAACAAGGTTAAATTTTGACATTACACCATATATATATATAATTATAATTGTAAAGTTGTTAAATGTACCTCCATCAACAATTATTTCAAGATTCAAAAGAATTGGCACCATGTGCCAATTATCAATAACATAAATGTGAACACAAATCCAAGAGTAGTTGTCTAGAATGGTGACCTCATCACAACAAATTAAAATGAATTTAGCATGTTAGACCAACAATGCATTTTGCTTCAAAATGACATTGTGCATAACAACTGCCATATCCCAGCCACTTAAATTCATGTAATGTTTATTAGGTATAGGGTGCACTTTCAAAAAGTTAAACAAACTTCAAATACATTCAAAATCAATCATGGGTTTGCTTCAACATATGGAAAATTGCCACAAATTGGACAAATTTTTATATTTTTCAGTTTTCCCTCCATAACCACTAGCTCTCTAATAAAGTTTATACCCCAAGTAGCATAAATCCTTTCATTTCTTTGGTTTTGGTTATCATTGTTGATATAATAAACACCCACCAAAACTCATGTACAAATAACTAATCCTTTCTTTTTTTCCTTCATGCTTTTACAAACCATTCAATTTAAGGTTTAGAAGTTTTTCCTCACCTTCAACCATGGAACAAACCTTGCAACACATCATGTGGATTTTGCCTACATGAGCTACCAAAGGTTCAACCCAAGGAAACTGGGTAGCCCATTACCCTCTTAATATCTACCTTTTTATTCTTCTTATTTGTTGGTTTTCCAAAATTGAAACCTTGAGTAACAAAAGTTGATGCATATGCACCATTAACAAGGATTGATCTTCTTTTTCTACTTGAAAAACCAAACAAAGCAAAGGTGCCAACCTTAACAAAACTTGAAACACCTAGAGTTGATGCATCAATGGTTTCAATTGATCCATCATGGGTGCTACTTGTAACTAATCAATTTGATGACCCATAAATAAAAATAAGACTCGACAAACTAGATTGCCTAGAGCTAAATACAGACCCAAAGAAAGGAGTCACATTGGGCAAACCCAATGATGTAAAACCAAGACCTAAAGTCGAACTACACATTTGGTACATGTGCCAAAAACCATGAAAAAATAGTTTATATTTGAAGTTCAAAGGCTTTAGAAGGCATCGTGTGCTATAGCTTACTTTGTGCACAAAAATACAGTTCATGAAAATTGAAAAGGATGAATCCTTTCAAGTATAAGTTCTATAATTTTTCAGAAATTATAAACAACAAATCCTTTCAACCTTAAACCTTTGAAATCATAAAGAAACAACCAATGCCAAATATGCTCTAGATTTGATATCAACAATATCATTGAAAGAGGGGGATGTTCATCCAACAACCACTTTTCCAGGGAACACAACTAAAGTAGGGATTTTTACCTTAATGGCAATGTGCCCACAAGCAACATGTTGAGAGCACCGTGTCGATATGATGGTTGTGCAAGCTGAAGATAAAAAGCCAACATTTTCCAATAAGGAACAAACACCAACACACTTGGATTTGCAAACCAAAGAAGTTAATATTGCAATGCAAATGGACATTGAAAAACCAAAGGTTAGTGACATGCTAGCAAATGTTTGTATGCAAATCGATGTTGCCATGCCAACTAACACAATGATGCAATTTGATTTCAACATGTTTGCCTATGATATTCATCTTGTCGATCAACAAGTGCATATGAATATGTTGGTAGAGTCCTTGTGCACACCTAGATGCAATTTATTTCAAACTTGGGAAGATGTTTGAAAGATTATAATGGCAACAACACAACACACCAGGGATTGGGAGTGCCATCAACAATAAGAAATGGAAAAAATGAAAGGTCAACTCATTCGAACCACCAAGGATTTAGCAAAGATGTAAGAGGTTGTACAATGAAATAGTTTGGTGGAACTTGAGGCTAAAAAGAACAATTGGAAGAAAATGCATAGAAAGATGGTTCAAGATCTAGAAAATAAGGTGGAAAAAGAACTAAATCATGCCAAGGAGTTGGTTTGAATACACTCAAAGCACCATATGGAAAAGGAACAAGGGCACAAATCACACCTATATCAATTACAATTTATAACTAAGGAAGTTGCACAACTAAAGCAAGAAAATGCAACCTTGGAAAAAGTAAATGTAACTTTGTTGCAAGAATTTAATGAGCTACAAGCAAATTACAAACAATGGGTTACAAATTTCCAAACTATTCCAATAGCACAAAAGATGAGAGGCCCAAATTGGAAGCAAGTGGCCACCCAAAATGCCATGAAGGTAATTTTATATGACAATTTGGTGGATCACCAAAAAATGAAGGTGAAGGAAGTGATGGAAGGAGCTTGAAAAAATATGGAAGAGTGGTGCTACGGACAACACACTAATATGAAAACCCAAGTCAATAGATTGGGTGAGTGTGTGCAAATGTTAGAACAAAAACAAGGTGAAATATCTAATCATTATAAAATAATGGGGTGATTTGCAACTAACCTTGCGATTGGGTTTTTGAGTTGCAATGACCATTTGTAACTCATCACAACTCAACATATTTCTATGGTTTTGAATGTTGTTGGACGAGTTGCATGAGTTACAATAGATGCAATTCATTGTATGAGAAAATGTATACATATGCACACAACTTAGCTACAACTATGTTAGAACAACTATTGTACAACTCTAATGCAACTAGTTTTCAACTACCATGGTAATATCATATTAACATTACTTTCATCAATCCATCAAAATTTGACACGTGGCACTATGGGGATTTTTGGGTGATTTTTTTGGAAATATTGATTTCCACCATCCATTATAGTTTCTCAATTTACATGGTTTTATATTGTGACACATGTCAATATCAAAAATTTCCACATGGCATATTAATAGAAATTTTATATTTTAAATATATATATATAAATATCTATTCAAGTAGTTAAATAGGTTGATGCATAAGCATAGGTAGGTTGGTTGGTAAGTCATGCCTACCTACCTAAATACATAGGTAAAATTAAATAGGTAGGTGAAATTAGGTAGGTAGGACATACCTACATAATTAAACTACATACTATCATAAATGTTAATGCTGGAGTTCATTCATTTGAATGATCATCCATGACTTGTAATAAACTTGTACCTAACTTTTAATTAAGTTTTAGTTCACTTTCACTTGACTCATAGTTCACTCTTCATTAAGCCTTAATTCATTTTTAATTAACTCTTGATTAATTTCTAGTTAACTTTTAGGTAAATCCAAATTAACTCCAAGTGAAATTCTAATTAATTCCTAGTTGACTTTTAGTTAAGTCCTAATCAACTTTTAATTAAATTTCAATAACTCATAGTTGATTCTCAATTAGGAAGGTTCTCAAGAAGCTTCTTTATTCAATGCACACATAAAAACCTCTTTAGAAACTTCTTTGAAGTAGGTCCCCAAAGGGATATAAATAGAAATAGAACCTTCATTTCCTTAGGTTTGTTTAACATTCATTTTAGGCATGATCTTACACCATAGCCTTGTCATGTTCTTTTCATGTTCATGTTTGCATATGTTAGCATAATAAAGATTCATTTTCATGTTAGTCTTGCACATATTGTGTTTTTGTTCTTCATTCTTGTGTTCTTTTTTTGAATCACATAATTTTGTTTTGTTCTTTATTTGAAAATTAAATTAAAACCTTTCCTTTAGCCTTTGCCCTTGTGGGTATTCATGTCCTTAATAGTTTGAACAAATTCCATCAAGCCTACATCTATTTTTGCGTCTATAAGTCACTTAGGAGTTAGATTCTTTTTGGAATTGAATGTGGATTACCCCTTTTCCTTAAAAGAAAAGTTTTTAAAAAATTCATAGATTATTCACTTCTTGTTGATTAAAGTTGTGGATTACCCATAGGTCTTATTGGTGTCATATTTCACAATGTTCATAATCACGTTTATATACATAGAAGAAGTCATTGTTATCCTTTAAAGTCTTGAATAAGAAAATCAAGCACTTTGTGAATATGCTGTTCATTTGCAAACCAATCAAGCTTCGACTTCTTTGGGATACATTTCGACAACACAACCTTAACCATAGGAGCCACAAATTAGCCTACCTGACAAGTTTGATAACACATGTTCAAA
>Ga0116230_10007899_pt1 | contig 10510 bp, 9 predicted proteins | sample S1TSphfallax_3_FD_88678 | JGI IMG/M metagenome (GOLD analysis project Ga0116230, IMG submission 88678) | Host-associated microbial communities from peat moss isolated from Minnesota, USA - S1T2_Fd - Sphagnum fallax MG | ecosystem: Host-associated > Plants > Peat moss > Unclassified | place: USA...
CCATACTTGTTCTCCTTTATGTTTTGCCACCTGATCAATGTACTAGTTCCAGTCTTCCTGACTTCCAGCTTATCTTCCAAAGGAAACAAATGATGCAAATGTGAAGACGTGTAAATGTGACGATACAAATCAAGCATTTGCAATAGTCATGCTTACCAGAGTAAGAGTACAGTGGAACCAGGATTCAGTAAGGGTAGCACTTTCAGCACTCAGGACATGTCCATTCTGATGAGGTAACAAAAATTTTGTACACCCCATTTAAGACTTCTGCTTAGAAGTGCATCTGAAATCTCAATGGAAATTATTCTGTTCCAATGAAGTCCTTCATTTTGAGAAACAGAAGTCTTGAGAAACCAAGGGAAAGAAAAGATTTGAGCCATTTGAGATGTTCAGGAGGTTGGTCAGAGCTTGACAGCATCGATTGCTGACCACAGGCAACTGTAGATGTTGCAACCCTGCAAGTTAGATATGGGGGATTCTGCATACTGCTGACCATAGCAAGACTGGTGCAGCACCAAGCTGTGAATGCTCCAGGGAATGGCTGCTCCCCACAAGTTCTCCATCAAACATGGGCAACACTTCCCTACTGTCTTGAGAAGGCTTTCCTCCAAAAAAAGTTTCAATTCTCATCAGTGAAGTACTTTTTCATTTGTATTTCTTGATCATCATAAGACCTATCAGTTTCACCTGATCTGACACCCATGCTATCTCCACCATTGCCAGAAAGTAGCCACTAGAGATGAATGCACTGCAAATTGGTGGGCTTTTCCAGGTCAATATCAAAGATATCATACCTTCCAGATGGTTCTTTAGACTCAGTTGATTACCATTTGAGCTTGCCCTCCTTTGGTTGACTTCATCCAAAGGCTGCTCCACTGAAGTACTACAGCAAATTTTGCTACATCTGTATGTTGCACTTCTCACTTTCCAGTTTTCTCATTTTGGTAGAAAACAGAACCTTCACTTCTCTTCCCATTCTGGTAATAATCATCAGACTCTGGTGCATCATATCTCAGTTTCATTGAGATATTGTAAACCTGGGTTCATAATCAGACTGTTGAGGGTCTCATTGCCTGAAGTCTTCAATCATTGGCCTCAACTTTGTTCCACCAGCACCCTGACCATGAGGCACAGCATGCTCCTTGAGAGGCCCCACATTATTGTCATCATCACTTTCAAAGTCAGAACCAGGAGAAGGTCTACCATCCCTGCCTCAGGAGATCTCTGTGCTGACAGGAGCCCTATCCTGCCCATCATTACTGTCACTGTCCAAGTCAGTTCCACTACTATCTTCCAAATTTCCAGCAGTAGATGCTGCGATTTGTTGAGTTCGATTCCTAGCAAACTCAGCAGCAGCCCTTGCTGCAGCCACGGCACGATCAGCAGATTCAGCAGCTGCCCTTGCAGCTGCTACCACATCAGCATAATCTACACTCTCCTCTGTTTTGCGTTCCTGGCTGGAATCAAACTTAGCAGGTTCTAGAATCTTTCCTTGTGTCCCTTCATCATAATTCTGAGTGTGGTGCACTACAGGTGCAGTGGTAGGAAAAGGCCAGTTATCCTCTCCAGCAACTGGCATCTTCATGAAAGGGATGAATTGCTTATTTGCATCCTGCTTAAGAAGCTCTTGCAATGTAGTACTGGACTGTGTAAGAGGGGGTGGAGGCAGCTCAGATGTTGATGGTGTGATTGAGTCACTGTCAAGTGGCTTCACAGGAGATTCCTTGCCCAATAGTGGCTGTGGAATTTCATGTGCCTCAAGAAAGCTGGTTGTGCCACCCTGCAAGGAATATTCATGTGTTGAGGAGCATGCAACTGATCCCCAGTTGTGAGAAACAATATGTGAGATAAGATGAGGAAATTGGAGATGTCAGTTCCAATATCAAAATCCCACACTATATTTGTTGTCATATTGAACAAGTCTTCCATTTAGCAGGACTACCATGAATGTACAAGAGTGCATTGACCAGAAGTTTGAATAGAACTCAAAACGACGGAGTGAATGCACAGGAGTTGCAGAGGGAGAGGGGAGAAAAATAGATTTAAGATCTTACAAGCAGATCTTCAGGTGCTTTCAGAAGTTCTGCTTCAAAGTCAGTTGGATCCCAATCAACATTGTGGTCAGCTGCTATCCCCTTCATCAGCTTCAACTTGACTTCCCCTGATGGAGCCTGTACAGAAAGCTTCTCAATTATCTGCAAGGCCCTCCTCACCCAAACACTGTCATCCACTATCCAAGTTCACCAACCTATGCCCCCAATTTTTCCCAAACTGGAAAGTGTCTATTGCAAATGATTCCTACTGTTCCTAATGACTACAAGCCCTCTCCATTTCCTTGTGATTGCCAACAATTTTGGAGTCAAGACTATCTGAACTCCCAAGGTCAAAACATTAGTAGTAGACAAGGAATTATTATTAGACCACAAGACACCAGCCTTCAGGTTTTCCTCTATCAACAGGGAACATAAAGCTTGCAAAAGTTCAAGCCATATCCTTGGTACATGTGTATGAGAGGCTCCAATACATACACCCTTAATCTTGATGAGATTGAGGATGATATGGTGGAGCAACAAGGACAATTTATATAGTGGGACTATGACATTACACGTCGATTCACCCCACAGTCAGGGCGTAGCTCAGCTGCTGCTGCTGCAAACTCTCTACCATACTTGATAGCAAAAAGTCCATGAATCTGTTGCAGTTCTGGCAAATCTGCACACCGTGGGGCAGCAAACATCAAGCTTGAAATAGCTTCCTTCAAATCCAAAGGACAAAGCCTGCCACTCACAACGAAGACCAAACCAGAAAATTGTTGTAAGAATTTGCATTTAAAACAGTCTGCTTTCATCATGTCAGAGCTTATCCAATCAGCAATAAATTGGACTCCTCTCAAGATTAGTAAACTGATCTGCAACCTTAACCATCATTGCTCTTAACTGATGCCCTTCTGTATATGAATTTGTCCATCCCTAGACTTCAGCCATTCAAGAAACTCCCATGTTTATGCCATAAGTGCAAACACATCGCCCACAAAGTGTTTTAAAAGGCATAAAGCAAGATTAAATCCATGTTCTAGCCATTTCTCATTCTGTGTGATGCACTTTCAACACTTCTTGTTCTGACCAATTTTACTCAACAGGAACAAAAGGCATTCTCGGACTTCAGACATCAGAGAAATTTAGAGGAAAACAAAGCAGATAGCATCTCAAATATGGAATTGAGTAGGGAGGGTGCCCCACATACTTTTGAGATTCAATGATAGGAAGACGAACAGTGATGAGTTCACAGAAAAGCTCGAGTATATCATATGCTGCCAAAATATTTTCCTCCCTGTAGACATGCTCCACCTGGCCCCCCATGAATCCCATCAATCCAAACATGATATGTCAAGCTTTGAGTTCAGATGATTCTGTATTTTTTAAATTCAGACATAAAGCTGAATTAACATTCGAGCCCCAGATAGCAGTACAATGTGCATGTGGGATGTGCGTGCTCCACATGTAGGTTAGGCAGAGAGAGGATGAACACACCCGAATGCAGGCACTGGGGTCCTGGCCAGATGTAAGCAGCTGAGCAATTTCTTTGCGCAGCTGCTTGATCTGGATGTCTCGCTTGTTGCGAAGAAGCTTGATGCGTGCCATTGCTAGCCGGAGCAGTGTTTTACTGTGAACAAAGAAGATCAAATGGAATTAGTCAGTAGAAATCTGTTATGTACACTAACCGATAGACAGGTTCTATCACTTCCTTAGCTCTTGCGAGTCTGGCCCAGATTCCTTCTCTACCACTGCCAATCAACTGGCCTGTCACTCTGGAATTATAACCAAAGAGATCCTTGCAGTTTCACCTCAGGGTTTTATCATCTCAATCTTTCCATGAATCACTCAGAAATTCTTTCTTTAAACAACGTCGTTAAAACTACAAACCCTACAAGGGTGGAACCCTGCAAAAACATGCGAGCCTACGCAATTCCGATCTTGTTGCATCTCTGCAGTTCAAACCTTGGTCAAAATTAGCTTGTGTCCGCGTAATACTGAAAAGCAGAAACCTAGTTAACAATAGAGAGATCTTCCCAATCGCCTCATCGTCATGATGCAGCTCTGGAGAGTTCCAACTCTGATTCAACATCCTCTCAATGACACCCGATCCGGACAAACTTCTGCACCACAAATTCCTCAAGAAGACATCCAGACCGAGCTTTCAAGTATCGTTACTCACCATTTTGCAGCCTTGAAGCCGACGCTGAGAAAAGAATCCCACATGATGCCGCGAAAATTGGGAGCTCGAATCAGCTGCAGAGCCAAAGTACTAAGAGCTTATCTCTCGCACACACACTACAAGCACAGTTTTGTCTCCAGAAAATTTGATCCTTCGCTTCAGGTTCAATGATTTTGGAGCTGAAAAACAGCTGCAAACGAACTCAAAAGCTTACTCGCAATCCGCAAGAGGCGTTCGTGTGCAACAACATAGGACGCCTTTGAGCAGGCGATCTGAGAGAAGCGCCACTTCAGAGCAGGCACGGAACAAACGCAGGCTGGCTTGGGTTTAGACGCACTTTACACTAAGCCTGAAAGTCTATGACCATTGAAATAAAGATTCTATGATACAAGGAAAAGCCATTTCAGAGTTCAATAAAGGCCCGCTTTACACTAGTAGGAGTCAGGGCCCAAAAAAACTTGGGGACCAACTTTGAGCATTTTTGGGTTGCAAATTGGCCCCAAGTTACTAATAAACATTGGGAAACAAAAATCCAATAAAAACTAATAAAAATGCTAGAACATTGGCCCCAAGGGTTGCAAATTGGCCTCCCAAATTTGATGGTCCTCCTTTTTTGTTAGCCCATGGGTGAAAAAATCTATATTTGATTGGATTTTTTTTATATACTTTTTTTCTCCTATGGTCCATGATGACAATACTTGCTGAAATGAAAAAAGTGAGGGAAAAAAATTGAGGAAAAAATAAAAGTGAAGACAAGCCTTAAGCTAGTATAAAGTAAAAGAAGGTATATAAAATATTAAGTTAAAAATCAAATTTTAAATTAATAAATTAGTTATGTTTTTCAGCTCCATTATAATATGTTGATACCTCAATAAAGTTTATTTCATTTACATGGCACTTGACAGACATGTTGGGGAACACATTGGGAATCTGAAGAACATGATGGGAACCTAGTGAGAACGACCAAAAATTTCAAAAAAAATCCAACACCCCTCACCCTCCCCAAAAGAAAAAACTGGGCCCCAGGGGTGCCACCTAGGATGATGCCACCTAGATTTTCATTTAACACTGACTTAACATCAAGTGTGAATGCGCCATTAGACACTTTGAGTGGAGTGCAACCCTGGGGAAACTTATACCTACTATTTAGGAGCGGAGGGACAACGAACATATAAGTAGGCTATAAGTAGGCGTAAGATCCTATCCTAGTCCTAAACAGTGGTAGGCCTGAGATCCCCTCCTTCTATGCAAACTTTCGACCTTTCATTAAATGTGCGTAAATGGTTGCGTGGAGCAACGCGTAGCCCTAGTACGAGTACGCAAAGGATTCCTTCTCTTATCTTTTGAGGAATATACATTCATGTGCCCCTCCCGAATACAGTAGGAAAAATTTCTTCACGTGCTTTACGGTCGTCTTCCTTGATTGATCTGCAGTCTTTGGAGAGGGACATATACAGAATTGCACACATCCTCAAGCCCTTTTTCTTCTCCTCCCGATTATTTTCTGCCAGTTAATGGAGCTCTGAGGGAGAAACCCAATTTTCTTTATTCAATTTGGTATTGGGTTCATTACAGTTTAGGGTTTTGAATTGGGAATTGGTTTCGTGCTCATGCCACAGCAGCAGAAGTAATTTCGAGCTTTCCTTTGTGTGAAGTTCATATCAGATGGCAGTAGCTCACGTTTTTGTCTCCTGCTGCTACTCTGCTGTGAACCAAAGCTTTACCTTAACTAGGAAGCAAGCAAGAATTACACCTGGGAAGCTCATTCCTGATTTGCAATTGTCCGCACCAAGGGGCGACCATGGGAGGATTGGGACAAGCTATGGACTAGGCAGACGGACCTCAAATAGAATTACATGTAGATTATTTTGTGCAGGGGTGCCTTCCCCTCAGGTACTTGTAAGGTTTAATCTTACTTCTGGATTATTTGCAGCTCGACAGAAGCTTGAGGTTTTTCATGGTCATTTGCAAAGAGATGCCACAGTTTCGTGTAATGCCTTAAGTGAAGGCTCAAGTCCTAGGCAGAAGGGCGATGTCGTCGGGCCTGCCTTTGGGGATGGGGGTGACGGGGGTGACGGCGAGGGTGGAGACGGGAAGGAAGATCTTGGCTCTAGTGAGTCCCGGAATGGTCTTGGTAAATATGATGATAATGTTGATCTACAAGAGAAGAAAGATGGGAGCGGATGGTTACCTGAATGGATTAACCTTTCCTCTGAAGACAGCAAAACCATTCTTGTAGCTTTTGCTGCATCCCTTCTCTTCAGATGGTTTGTTGCAGAGCCCAGATACATCCCTTCCCTCTCCATGTATCCTACATTTGAAGTTGGCGACCGCATCCTCGCTGAGAAGGTGTGATGTCCATATCCGGAACACCTCCTTTCCACCATCTCGTTCGGTAGATTCAGACAAGTTTGTCGTGACCTAATTAGGGTTACGGTATGCTGCACTTCGAATACCACGGCAGTATAGCTATAAACTGAATGTCAATCTCTGAAATGAGCACTTAAACAATTTTGACAAGCTTACTTTTGCACATTAGATGGTCAAACTAGAACTTATGTCACATCTTATGCTTGGTCAACAGATGTCTGCACTTTCAAATTTCAAAGCACAATGTGAAACAAAACCTGAATCCATTGGCTGTGAAGTTTCAAAAGCAGAAGTGGGAATGAGAAGTGGAATTGGCATTTTGTGCAATATAGGTAGTTTTCACATGTGACATTCTGTAGGTAAAATCTAGTGAAATATCTGTTGGATCGTGCTTAAAAAATTGACTATTTGGCTTTGAGATTTTGGTTGGGGTGCTTTTCACAGGTTTCTTATTACTTTCGGAAGCCAACTGTGAATGACATTGTAATATTCAAGGCTCCTGAATCATTGCAGGTGGGAGTCCAATTTTCTACACTTGATTGAATTCTGAGCTAGGGTTCATTTATCTGTGGAGACAAATGTTATGGTGACTTTCTTATAAGAAAGTGTGTGCTAGGATATGTTAGCTTGACACCATCTAGGACTCTGAAAACTCCCTCCTTCCTACAGGATAGCTCTGATGACCAATAGCCATCAGTCCTCTGTGCACATGCCTGTGTCACTTGTTCTTGTATTGCAACAGGTCAATTTGGACGACTGAAGTGGAGCAGATATTCTGTGCTTGGAACAGTAGCATGCCATCAATAGAAGTTTGTACTTGAAATTGAGTTGTTGTGAACCTTTAAAGTTGGTTGGCTGAAGGGCTTAGGACTGATGGGGGCTTTGGTTCTTCATTTTTCAGGAAAGGGGTTATGCTGCCGGAGAGGTTTTTGTCAAAAGAATAGTTGCACAAGCTGGTGACCGTGTAGAGGTACTGCAACTATATTTTGAAAATGAGGGCTTTAGGGTTTCCTCTGGTTCTGTTGTAGTCTCTGTACTATGAGGTTTATGGTTAAAACTTGAAGCTGTGCTCATTGGCTTCTACCGATTAAGTGGGGATGTAGATTTTTCAATTTGTGGCAAAGCTCCAAATGCAACTGATTGCAAGTGAGAAAGTACATATTCGATTTTCCAGAGTGGTTCTTGCCTGGGTGCACCATTTTCCCATTTGCAGTGGACATGTTCATTTCAACTGGATGTATCATAGCTCCATAGCTTTTGATTGTGTTTCACAAATTGTTTGCCAGAAGAGTCCTGATGTTCACAGGGTGGCTCTCAAACTCCAAGGGTTCCAACACAATTCCCTTTTAAGAATATCTCACACCCACTACTACACTTCTGAACTATTTCTCACTCGGTTCCTTCCGTACTAAATGTGAGATTTGACTTGCTTTTCTCATGACAGGTGCATGAAGGGAAGGTGTATGTCAATGGCCAAGTGAAGTCAGAGGACTTTATTGCAGAGCCTCCTGTTTATGACATGAAGCCCACTGTATGTGCCTATATGCCCTATACTCCAAATATAGAAACATAATCTGAAACCTTTACCAAGGATGTGCAAGATCAATTGTAGAATGTGTCATGGTGTCAGGTAGCTCATAGACACCTAGATTTCTCATCCACCTTGCTCAAATCTCTTTTATCTCTGCAGTTTTGCAATGGTACTCAAGTTTTCTGCTTAGTTCTTTGTGACTTCTATGCTCAGCCTGTTTGGCTGTTGATACTGCCACAGGGGCTGTTCATACTTTGCATTTGGGTGTGATGGTGTTTTAATGAGTTCTAATTAGTACTTTCCTTTGGATTCCCCAGTATGTGCCTGAAGGGCATGTATTTGTGATGGGTGATAATCGGAACAACAGCTATGACTCTCATATGTGGTATGTCCCCTATCTCTTGTGCTTTCTGTAGTGGGATTCACTTCTGGTTAGGTATTTATGTGCACCTGTTCCTTCAGAAAAATTAGATTCACATCAGGTCAGTGCATAGGATCTAGTCCACCTGAATTCTCTTTGCTGTCTACATGTTTTGCATCATGGAGGCTGTCTTCCTCTCATTTAGCATCCAGGGTGAGGTGCCTAACTGCCATTTTCTGGTTCCTAGCCCATGAGTGCATGGGCTTTTATTCTGTCATAACTGAAGTCGGCATGAAGTTCACTTTGAGGTTTTTACATTTGCAGGGGACCACTTCCTTTGAAGAATATACTGGGGCGGTCTGTCATGCGGTACTGGCCCCCCACACGGCTAGGCAGCACTATACTTGATAATGAGGAGATTAATTTGGCAAAGCCTGTGTTTCCATTTTTACCAGCTACAGATGCACCTAAGCCATAGGGAAGAAGATTGCAACTTTTGCAAATAGTTTGAATGGATTATTGTCATATAGGTACTAGGCATGACAAATGTTCCATAAGTATTCGCTATTTCAAGGGTCAAAGGCCTGGTCTGTTGACAGGCATCTTTCCCTTCTGTAGGCATGAAAGTACAGGTTCAATTGGAGAGCTATTTTTGATATGTTCATTCTTAATTGCAACCAATTGCATCAAGAGAAGAAGAACTTGAGCTAGCTGTTCTTTTGGTTGGTGCTCCATGACATCCCAGTTTAAAACTGATGTCTAATTATGTAGCCACAACAGTTGATCAAGAGCCTTCATCTCCTGCTCTCATGGATGTCTCTGAATCTTCTGTCCAAATTTGTCCAGAATGTTGTCTGAAACAAAGTAGACCAAAGCTGCATCTTAATTTAGCTAATAGGCTGCAAACAGAACAAATCAAGGAATGATACAGGAGATCAGTTGTGTTACCAAGTACAGTTTGAACCTAGTGTCAGAACAATGACCAGTCACTCTTTGAAAATCATTCGCTGCACCACTGAAAGCCACAGGGTAGTGTTATTTCCTACTCAGTACTTGCATAAAAAATTAAGTCCAATAGATAGTCAGGATATTCATGAAACCCTTGTGCAAGCCTGACACTTCTGGATCATCCTGGTCAATTCCAGTTGGCTGGCAAACTTTAGTGATATCTACTTTCAAGGCTATGAGGGGCCCTTGCAAGGTTCTTGATGAGCTAATGAAATGGCTCTTCATCTGCCAACAGCATACTGTAGTTCACCATGAAGATAACGTCACTCCATGTTTCCCAGGATGATCTTGGAGTCTCACAGACTCAACAATCCTGACCTCTTGATGGTGTTTGTTCATGCATTTCCTGCAGAAACCCCTAACTTTTGGAAAATAAGATTCCAAAATTTCAGTTCATGGAGTGCAAAAATATGCCATCCCTGATTATGAGTAAAGACTGAGGAACAGGCATGCTTCCTTCTCTTGTTGTGCATCTGGAAGGATGACAAACCAGACTTTGAATAGATGTAATGCAACAGCAACTTTTTCGGGGTTCAACAGGAGCTTCTGACAAGTTATACTACAACATTGCCAATGGGTATGCTGCGAAAAAGTCATGGGAAGGGCTGGTAGGGTTTTGATAAACCAATGACCCCAGAATCCTGAAAGAACTCTGCACTGAATTGAGAAAAGCTTGTCATGGTGGAAAGCTTGAGACTTGTGAAACATGCAAGGGTAAACAATGGTTTAATTCTGTTGGGCTTAATTCTGTTGTTGGAAGAATTGGTTACAGGTGGTTGCAAGCTAAACTAATTCAAATTTCTCTTCAAATTCACTTCTGCAATTATCACAGAGCACAGTTCCAAAGAGAGAGAAACACAAACATACAAAGGCCAGTGATGAAAACAAGCACGAACATAAACTGAAAATCCTGTCAGATCCGAGCCATTTATCTACAATGAATCGAAAGATCTGGGTGCACATCAACAGCTCTGGGTCATTCTCTCTTTCCTGTATTTTCACTGCTCTGGACTGCAGAAGACTAA
>Ga0116230_10007901_pt1 | contig 10509 bp, 10 predicted proteins | sample S1TSphfallax_3_FD_88678 | JGI IMG/M metagenome (GOLD analysis project Ga0116230, IMG submission 88678) | Host-associated microbial communities from peat moss isolated from Minnesota, USA - S1T2_Fd - Sphagnum fallax MG | ecosystem: Host-associated > Plants > Peat moss > Unclassified | place...
ATGGGAGACGCAGGCGGGAGAGCCTGCTCGCGTCGCCGTTCCGGGACGAATCCAGGCACGGGCGCGACCGCTCATGATTCGCTCGGGCGGGACGGCACCCTGCCCGGCAGGCTGACTCTTCACACGGGAATCAGCCGAGCAGCCGCAACCCGTGCCCCGGCGGGCGTCGGCGCGAGCGGACGGCGTCTAACCGTGCCGTATGCCCGAAGGCCCACAAGTTGCCCGCTACGCGCGCCTGCAAAACGATCGTCTGAGCGGCCGCCGCGTGCGGATCGATTCACCGAGCGGGCGATCCGACGATGTCGCCGAGGTCTTCGATGGAGAGACCGTCATCGGGGTCGAGGCGGTCGGGAAGCACCTGCTCTACGACTTCGGGGAGCGCCGGTACCTCCACGTCCACCTGGGACGATTCGGGCGTTTCGTCGAGGGTCCGATGCCCGAGCCCGAGCTTCGCGGCATCGTGCGCTTGCGTCTTCGCACGAACGATCAGTGGTACGAGCTCCGCGGCGCCACCGCCGTCGACGTCTACGAAACCGACGACCTGCGGCGACTCAAAGCCCGCATCGGCCCGAACCCCCTCGACCCGCGCGCGCGGCCAAAGGCCGTCTACGATTTCGTCGCGCAGAGCGACGCACCGATTGGGATGCTGTTGATGGATCAAGCCGTCATCGCCGGCGTCGGCAACATCTACCGCTGCGAGGTGCTGTTCCTCAATCGCATTCATCCCAAGCAGCCCGGAAGCACCATCGCGGCGCCGGTGTGGCGGGCAGTCTGGCGCGACTTGCGGCGGCTCATGGTGCACAATGCGGTCGATGGGAGAATCGTCACGACCGCACCCGCCGATCGCGCGCACCACGGCGCCGTGCGCGCGTCGGAACGGCTGTACGTCTACCATCGCGCCGGCCTTCCCTGCCGTCACTGCGGTGCGATCATCCGCGAGGGAATGATGGGAGGCCGGCGGATCTTTTGGTGCCCGAAGGACCAGCCCGAACCGCGCCGGCGCGCACGAGCATGACCGCGCGTGCGCACAACCGATCGGCGCAGGCAACGCCGGCGAAACGATCAGTCGGCGGCGAGCGCCACCCGATCGCGGCCGTCGTTCTTGGCATCGTAGAGCGCAAGATCCGCACGACCGATCACGGCCGCACCGGATTCACCGGGCCGCGCGCTCGCGGCGCCGACACTCACCGTCAGCAGGCCGTCGACCCCATCCGGATGCGGGATCGCCGCTTCGCGTAACGCGGCTCGGAGCCGCTCACCGAGCGTCTGCGCGCCGGGCAAATCCGTCCCGGGCAGCAGCGCGACGAATTCTTCGCCGCCGAACCGCGCCGCGCAGTCGATCGCCCGCAACGTACCGCCGAAGATCCGCGCAACCAATTGCAGCGCCACATCGCCCGCCATGTGACCGAAGCGATCGTTATAGGCCTTGAAATTATCGATGTCGACGACCAAGACGCTGAAGGGTGCCAGCGTCCGGTTCGCGTGTTCCATCTCGCGGGCAAGAATTCGTTCGAGCGCGCGCCGGTTGGTCAGCCGCGTGAGCGGATCGATCGACGCATCGCGTTCAAAGGTGCGCACACGCTCCGCGATCGCGACCGAGAGCAGCAGCGCTTCCCACGCAAAGCCGAGCGCCGGCGCGACGATGAAGATCGGCCAGAGCGGCAAGAGCGTGTTATCGGACGCCCAGCCCACCACGTTGCCGACGAGAACCCCAACCACGGCGAGCGAGTACGCGAGCGCCTCGCGCGAGCCGCGCCGCGCAACGATCAGAGCGCAGCACACGAGCGGCGCCAGCACGAGCGCCGTGGCCTCGCTCTCCGCCGGATCGTATTGCCTCCACACGATCATCTGCTCCGGATAAAAGAACAGCAATGCATTCGTCGCAACGAAGATCGCGAGCAGGACGAGAATCAGCACGTCGACCCGTGGAAAGCGCCGCCGCGTCTGCAGAAACGTACGCCCGAACAGGACCGCGAACCCAATCGCGAGCGTATACGTAAGCGTGACGGGGAGATCGAATTCGAGGGCGACGCCGGGCCAGAGCCAGCGCCACGCATCGCCGGTCAAGGTCAGCACTTGCAGTGCGGCCGAGATCACCGCGGCCGCGTAATACGCAAACGCGCGCCGCCGCAAGCGCAGCGCGAGCAGCAGGTTGAGCACGCCGAACGCCGCGACGAATCCGCCGACGAGCAGCTGCGGGCGCTCCCAGGCGTTCCAGTTCAAATGCGTCTGCGCCCAGCGCAGTTCACCGTCGAGCAAGAACGTCGAATTGTGATCGTAGGCCGTGACGACGCGCAGGTAGATCGGCCGCCCGTCGAGCGCCTGCGGTGGCAACACGATCATATTCTGGTAGAAGTCGGGTTTTTGCGCCGCGGGCACGTCGCCGCCCGAGCGAACCTCTGCGATGCGGCCGCCCGCGAGCGGGACGAAGAGCACGGCGTCGATGGCGTGCAGCGAGACGATGATCGTATAGCGGCCCGGTGCGGCCGGGCGCACGCGCAGGCGGAACCAATCGATCGCGGGGTGCATGCGCGTCGCCGTATGCACGTCCGGGAGCGACGCCTGCGCACGCCAAGGCGCGTCCGGCGCCCGGACGTCGGCCAGTGACAGGCGCCCCGCATCATCGCGAATCGTATCGACGTTCTGCCAGAGGTCGATCTGCGAATCTTGCGTGGGTGCAAGCACCGCCGAGATCGCCAGCACCAATGCCGGAAAGACCGCATGGAGCATCGAGGTCAGGTTTACGACGTCCGTGTACGGAGCTTCCCGCCGCCCGGCCCCTTAATGCGTGAACACGAGGCGCACGCCGACGAGGAGTTCGGTTGCGATCGCTACGGCCTCGGGTCGGGCACGTCACGGGACCTCGGGACCGATAGACAGCTGACAGAGGTCGATCTGTGAAGCTTGTGTCGGCGCAAGCACCGCCGGGATGGCCAGCACGAGGGCTGGAAGATCGCCTCGAGCATCACGAACGACTTACGACGACAGCGTAGGCACGTCCCCGCTAGCGGACGGGGGGAGCGCTCATTCGACGGCGAGCACGACCCGATCGCGACCATCGTTCTTCGCGTCATAGAGCGCGAAGTCGGCGCGTCCGATGACGGCAGCGCCGGATTCACCCGGCCGCGCACACGCAGCGCCGACGCTAACGGTCAGAATGCCGTCGATTCCATCGGGATGCGGGATTGCTGCCTCACGCATCCCGATCCGCAGCCGCTCGCCCAGCGCGAGGGCACCGGGTAAATCCGTTCCTGGCAGGAGCGCGACGAATTCTTCGCCGCCGAACCGCGCCGCACAGTCGATGGCCCGCAACGTGCCGCCGAAGATCCTCGCAAAAAGTTGCAATGCCACATCGCCTGCCATGTGCCCGAAGCGATCGTTGTACGTTTTGAATCGATCGATGTCGACGATCAGAACACTGAATGGGTTGCGCGAACGTTGCGCGTGTTCCATCTCGCGCGTGAGAGCAGCTTCCAGCGCCCGCCGATTCATCAAGCGCGTGAGCGGATCGATCGACGCGTCACGCTCGAAGGTACGCAGGCGTTCCGTGATCGCGAACGAGAGCAGCGTCGCTTCCCAAGCAAACCCGAGCGTCGGCGCGAGAACGAAGATCGTCCAAACGGGCAAGATCATGTTGTTCTCGGCCCAACCGGCAACGTTGCCGATCAGCACACCGAGGACGGCGAGCACGTAGACCAGCGCATCGCGCGCGCCGCGACGCGCGGCAATCGCCGCGCAGCAGGCGACGGGAGCAAGCACGAGTGCCGTCGCGACACTTTCGGCAACATCATAGAAATTCCAGCGAATCAACTGTTCGGGATCGAAGGCGAGCATCGCGTTGGTGAGAACGAAGACGCCGAGCATCACGAGGATGATCGTATCGAGGCGGGGGAACGCACGCCGCGTTTCCAAAAACGCACGACCGAAGACGACGGCGAGTCCGATTGCAAGGGTGTACGAAGCGGTAATCGCGAGGTCGTACTCGACCCCGATCCCCGGCCAGAGCCAGCGCCACGCATCGCCCGTCCACACCAGGACCTGGAGCGCCGCCGCAAAGACCGCGCCGGCATAATAGCCGTACATGGGCCGGCGCAAGCGAATCGCCAGTAAAACGTTGAGCACGCCGAACGACGCGACGAAGCCCGCGAAGAGCAACTGCGGTCGTTCCCACGCTTCCCAACCCCGCAGCATGTGCTGCAAGCGCGTGTCGCCGGCGAGCTGGAACACGCTGTTGCGATCGTATGACGACACGACGCGCAGATAGATCGGGCGTCCCTGGAGTGCCGCAGCCGGCAGATCGATCGTGTTCTGCGCGGCGACCGGTTTTTGTGCAGCGGGTACGTCACCGCCGCTGACGCGCGTTACGACCGAGCCATCTGCCAGCGGGACGAAAAGGCGCGCGTCGAGCGCGTGCTCGGAGACGACGATGGTGTAGGCGCCCGGTTCGGGTGGGTGCACGCGCAAGCGGAACCACGTGATCGACGGATGGACGCGCGTTGCCACGTGCAACACCGGAAGCGAAGCCGCCGGCTGCCACGGCGCATTCGCGCGACGAACGTCCGCGAGCGACAACTGCCCCGTATCGTCGCGAATCGCATCGACGTTTTGCCACAAATCGACGAGCGAGGTTTGCCCCGGCGTGAGCAGCGACGAGATCGCGAACAACAACGCGGGAAAAGCGGCTTGGAACATGCGTTCGGTTGCTTACGACGAACGGCTTCGTCCAGCCCGCTCGTCTTGGGGTAGCACGCAGCAGACCCCCGGGCACGACTCAGTGGATTTTTACGGCCTCGGGTCGGGCAGATCGTGGAACGTGCGCTTGGGCGCGGCGTCTTCGCGTTCGAGATCGTCGAGGAAGTAATACACGATCTTGCGGTCGTCGAAGCCGACTTTCGCGAGCTCCCGGCCGCCGATCTCAACGACCTCGTGGATATGTCCCTCGCGGCCGGCGTAGGTATAATTCACGGCCGTGTAGTCGGGGTCTTCCGGGGCCGGACGCGGGGTGACTTTCGTTCCGCGCAGGTGCGTTTGATGGCGATGGTCGGGCACGTCAAGGGACCTCGGGATCGATAGACAAGAGTGCTACCCGTTCGCCGGAGGGATTGCATGATCATCGAATACCGGGGCAAGCGCCCGAAGATCGCCGCGTCGGCGTTCATCGCACCGACCGCCGTGTTGATCGGCGACGTCGAGATCGGCGAAGAATCGAGCATCTGGTTCGGCGCCGTGCTGCGCGGCGACAACGGACCGATCCGCGTCGGGGCGCGCACGTCGGTGCAAGACAACTCGGTCATCCACGTCAGCGAAGGCAAGCGCACGTTCATCGGCGACGGCTGCACGATCGGCCACTGCGTTACGATGGAAGATTGCACGATCGAGGACGGCGCGCTCGTCGGCAGCAACGCCGTCGTGCTCAACGACGCGGTCGTCGGACGCCGTTCCCTGATCGCCGCCGGCGCGGTGGTCGGCGCGAACGCCGTCATCCCGCCCGAAGTCGTGGCGGCCGGGCAGCCGGCGCAAGTCAAGAAAAAACTCGAGGGCGCGGCGGTCGATTGGGTCGAGCACGGCTCGCACGAGTACGTGACCCTCTCGCGCTCGTATCTCCGCCACGGCATCGGCGACCCCGAACTGCAAGAGCTCGCCGAAGCCCACCTCGCCCCGCCGTAAACCCCAGCCCGGCAAGCGTTACGGCGCGATGATCTCCAGCATATAGCTGTCGGGGTCCATGAGCAGCAGCGCCTGGCCGCCGTCTTCGCGCTCGGCCGGGCCGCCGAGGATCTGGCCGCCGGCGCCTTTGGCCCGCTCGGCGATCGCGCCGAGCAGGGCGGCCGACGGCACCCGGAAGCCGAGCGAGAGTTTGGCCCGCTCGGCCGGGTGCGCTTCTTCGAGCAGCACCGCGAAATCGCCGAACGAAATCGTGAGTTTGTGGCCGGAGCGGCGAACGTCGAGCCCGAGTGCTTCACCGTAAAAACGGGCTGAAGAATCGAGGTTGCTGACGCCGAGGGTGATGTGAGCGGGGGTCATCCGTGTCCCTAACCCGTTATGGAGCGGAGAAGTGCGAATCATCCCCATAGGGGACAAACAGCGTATGCTCTTGGAGAAAGCGCAGCCGAACCATTCCGACTTTACCATTTCTGTGCTTGGCGATGATGAATTCGGTCATGTCGGGCTCGGGCGTCGTCTCGCGATTATAGTAGGCGTCCCGGTACAGGAACGTGACGAGGTCGGCCTCTTGCTCGATTGCGCCCGAGTCGCGCAGGTCGGAGAGCATCGGCCGCTTGTCCTGACGGGTCTCGACGCCGCGGTTGAGCTGCGCGAGCGCCACGATCGGGATTTCGAGATCCTTGGCCGTCGCCTTGAGGACGCGGCAAATGTCCGAGAGCTCCTCGTTACGGTTGACTTGGCGGCCGGTCGTCGAGGGCCGGACGAGCTGCAAGTAATCGATGAAGATGCAAGCGAGGCCGACGGTCGATTTGAGGCGCCGCGCCCGGCTGCGAATCTCCGTCACCGTGACCGACCCCGAGTCGTCGAGGTAGATCGGCAGGTCGTTGAGCACGCCCATCGCCTTGCCGATCTCGTCCCACTCATGCGCCTTGATCGCGCCGCGCCGGAGCTTCGATGCGTCGAGCCGCGCCTCGGATGAGATGAAGCGCTCGACGAGTTCTTGCTTCGTCATTTCGAGCGAGAAGATCGCGACCGGCTTGCGCTCGTCTTTGGCCGCGGCGACCGCCATGTTGAGCGCCATCGAGGTCTTGCCCATCGCCGGGCGGGCGGCGAGGATGATCAAGTTCCCGGGCTGGAAGCCGGCCGTATATTCATCGATGTCGCGGAAGCCGCTCGTAATACCGGTGCGGTCGCCCGCGTGTTCGTGGCGGCGTTCCAAATCCTGAAAGACGCCGAGCAGCATCTCTTTGACCGGCCGGAACGGCGCCCGCATCCCGCGATTGGTGACGTCGTAGACGACTTGTTCGCTGCGGTCGAGCGCGGTCGCCGGATCTTCTTCGCCTTCGTACCCGAGCGAGGTGACTTGCGTGCCGGCGTGGATCAGCGCACGCAGGGAAGCCTTCTCGCGCACGATCTTGGCGTAGTATTCCGCCGACGCGGCGGTCGGCACCGTGTCCATCAGCGAGGTCAGATAGGCGAGGCCGCCGACTTTGTCGAGCATCCCGCGCGAGCGCAACTCTTCGGCGAGCGAGACTTTGTCGAGCGGTTCGCCGCGATCGGAGAGCGCGAGCAGCGCGCTAAAGATCGTCTCGTGAAGCGGTGCGTAGAAATCTTCGGGCCGCACGATCTCGCTGACGGCCGCCATCATCTCGCGATCGACCAGCACCGAGCCTAGCAGCGCCATCTCCGCTTCGAGGTTGTTCGGCGGGATGCGGTCGATGCCCGGGGCGACGTACTGCGCGGCGTTGATCGTCATCGGCGCGCGACGCCGCGCTTCGGCGCGCGACCAATAGCCGCCGCGGGCAGCTGGATGCCGTACGCGACGAGCGCTTCGGCGACGGTCGAGACCGGGATCACGGTGATGCCCTCGGGCGTCGCTTCGATCTCGCGGGCATTCTCTTTGGGGATCACGATCGCGCGCATCCCGGCCTGGCGCGCGGCATACAATTTTTCGACCACGCCACCGATCGCGCGGACGTTGCCGGCGATCGAGACTTCGCCGGTCACCGCGACGTCTTGCGCGAGCGGCGTCTTGGTGAGCGCGCTGTAGAGCGCGAGCACGAACGCGAGGCCCGCCGAGGGACCGTCGATATTGCCGCCCCCGACGACGTTGACGTGCAGATCGTAATCCGCGGGATCGATGCCCGCCAGCGCACGCAGCACGGCCGTCGCGTTGAAGACCGAATCGCGTGACATCGAACCCGCGGTGTCGTTGAAGCGCACGGTGCCCTTGCGCGGCTCGCGCGCCGCGAACGCCGCCGCTTCGATCTCGATGATCGAACCGACGTAGTGCATCACGCCGAGGCCGTGTGCTTTGCCGACCTCGCGGCCGCGCTTCGCGCGCGCCAGCGTGTGCTGGACGATGCGGCCGGCCTGCACGACGTCGAGCACGTCCGCCTCGCGAAGCGTCACCGCCCGTTTTCCGCCGCGATAGAGTGCATGTCCGTAGGCATCGGCAAGAATCTGCACGGCCTTGCGTCCCTCGATCGTGTACGAGGCAATAAGTGACGGGACGCTCTTCATGACCTTGGCGCCCAGGCGCGCGGCGGCTTCCTGGACGATGCGAACGACTTGCGATTGCGTGAGCGGCTCGAAGTAGACGGCCGCGCAGCGCGAGCGGATCGCGGCGTCGATCGCATCGGGATCGCGCGTCGTCGCGCCGATCAGGATGAAGTCGGCCGGCGCGCCGTCGGAGAACAGTTTTTTAACGTAGGCGGGGACGTTGGGATCGTGCTCGTCGTAATACGAGGACTCGAACGTGACGCGTTTGTCTTCGAGGACCTTGAGCAGCTTCGTCTGCATCGCCGGATCCATCTCGCCGATCTCGTCGATGAAGAGCACGCCGCCGCTCGCCCGCGTGACGAGGCCGAGCTTCGGTTCGGGGATCCCGCTCTCGGCGAAGTCGCGCTTGGAACCCTGATAGATCGGATCGTGCACCGATCCGAGCAGCGGATTCGTCGTCTCGCGATGATCCCAGCGCAGCGTCGTGCCGCTGGCCTCGACGAACGGCGCGTCGGCGGCGAACGGCGCGTGCGCGCGTTGCTTCGCGAGCTCGAGCGCAAGCCGCGCAACGGTCGTCTTCCCGACGCCCGGGGGACCATAGAGGATCACGTGTTGCGGATACGGCGACGCCAGTTTCGCGAGCATCGCCTTGATCGCGGATTCCTGACCGACGATCTCGGCGAGCACGCGCGGGCGCAGCACGTCAAGCGCAGCGGAATTGAGTTTGCGGCGTTCGAGCGCAGCGAGGTCATCGAGTTTGCGCTGCGTGGCGGGCGTTTCGGGTCCGGCCTCTTCGCGCAGCGCCTCGGCTTTGAGCTCGCGCAAATACTCTTGATGGCGCTCGATCATCTTCGCGCTGACTTTTTTCTCGAGGTTCTCTTCGACCGTCGCCTTGGCGACGAGATCGGCCAGCGCGTCCTCGATCTCGCCCAGCAGGACGCGATACTGCGGCTTGGCCGGGACTTTTTCGATCGTGGGATCCTCGAAGACGAGCCGCTGCAGCGCGAGCAGACGATCGGGGATCGCCTGCGAGCGCATCTGCTTGAGCGTTCCGAGTTTGCCGGCGCGCATCACGACCTTTTCGGGTCCGAGGGCGCCGGAGAGGACTTCGTAGAGGGCCGCTATCTCGCGGCGCACACCTTCGTCGCCGCGGTGTTTGCGACGAAGCCGGCCGACGTGCGGATTCTCCTCCGACGCAGCCATCTAATTGTCGTTGACGACCTGCACCGACGTCTTGGCGATGATATTGTTTCCCAGGCGCACCTGCACGGCGTACGTGCCGAGCGCCTTGATACCGTCCTTCATCTCGATCTTGTGACGATCGATCGTGACGGCAAGCTGTTCGTGGATCGCCGCCGCGACGTTTGCATTCGTGATCGTGCCGAAGAGACGGCCGTTCCCGCCGGCTTTCGCCATGACGCGCAGGGTCGTCGCTTCGAGTTGAAGCGCGACGTCGTGGGCGTTGGCGACTTGCTCCGCTTCTTTGCGAGCCTTGGCTTTGTTCTGCTCTTCGAGCACTTTGAGCGCGCCGTCGCTGGCGGTCGTCGCGAGCTTGCGCGGGAACAGGAAGTTGTTCGCATAGCCGTCCGCAACATTAACGACGGCTCCGCGTTTACCGAGCGTCGAGACGTCGCTCAGCAGGATGACTTTCATTCGGGTGAACCTCGGGGTTATTCGCTGGTGAAGGGAAGGAAAGCAATCACGCGGGCGCGCTTCACGGCTACCGTCAAGCCACGCTGGTGGCGGGCGCAGTTCCCCGAGATGCGGCGCGGCAAGATCTTGCCTCGCTCGCTGATGTATTTGCGCAGCCGGGTCGCATCCTTATAGTTGATGTCCGGCAGCTTGTCGGCACAAAAATTGCAAATCTTGCGCTTGGGACGGCGTTCTTTTTTCGCCGTCGACGTGCGCTTCTTGGTGGCAGCCATGGTCTCTCTTTCGATTGCGTAGGTGGGTAACGGCAGCGTCGATTCATGGAACGCGCGGCCCTACACAGGTTCCGACTTCGTCGGAACCCGGCGACTTCGGTCGCCAGGTCCCCAGTGGCCGGAACCACCTCTACTGAGGGTTTGACACGGCGGGCGACCCGCGGGGGGCCAACAGCCGAACCCCACGATTCTATCAAAACGAAGCGTCAATGCGCTAGGGGTATCGCCCCTCTTTCCCGATTGCCCCCAAGCCAGGATCGCCGGCGCATCCCAGCCGCCACCGTGTCATCCGAGCCGCCACCCGTGTCATCCCGAGCCGCCAACGTGTCGTCCCCAGCCGCCACCGTGTCATCCGAGCCGCCACCGTGTCCTCCCCAGCCGCCACCGTGTCATCCGAGCCGCCACCGTGTCATCCCCA
>Ga0116230_10007902_pt1 | contig 10509 bp, 11 predicted proteins | sample S1TSphfallax_3_FD_88678 | JGI IMG/M metagenome (GOLD analysis project Ga0116230, IMG submission 88678) | Host-associated microbial communities from peat moss isolated from Minnesota, USA - S1T2_Fd - Sphagnum fallax MG | ecosystem: Host-associated > Plants > Peat moss > Unclassified | place...
AAGCATGCAACATGTGGCATTAAAGGCTTCAAAGTTTCAAATTTTATAATGATAATAGATTTTAGGGTTTTCAAAATAAACTAAAGATTTCAATGTTTTAGTGTTTTGAAAGACATTGATTTAAGGTTTAAGATTTTAAGAACTCCAAGATGGCACTCGTTGTCGCATCGCTAATGTGTCCTTTCATTATAACGTCGAACATTTTCATGTTGAAGAAGGACACTGCCAATACGCATTGCAACAACGCCAACTTCAATGTCCCAGACAATGCACCTTTAACGATCTACCAGGCAACCCTGGCCGAGCACTGGTTAGTCATGGGCCTCAAAATCGATAGTTCACCTATTGATGTGTGGTTGTTCAAGATGGAGGCAGCCATCAAAAACATTGCATCTCTTGCGGTCGTTGGCAACCTTATGGTCAACCAACTAATGGAGTGCGAGGCGGTTGCGGCAATCACAGCCAAGGTTGCATCTGCAGAGGAACCCAAATGGACCATGGTGATGGCCAAGAATGTGCGTCAGGTGGTTAGCTGGGGTGTGGAGACTCTTGTCAACACACCCAAATAAGAGGAGCAAAAGCTCAACCTATGCTTCACGGGCTTTGAGGCCAAGGAGGGTGAGACCGAGAAGGAGTTCGTGCAGTGGCTCAACAGAGAGCTGTTGTAGGGCCAAATGAGGCTACGCGCCAAGGTCGTCACTGCCACACAACAGCAACCTATGACTGCATGGGCCTCCACCTCGATTACGGGCGCGCACCCTTATGCGATGTTGTTTAAGTTTGCAATGAGTGAGGATCACCAAATTGCGTTTTGACGGCGCAAGGGCCTAGCAAGGACAAAGCTAAGCTTGGACGAAGACCTCACGCCCGTGCAACATGCGCACAAATCAGAGTTATGGCTGTTGTTCAAGGAGGCCAAGGCGGCAAACAAGCGCACCTTCTAGTTTTTTTTTTTAATCTCGCCCTGTGTATGACCAAACACAGGGTTCTGGTGCTATGTTTTTCTTACTTTATGGATAACTCTAATATTGGACAGGGATTATGGAAATTGAGAATTGCAGGGAAGTTTGTAGCAGAAGGTGAAGAGCTCATTTCCAATGGAAATGCATTGGAATAAGAAGATATTAAAAATGCATTTTATGAAAAATATTAACATTTGTCCTCAAGAGTGCAATATTTGTAGCCATTAATGCTCATAACCCTGCCCGTTCTCACATATCTAAAATTTATCATGCCCACAAATCATGGCGAGATGCTAAAGGTTGTCTAATGGAAATTTATTAATCGCATTTGTGGGCCTAGACTGTCAACAATCGTGTGTCATTGTCTTGTCTTCCAGTGTATTGTTGTGCTATACAGATGATAATGAATTGTGTTGAGGTATTTTAACACAAAACATGGTAGAAAATAACTTTCCAAACTACCCCTTATCTTCTTGTTTCAAAATAGACTCACTTTGACTAAAAACCACAGCTCAAAAATGGGCTCACGGTCGGGCCAGAGTGATCCAGCACTGACCAGCATAGGATGGATGGTGATCAGACAGGTTCAAGTTCCCTAGCTAACACGGTGGGGATCTATTGCTATTTTTACTACCTACTTTTCTAACAACCCACTTTTCTAACAACCCTTTCGAAGGTTTTAATAGCTAGGTAGTAATTATATATGTAATACATATATGAACTAAAATCTCTGAACTATATTTTTTTTTCAACATCTTTTTTTCTTTTTTCTTGAAGTTTCCATTTCATCCATTGTCTTTTGTAATCTTCAACATTGGAAACTTCAAGAGAAAAAAGAAAAAAAATTGTTTAAAAACGATTTTAGTTCAGACATTTTTAAAAAGTTCATCATAATTCTGGGTGGGATTCGAACCCACTACAATTCCCTGATTAGAAATTAGATGCCTTACCTATTACCCCCAAGAGCTAAGAATTAAAAGCCCTTCGTTATTAATTTATATATAAACTAGTGGGTACCCGTGACCTTCGGACACTGTGAAGTCCATTCATTGAGATCCAAAGCATGCCTGCTCCCTGACATTAATGGCAGGTACCCCACTGTTGGAACACAGTCGGGGATTGTTTGAAAGCGTGGGGAGCATGGGAGTAATGTAGCAGAATCGGTTGCCTCTACAAGAGGTAGGGTGCTCTTACGAAGGGCTAAATTCAGGCCAAAAATTAGTAGCAGTTGATTTTAACCAATGAGAAGTCACGTCATGGATTGAAGGGGCCTTCCTTTTTTGTCTTGGGGGCGGGGTTGGGCGAGAAAAGGGGTCAAAGCAAAGAGTTCCCAAGTTTCTTCACATGTTTGCCAAAAAGTTCCCAATAGCACGTCATTTTTATCCCACATGCTTTGGAAAATGTTATCCTCCTTGCACATATGTAGGTGGGCCAAACAGGAGGAACTAAATACTTCAAAATGAAACCTTTTATTTTTGGAAACTCCCATAGTCTTTTTTTTATTTTATTGATGGGCCAATCAAATTGGTTCATCGCAAAAAAATAAATAAATAAATAAATAAATAAATAAATAAAAATATATATAGAACCTGGGACACACCTCATCTAATGAATAGGAAGGGTGTCGCAACCCCACTTTGGGCTAAGTGTGAGGATGAAACTCACACTCCCAAAGTTGGGGATTTGGAGTCCTCCAGGACTCCCAAATGTTTAGAGTTCAACAGTAGAGGCCAAAACACCTTGGATTGGGGTGTTCTTGGTGTCATTGGAAAGTTCTTGAAGTGTAGATGTCAAAAATGGCCTCGTATTGGTCATTTGGACATCTGCAGCCCAAGTTATGGGCAAAAGAACGGCCGAGAGTCAAATTGCCAGTTTGACTCCCGACCATTAAAAGTCGGGAATCGACCTCTTCCCGACGTCTGCAGATGGAGTGCGATGGGGCGTTGGAAAGCTCTCGAAGAGAGCTACAACTTTGGTTTAGACCTCACTCCAATCGAAGGTTGGAGCCAGGAGTTGTGAGTGTTCAAAGTCCCGGGAGTCCAACCCAGGACAGTTTCGGGACTCCTCCTTGGGAGTCTCGGGAAAATGTGCCATTCGGATGTAGCTCCCGCGGGGAGCTACAGAGAATAATATATGGGGAAGGTGGTGGCTTCCCCAAGGTCCGGGCCGTGGTGAGTCTAGTGTGTCAAAGTGCCCGTGGCTTGTCCCAACACCCAAGGGTGTTTCCGAATGTGACCTAACCCTTTTATGCTTGGTTTTGGATGCAGATTCAAGCTTGATAATCTAGTCCCTCTTCCTAGTCTAATCCCAGGACTTCTAGCACGCCCCTCTACCCCTTTCTAGTGCTGGAAGTCGGGAGCAGCCCTCGAGTCCCAACTTTTCGCAACTCTACATAATTGGACCCTCAAATGGGTGCAACAAGGGGCTTAGGAGCGCATCAAAGGGTCAATAGGAAAAGTTGGCGCTTAAGCCATATTAATTAGCCATGAAATGTGCATAATAACTCTCACCTAACACTAACATTGGGCATGCCCCAATAGAAACTACCTCATTGGACCCCAGTAGGGCTTCATAATAGCAGCTTCAAAGGAGGGCTTCTTCGTACACAACATTACGCATAAGGCCAGTTCGACCATGCATAGTGTCTGGCAGTTGAACTTTGACGTTCGTTGGTGCCTTGGCGCGTGAAAAGGTAACGTAAAGTTGGCCATGCAAAAAAACGTCATCTACGAGATGAAGGCCAACCTAAGAAAGGGTCTGCCCTTGAGACTTGTTAATAATCATGGCATAAGCCAATCACAAAGGAAATTGTTTCCTTACAAATGTAAATGGCAAACCGCTGTTATTGAAAATGAATTTATGCGCGGGATAAAGGCCACATTACCAACCCCTTTGCCTATGATGATCTCAGCCTCAATGACTCGCATCGTGAAGCGTCGAACAATCAAGCGCGTCCCATTGCACAGCCCAACCGATGGGTCCAGATTATGCAACAACATCATTGGTGCGCCAATCTTGAGCGACAGCTTGTGTGAAGGCATGCCACTGACTTCCAAAGTGTTGAGGAACTCGGAAGGGTATGTGTTCGCCACTTTTGTGTCCTCTGTGGAATCCGCACTGAAGAAGTTGACTTGCGTGCCTGGAAGGTAGCTTAAAACCATTGTGTTTATTAGCGAAACCTCCTTGTTGCGAGGAGCCAAAATCGCACGTTCACGCAAATATTCGTTTGTGGCTTGACCATCGTGTAGTCGAGGGTAGATGGCCATAGCCATGGCTCATGTGTCTGCACGAGGGAGTACCAACATGTCTCGACACTTGATGTAGTCCTCATCGATGGTTTCCAACTCGTTGTTGCTAAGACAAAGAAGCCAATTTGCAAAAGTGCGATTCCCAAGATCAGGGTAACAATAACGGCATCAGCGACTCGCATATTTTCTGAAAGATGGAATACCTCAATAGATTCCCATAGGTAGGAGTTCTTGATTGATGCAGAGACAATGTCTGCATAAGAACTCCGAGGGATGACCGGAAGGACCTGGCGAAAGTCCCCTGACCTGACGAAAAACAATGCCGCCAAAGGGTTCATTCCTATTTGTAAGGTCACGCAGAGTTCAATCCACCGCTTCAAAAGCGAGTTTATTAGTCATAGGAGCTTCATCCCAAAGGATGAACTTCGTTTGACGAATTAGCGTCGCTAAATCATCTTGCTTACAGATACAGCAGAAGGATGTACGATCGAGCGCGATCGGGATCTTTAGGTACGAATGGGTTGTTCACCCTCTTGAAAGCAGAAGCAAGGCAATGCCTAAAGAGGTGATAGCAAGTGCAATATCACCATGCGAACGCACAACGTTCAAAATCAAGTTTTCGATGTAGGTCTTACCCGTTCCACCGGGGCCATCAATAAAGATGACTTTAGTGTGATGGGCAGCATATGCATCGATTACACCATCGTAGGCTGTACGTTGCCCATCATTGAGGCTCTCGATGGCCATAGCCACTTCGGCTTGCAAGACCTCAACATTATAGTTGCGCTCCACTTCAAGTAGGCGATTGGTCTCTAACCGATCAAAGGCAACAAAGGGGGCAGGAAGGCCAAAATCCTCAAGAGTTTTGCTAAATTTGGCAAGCGCATCCTGTAAGGAATGTAGTGCCCAACTCTCAATTTGCTCAATGGACGATTCCACTATACTGCGACATTGTAATGCTGCCTTGCAGTCATCGCAAATGTGCTCCTTGTACTTGTCCTAGAGCATGCACGGCTCACCTGGAACACCAAAGACAAGATGGTCACAAACAGAAACCGCAACTGCACACCTGTTTGCATGCCAATTGCTTCTTCCAAGCAAACATTCCACTCGTCATCCGAGTCATATAAACCAAACGCAATGCACGCTGATTTGAATGTGTCATGGACAACACCGTTAACTATGCGAAGAGCTTCAAAAGAACCAGCACCTTTGACCTTCGTTAATAATGTACGCAAGAAATAACATTAGCCAACAGAAGGACTAACAAAATAAAGGCGCTCGACACAGCACCCTCTCTGCCGGATGGTCCATTTTTTCGTCCCATTGCTCCATGTAAACATGGAGGGAAAATCCATGTATGTGACTTCTCTGGCCAAGGGGTAATCAATATTGGCTTGGAAGTATTCAGTGAACGTTGTTTTCTGGTTTTGCTCACTATTAACAATTTAAAAAATATTGGCATTATCATTTTACACGACCGTATGCATTCCAGGTTCGTGCATGGCAAGGCGTGTGACAAACGGTGTCCTGTCATGCATTTTAAAGGAGAAAAGACGCCACGATGCTTCGGAAGCAGAAACATAATGTCCTTCAAGGTATGCTTTAATTTCATCACGGTTTTGCCGCTCACCATTAGCAACGACCGTTTGCGCATTGTTTTCCTGGGTAGGCATATCCACCCACCTTTTGACAACGGGAGTAGCACGGTCAGGTCCCTTGTACACATACTTGTACATGTATTTCACGGCAGATATGGACGAACATATTTCCATGTTGATGTGTGTGTGGTATTTGATTACTAAATGAAAATTGTACGGGACAATCCATCGGTTATCCACCACACGTTGCGTCTTTGGATCTACAAAAATGCGGGTTTGACGACGCCAATACTCGAGGTACTCGTCAACATCACAACACGTTTCTTCACTAAAGGAATGCGGGTACCTTTTCTTGCACTTTCCCTGTTCCATGCATTATGCGTTGAGAAAATTTGGACCACATGGCCTATGCACCATGCACGAAATGATTGTCTCGTACGCCTCAAGATGGTGTATCAGGTTCGGAATCTCGGCCGATACCATCGAATTGTAGTCCTCGGCGGTGCGCAATTTTGACACTTCATCTAAAATGAACAAAATGTGTGCGTGGGGCAAGCCTCTCTTTTGAAACTCGATGACCTAAATTTTAGTAATCACATTGCCAAGAACACTATCTTTGATGTCCTTCAAAAGGGCGTCAAGTTTCAAATTGAAAACGCGAGTTACTAACTCAGGGCGATCCTTGGCATTTTGCCCTGGGAGAAGCGTATCTGTAATCTCTTTCCATTTAGGATTACAAGTAAACGTGACAAAAAGGCCCAGCTTACTAAATTTGCGGACCCTAGCCATGGCATCCTGGTACAGTTGGCCCATGGCGCGCTCACTACCTTGGAATGCTAATGGGAGAATCATCTTCTACCCAACGTCGTTCCCGAGAATGTCGCCAGCATTGAGTGCATCTTGAAGACCATTGTAAAGGTAGTTGTTGCTAGTTATCGCGAATAAACTTCAAGCGGTTTTGTTTAGTGCATGCATACGTGTCAACAATGAATTGTTGCAAAAGCCTTCCGGCTCGCAGAATCTATTCCTCGTCGATGCGATGTTGTAGCATGTATGCGTAAAATTGAAACATGGTGACGTGCGCGGAACTGCGTTTACCACCTACTGCATTCTCATCATCCTGGATGAACCCAAAACCATCCCATTGAAATCCATTCAATGGGATGCCGTCATGCCATCCGTTGCGTCCATCTGGGAAGATAAGGACGTAGTGCAGTGGTGCGTATGCACTGTGCAGGGGAAAGATGTGTTGAAAATAACCATTAGTCGAATGCACGATAATGTCGCGAGCGTCTGCTTCATCCACATCGCCCCCAACCATTCATGCACCAACTTCGTCAACAGTTGGTCCATGGTAATGCCGAAAATTAGTGCGACAGTCGTCCACCAAACGAAGACTTAACTCAATAGCCCCGCCTTGGAGTCATTCTGCGGCTGTTTGGTAGATGCTGGTGTAGGGGTTGCATGCGTGCATCATCATTTGCAACAACTACATGGTGTCCCTATTCAGGCCACCAAAATTGGCCATCCGGCCATCAAGCTCGGCATGCAAATCACTGATGTATAGTTGGGCAAATTTTGGCGCCTCACCAGGCTAAAGAAGTAGACTCCCCATCCTATGGTAAAGCTCACCGCGAAGACGGTAAGTATAATTGACAGGTTGGGCAACACACACTGCTCCTCAGATCAAACAGCATGCCTCTCCCGGGCAAGACGGTTTTGACGAACGCGTGGGTCCTCCAAAGGGGCCTCCTCTTGCTCTTCATTCATTAGTTTAATGAAGGTTGTTGTGTTGACGGGGGGAGATAGGTGAACAGGTCCGTTTCGTGGGAAAGGTAACCAAGGAAACGCATTTAGGAAGGGTGTGTTAACCTTAACCCCCTTACCCCCAAGGAGGACGACTATACAAAGTATGTTGTTTCCATCTCCCCATGTCTTGATAGGTCTTTCAACATTCTAAGGCTATAATTCTTTAACTGTGCTCGGATATTCCTCTTTCTCTGTGCCGACTTCACCATTGATACAAATACCATTCTCTTCTGATCTTAGCTCATCATGAGTTTCAAGAATTAAACATGATCTTGGAAATCTAAAAAATTCTTTTTCTAAGTTCTAAGTTAATTCAGTAGATCCTTTTCCTTTATATGAGTCAAAAAAAACATTGGCTTTAGTTGCATCATTGTTAAGTTATTGAGATTTAGATGCTTGAAATCCCTAGTCTACCATTGTTCTGATCACATTTGATTCATTAAGCTTTTCTGGTGATGTTGAGATACGGTCAACAAACCATTCTGCACTACTATTGTGTTCATTGCATTCCTCACTGCCAAAGAACTCACTATCTTCTGTAAGGTTTTGAAGTGTAGATGTCCAAAATGGCCTCGCATGAGCCATTTGGACATCTGCAGCCCAAGTTATGGGCAAAAGAAGGGCCGGGAGTCAAACTAACAGTTTGACTCCCAACCACTAAAAGCTGGGAATCGACCCGATCCCAACGTCTGCAAAAGGAGTGCGGCATGGTGTTGGAAAGCTCTTGAAGAGAGCTACCAGATTGCTTCAGACCTCATCCCAAGCAGAGGTCTGAGCAAGAAGTTATGGATGCCCAAAGTCCCGGGAGTCCAACCCGGGATAGTTTCGGGACTCCCCCTTGGGAGTCCCGGGAAAAAGTGCCATTCGGATGTAGCTCCCGCGGGGAGCTGCAGAAAATACAATATGGGGGAAGGTGGTGGCTTCCTTCGAGTCCGGGCCGTGGTGAGTTAAGTGAGTCCAAGGTCACCCGTGGCTTGTCCCAACACTAAAAGGGTGCAAAATGAGTTCTAACCAACTTGTGGTTGGTTTTGGATGCATGACCGTGTAATAAGATAATTGTCCTTCTTCCTAGTCTAATCCCGGGACTTCTAGCACGCCCCTTTTACCCCCTTTAGTGTTGGAAGTCGGGAGTGGTTCCAAGTTCCAACTTTTCGCAATTCAACATACCTAGACCCTCAAGTGGGTCTAACAAGGAACTTAGGAGTGCGTCATGGATCCTTTTGCTGAGGAAACTCTTGTGAGGAGCTTTCTTCTGTGGAAGCAGCATCTCCACTCCAAAATATTGATAGCCATGGTTGCGTCATTTTTCCATGGCTAAAAGAATCTCTTGTAAACATGTGGATCAGTTTCTTCTATATGAGACCTAAATTCAAAGAGCCACATGTAGCCATGAAATCATGTTCTCCTCAAGTTTTTTTTAGCTACTTTGCTTTAGTGGAGTTCATATCCTTTGGCTCAAAGAATGCTAAAGCTCTCAAGTTTTTTTCAATTACCAGCTACAATGGAGTTCATATCCTTTGCTTCAAGGAACCTTAAAGCCCTCAAGCAACAGTTTTCAACAAAACCTAAAACAACTCTTCAAAGCAACTGCATGCTGGTGGTGCTTTAAAGATGGACATACTTAGGCAGTCATAGTAGTTGTGATTGAAGGACAAATTTAGCAGCAGAATTAGGCACCATACCCCCACTATGACCACGATAAGTACTCCATACCAAATGGCTACAGCTTTGGTGGTGCTGTTGCGACTGATATAGAAAAAACAACAATGTTCAACAATAATAACAACAACAAAAAACAAACAAACAGTAATAGAAAGTGGAGGAATGTTCACATTTTGAAGCGCTGAAAAGACAACGAAGACAACGATGGTAGCCTGCAAGGTGTTAGAAGAAGAAATTGATGACATGAGAAGGAAGTAAAGCACGATAGAAGAAGATGATGAAGCTAGTAGTAAGGGAAAGAAAGGATAAAAAGAGAGATTTTAGATTTGTTCCTTTTCTTCTTGCTTCCTCATTAACTTAGTGTTAATATAATCAAGGCACTAATCAGGATTCGAAAATTAAGATTAGGAAGCTAAAAGCAGAGAGATAAATGTTTCTACTATGTGTTAAAACTGCTAATCTCGAATCCACCCTTCTTAATTAGGACACACTAATCATGATTAGCAAAAAACAGGAAAACGTAGCCCAGAGGCAAGGAAACAGAAAAATGTTTCTGGGTTAGCCAAAGTTAGATTTGTTCAATGTATTTATTTTTCAAAGACCTACTACCAATGCTAACTCTTGTTCGTTGACATCCTTCCCGAACTTTGCGAGGAAAATGATTAAAGTTTCCATAAGCAAAAAACATGGTAACAACTCCAATTTGAGTGTCGCAACCCTACTTTGGGTGAAGTGGGAGGATGAAACTCCCACTCCCAAAGTTAGGGATTTGGAGTCCTCCAAGACTCCCAAATGTTTAGAGCTCGATAGCAAGGCCCAAAACACCTTGAATTACAGTGTTCTTAGTGTCATTGGAAAGGCCTTGAAGCGTAGATATCGAAAATGGCCTCGCATTGGTCATTTGGACATCTGCAGCCCAAGTTATGGGCAAAATAAGGGCCAGGAGTCAAACTGGCAGTTTGACTCCCGACCATTAAAAGTCGAGAATCGACCTCTTCCCGACCTCAGAATTGAGAGTGCGACATGGAGTTGAAAAGATCTCGACGAGGGCTACAACTTTGGTTTAGACCTTGTCGCAATCAGACTCTGCAGTCGGGAGTTACAAGCGTTCAAAGTCCCAGGACTCCAACCGGGACAGTTTCGGGACAATTTCGGGACTCCAACTTGGGAGTCCCGGGAAAAAGAGCCATTTGGATGTAGCCCCCGCGGAGCGTTGCAGAGAATACT
>Ga0116230_10007903_pt1 | contig 10509 bp, 18 predicted proteins | sample S1TSphfallax_3_FD_88678 | JGI IMG/M metagenome (GOLD analysis project Ga0116230, IMG submission 88678) | Host-associated microbial communities from peat moss isolated from Minnesota, USA - S1T2_Fd - Sphagnum fallax MG | ecosystem: Host-associated > Plants > Peat moss > Unclassified | place...
ATAAAATTAGAAAAAAGTTTTGATAATTTTCATACATTTTGGCAGTCTTCTATAGATTCTAAACACAAAAAATTGTGAAACAAAATGAATAAGTTGGTGATTTGGAATTTACAACGACAATTGGATTTGGAGGCAAATCATCAAGTCACTTTTGTCCATTTTCAATATTGTCTTTTATTTGCCTTTTAGTGACTTGACAATTTTTGTAAGTCGACAACTCATATGAATGAGTGGATGCAATATACTTCCTAGCCACTATCTATGGTTTAAAGTCATAGAAATCAAGACGGAACAGGGACTACTATAGTATTTGATAAGTCACAAAGAATCTCAAGTCTAAAGTCGATGACTAGCTAAGGAAAGGATGTTACAAGAGCTGTACAACCCAAGTTTGTGTATTGGTTTACATCTCCAATTTACTATATATGAACCAATGGAACATTGGGAGGTGGATGAAAACACCAATGTTGATGTGTTTGAAGAAATTGAGGAAAATCACCCACGATTATTTAAATATGCAGAGGCACAAGTGAATGTGTTGGATGAACCTTTTGTGCCTTTTCACATCAAAACCAGTATTGCTAAACATGTGGAGTTACAAAATTTAGCAAGAACATTAATGGACCACAAGAACAATAACCAAAAATTTATGTAGTCCAGAACTAACACTCTCCTAATTCCTTAAGGGACTCAAATGTGAGCTTCAAATAGAAAATAATGGAAGAGCAAGGAGTCGGACACACTCCCTAGCTCGTAACCACTTTGGAAGGGTAGAAGGGCGTGCTGGAGCTCCAGGATGGGATTAGGAAGAATTGATAAGCTTCACTCACCCACACAGGCTTGCACAAAACCAACACAAGGTGGTTAGTGCATGGTTGGAGCACTTTTGGTGTTAGGACGAGCCACGGGTGACTCGAGCTCACAAGATTCATCACGGCCCGGACTTGGGGGAAGCTGCCACCTTCCCCCTTATATTATACTTTGTGCCTCTCCACGGGTCCCCAATCCACTTGGGAATCTCAAGACAAAAAGCCATTTGGACTCAAGGTTGTGACTCTTGCAACTTTGGGGCGCCATAACTTTGTGTGCAGACCTCCGATGGAGATGAGGTCTAAAGCAAAGTTGTAGCCCTCGTTGAGATCTTTTCAACGGTATGTCGCTTGCCACCTGCACACAAAGAAATATGGTCGATTCCTAACTTTTAGTGGTCGGGAATCAAATTGCCAATTTGACTCCTAGCCCTTCTTTTGGCCATAACTTGTGTTTTAAATGTCCAAATGGGTGATGCGAGCCCATTTTGGACATTTACGTTCTAAGGGCTTTTCAATGATATAAAAAACTCTTCAAGCCATTGAGTTTTGACCCCTGAAATCGCCCTCTGAAAATTTGGGAGTCCACCGGGACTCCCAACTCCCAATGTGGGAGTTCCCTTGGGAGTGTGAGGGTCTATTCCCTCACACTCTCTTGCATTCACAGGAGAATGTGACATGATTCCCGGGCTCCTCTCTTGGCCCGCAACCTTGCAACCCTTTGCCTTGGTCACGAGCCCAAGGCTAGGGTTGTGACAATAATAGATTATAAGGCATGGAGTTAGGAAGCCAATTGGGACTACATAATCAACATATTCATCCATTTGTCCAAAACAAAAAGTAAAGAACTAGAGGGGCATTTACATCCACATTATGCATGACAAAGGATACCAATCAATAACCATAGACTAGAATATCATCGATCTCGAATCAACACAACTCCACCAATAGTGTTGAAGTGGTAGTTCTTGAAACTTAGAGGTAACATGCTAAAATAGGAATTACTCAATCATTTGATGCAAGTATACCAACTAGAGGAGTGGAAAGAATTGTTGTGCCCAACGTGGATGTTGTTAGAAGGGGAGTGTTAATAGGATCTGTAGCAAAATTGGGTAGTGAATTGGGTGGAGTATTAGTAGGAAGGAATTTGCATCGAAATTTTGCACTACCAATAGTAACTACTGGAGTTGTTAGGACACCTCATATGGTGTTTACCAATTCGATAATGATTATTCATGTGAACACAATTATAGATTGACCACCAATGAACTCAATGGATGTTGGAAGGTACAAAAGTGTTGATGTAGCAAATCCAAAAAGAGGATATCAATAATCATTTGTTGTAACCACACAAATTCATGATCATAAAAATGGCCATTATGTTAAGCCAAACATGGTAGTTCTTAAGTATCCTAATTTTAAAAAAATTGTTGACCTTGATGTTCATGTCAGAATGTTCAATTATGTAGTAAAGGTTAATGAATTTTTTTATAAAGAATATATCATCAATGCATTTAACTATATGTTGAGAGATATGGCATCAAATTGGTGTTATAATTACATGTCAAAATTTCCTAATTGTATTTTTTTGGAGTTTAAACATCATCGAAAGATTCAAAATGAGAAACAAATATACATGGAGTTAAATAACAAGAAGCAAAAGGAGACTAAGAGGGTGGAGGTTTACTATGAATGGATTCAAAAGTTGGTTCATGGTTTACAAGTACCAACCATATGCATAAATAATTTTCTAACTATTGTGTTTCGAACGGGTTTGTAATCATACCTTAGAATTGTGACTACAAGATGAAATGGTCAACACTGCAATAACATAAGGAGGTGACAATGTTGTGTGAAAAAAACATGACTACTGGAAAAGCAAGGAATGCACTTTTATTACCATAAAATGACAAACATGCAACACTAGCAAAAACAAAAAGTAATATAAGGAAGACTAATAAACACTGCACAAATTGTGGGATGATGAAACATAATGTGGAAACATGTAAAAAAAAGAAAGAGCAGACCACGGTAACAACCATAAAAGCCACACAATTCAATAAGTCAAAAACCACAAAAGACATCTTCATATGCATGCCACATTTGTGGTTTGAATGGACATAAAATGATAGATTGTCCGAAATGTGCTGAGATGCACAAGATGTTTGATGGGAAATTTGTGGTAGTAGCAAAAGTTCAACCTATTGCTAAAACACACACGATCACTGCAAATGTGAATGTGGTGGATGTTAATGTTGACACAAGTAAAGTAACTGAAAAACATGTGTTCAAGGATAAAGCGCTAAGAAAAACAAAAAGTGTTATTGACTAGGAGATAGAAGATTGGTTGAAGAAGTCAATGGTGGAGATAATTCAATAGATTCAAAAAACACATACCCACATAAAAGGGCCATCCACATCCATGGAGGGATGGAACACAACATGGCCAAGCATGCCAAATACTACCCCTGTGGAAACACATAAATATCACGAAGTAGTGAATTCACAAAAGAAATTGATCAAAGTAGAAGAGATTTTTCTAGACACTGGTAAAAAGATGTTAGAAACAAGTTATACTTTGAACTTGGGACAATTGCTTCAAATAACTCCTAAGATAAAAAAATATCTTTAATAGAGGCTAAAACCAGAGAGAACTGACAATTAAAGTAGAACAACCGCGAATAAACAAGTTGGTTCTTTAGTACTAAAAGTAGGGACAATTATTGTAGCAATATATAATCATATGGCAATTACCCAAGTATAGATTGGGAAGAATACAATAGAGGATTTGTTGTTGGATGGAAGTCCTAAAATTAATATTATCACAAAACAATTGAAATTAAGGTTGGGGCTTCCAAAGCCTAAACTTGCACCATATAATTTGATAATGGTAGATCAAACAACCATAAAACTAGTAGGGTTGATTAAAGATATGAAGATATATGTTCATGACATTCTTTGCATAATTACATTGACTATAATTCAAAATAGTGTGGTAGATTCTAGTAATTCCATGTTACTAAGGAAACCATGGTTGAGAAATGTTAAAGTGGCACATGGTTAAGGAAGTAATATTGTTACTATATAAGGGAATGGGACAATCAGAACAATTATAGTCACCAAGCATTTGGGAGGTGAAGTAAGAAAACCAAAAGTGTCATTGTTTCATGATTATCAAAATGGCATCACAAATGAAGAAGAAGATATCATCTTTATTACAGAGCCAAAATTGTTTTCCATAGGAACAATAAGTTTACCTAAAACAATTGAATCTATTAAAACCATAGATATGAAGATCATGGATATAAATGTGAATACTAGTATTTTAGAACATGGATTTAAATTACATAACAAAAAAAATAAAAATATTTGGCAACAAATATGAGCCAAAAGTAGCTCTAGAGGATAAGGTGTATCCATATATGTACTAGAATCATCAACTAGGGAATGTGGTAGTGGATGAAATTCCAACAAAAATAAAAGCACATGAATTGTAAAGAGTTGGATGGATGTTAATTATAAATCAATAATTGATGAAGCTCAATCTAGGAATTGATGTAAAACCATAGATGGTTAAGATTAATGCACGATTGGAAACAGGCAAGGTGTTGGAATTACAACAATTGTTGAAGGAATTCAAAGATGTTTTTGCATGGACATACAAATATCCAAAAGGGATTCCACTAGAGTTGGCACAACACAATTGAATTGCACATTACTATACCACCAGTGCATCGTGTTAGGTACAGATTAAATCCAAACTATGCTATAGTAGTTAAATAAGATATAGATAAGTTGTTAGCAACTTAGATTCATTGAATCTATAGAGGAAGCTACATGGTTGTCATCCATAGTAATAGTACCTAAAAGAAATGGCAAGTTGAGAATTTGTATAGGTTTCAAAAAACTAAATGCAAACACAAAGAAAAATCCATACCCATTACCTTTCACAAATGAAGTGTTGAACATAATAGCAAGGTATGAAGCATATTTTTTCTTAGATGGATATTCAAGATATCATCAAATCTTTATGATTATAGAGGATAGATACAAAATTACATTTGTTACAAACTGGGGGGTTTTTATATGGAAGGTGATGCCATTTGGAGTTAAAAATGAACCTCTAACATATAAAAAAACCATTACCAAAGCATTCAAATAATATTTGTATAATTTCATGAAAATGTTTTTGGATGACTTTATAGTGTATAATGACATGGAAAATCATCTGCAGAAGTTCAAACTATGTTTTCAAAAGTGCAAAGAATATGGCATTAATTTGAATATATACAAATGTGCATTTATGATATTTTCAAGAATGATGTTGGATTTTATTATTTCCAAAAAAGGGAAATTACCATATCTAAAGAAAATACAAGCTATTAAACATGCCATCACTTTAAAATCTCCAACATATTCAAGTATTCAATGGGATGGCATAGTTTTACAAATGTTTTATCAAAAAATTTGCTTCTATTATGACACCTATCACTAAACTAACCAAAAATACATAAACTTTTCCATGGATAGAATAATGTTAAAAGGCTTAGGAATTGATTAAACAAAATTATATTTAAGTAGCGATATTGATATCACCAAATTGGCAAGTTGAATTTCATGTTCATACATATGCATCCTTGTTAATTGTGTTGGGCTTTGTTGTCTTAGAAGGTAATAGGGAAGAATGATCAACAAGTAATGTATGGTTCTCGGCTTCTGAACATAAGAGAACATAATTTTAACACAATAGAAAAAATAAATTTAATAATGATTTTTGTTTTACACAAATTCAGACATTATTTGTTGAGCAATAAGTTTGTCTTTCATGTAAATCATATGGCATTGGTCTATTTGGTCAACAAACCACATGTTTCAGGGAGAATAGTTAGATGGTTGTTATTGTTCCTAAAATATGATTTCATAATAGTGTATAAACCATGGAGAATTCATGCAGTTACAGATGCATTGTCAATACTACCAGATATTACAAAACCCACATGTGTGCTTGATTAAACCACATATGTAAGTTTGTTTTATACCAAACTTAAATGGCTTAAAGATGTGAATTTTTTTTTGAGAACATGACAAATTAAAGGCACATTATTGATATGAAAAAAATTAAAATTGGTCAAAAGAGTAAAGCCTTTCACATTAAAGTTTGCTGAATTGTACAAAAAGGGCCAAGACATTAAATTGCAACAATGTTTGACAACAAAAAAAACATAAATGGTGATGAAACAACTACATGAAGGACCATGAGGAGGGCATTTTGCAATTAAAATAATGCAAAGGAAATATTGGATGCTGAATACTGGTGGCAACCTATGTACAAAGACGTGCATGATTACTATAAATCTTGTGATGCATGTCAAATAACAAGAAGGTTGTACACTCAAAGTCTTGCAAAGTTGGTCATAAGTCTCTTAGAGGAACCGTTTATGAAACGAGGACTTGATTTTGTGGGGCTAATTAAATTAACAAAAAAAATACATGGAACAAATTTATTCTTGTTACCACAAATTATGCTACCAAGTGGGTGGAAACAAGAACATTGAAAACTAATATTACAACAATCACAACAAAATTTCTAAATGAATGCATATTAACTAAATTTGGATGTCTTTTGACAATAGTCACACATCAGGGAGTTCATTTCATTAATGATTTCATCAAATATTTAACAGATTATCCTCAAGGGAATGGGCAAGTTCAGTATACTAGTAAGGTACTTGGGACATTATTGACCAAGTTAGTTAGTGAAAATAAAACAAATTGGGATGAACATTTATATATAGTGTTATTTTCGTACAAAACTGCATACAAAGTAGCAATAGGGTATACATCATATCAGTTAGTGTATGGATTACATCCATTGATGCCCACAAAGTACATAGTTTGAGTTGTTGGTGGAAATGAGAAAGATAATACTTGAATGAGAGTTTTAACTAACATAATTTGAAATTTTTGATTTTAATAATTTTGAAACATTTGAAGAAATTATGGAAGAGGATAATACAATTACATTAATGGAAAAAAATTAAAAACCTAAACATATAATTGATGACAATCAAGATTCAATAACCATTGCTCTGAAAGAAGGATTTCGACCTCTCAGGATATTTTGAGATATTCATTCAAAAGAATATAATTTATCAACATTATTTTTTAATCATCTAAGACCTTTTTTTCAATGTTCATATAAAAAAATTACACAAGCAAAATTAACATGTGATAATATAAATAAATGCATATCATGAAACTAATATGTTCTTAAACAATTAAATTTTTTATACATTTCATATTATCTTCCAGTTAGATTCATGTTTGAAAAGAAAAATTATTAGGTCGTGTTTTCACAATTAATGATGTGTCAAATAATGTTAACTTAAATAAATAATTGAAATTTGATTTAGGATTTAAGATATTGGGACGTATAAAAACATTTCCAAATTATTTAGATTGTTTTTGCAAATATGTTTTTGTGATGATTAAATAGTCAGGATTTCCAGATTTTTTGTAACATTCACCATGAATGTTAACAATTGGCCCAGACTAATAAAAATATTAAAAGAATTGCATGACCAACATGTTATTAAAAACATTAAAAAATAATGATATCATATTAAGTGTTAAAGAACTTGTCAAAAATGATATTGTGACACTTGTACATTATTATCAACATAAAATTAAAAAATTTCAAAAAAAAAAAATTATAATGTATTGTTTGATGAAATTCAAGATTATTTTTTGTTATTGAATTTCAAAGTGGAGGATTAACCCATGATCATGGATGGTTGTCGATTCAAAATGCTTTTCAATTTGGCATTTTTTCAAATGAAAAATATTGAAAATTTTGTTGATAAATGTTTAACAACTAATCAAACATTTCTTCCAACTGAAATACATGGTGCATAAATATATCAACATAAATGAACTTTTCGAAAAGGAATTACCCAATTTGTCAATTTTAATATCCCAAACCTCCAATGAAATTCATTATAGTACCATTGCCATTAAATGAACATAATTGTGTTCCAAAATTTCTTGAAATTGCAATTATTATTTATAAAAAACTTGTTGATATGGGATTAGGTGTAGATATTTCTTTTCAATTTTTAAAAATAAATTTAGACATACATGAAGAAAATTAGATTTTTGCATTATGATCCACTATTTGACAACCAATATTATTTTTGAAACATAAAATAAATGATATATAAACAAATGTTTTTAGAATACATGCAAGACCTATGTGGGAAACAAATGTAGATGCGTAGTACATTTTAAATCCATGTTTTGTTGCAGTTTATTGCATTTCTTATTTAACAAAAGTAAATAAATATGTTACACAAGAAATGAAATCCATGTTAAACAAATGTAAACATGAACAATATGAAGCATCCGAAAGAATACAAAAATTAAAAATATATATTTTTAAATGCACAACAAATGTTTATTCAACAAGCAATCCACATATCATCATCAATTCCATTTTATCACTCAACAGGATCATTTCACTTCATAAATACATGTAATCAAAGTGAAAGATCTTTTGTGTTGTTGTCACAAAAAATATTACACAATTACCCCCTTCATAAAAAAACATCCATTGTAAATCATTAATTAACGAATATAAATAATAACATCATAGTTTGAAAAATGTTTCTTTACTAGAATTTATTATTAGTTATGACACTAAAACATGTAAAAAACATGGACATGATAAAATTATCCATTGGGTTTCATTCAATTTTCATAAGGACCCATAAAATCATTATAAATAATTATTACTTTTGTTCCATCATTTTTGCAAATTAGAAATTGATTTGAAAAATAATTGTACTTCATGGAAAGATGTTTACATGAAAAAAAATTGAATTGTATACAAATTTAATAAAAATAATAAATATCGTGATGAATGGAATCATCTACAAGAATAAGTAAAAAAAATACAAAAATGAATGAAATAAATGGGTGGGGATAAAAAATTTCAAATGAAATGTTTTCATAGCAAGTGATTTGCGTGAAAATGTGTTGTCTACACACATGAAAGAAGTTGAACCATATGATTTAATGCTTGAAAACCATATGCAACCTAAGAAAAAAATTTAATTTTTTTTGTTGATAATGCATGTTTATCAACAAATTGATGAACATGTTCCATATGAAGATTTTGCATTACAACTTAGAGAACTTAATGATGAACAAAAAAATATTGTTGATGATATTTTATACAAAAAAAAAAATCCAACAAAACCATTACACATTGTTTTAACATGAGGTGTAGGAACATGAAAAATTTATATATTAATGTCCATCATATAAAACATGTTACGATGTTATATAAAAGAAACTACAAACGTTGACCTTCTAAAACCAAGAGTGATGAAATTAACATACAATAGAAAAATAACATTTAAAAATAATGGTACCATAATACATTCTGCACTTGCAATACCATTAAATATTTTTTTAATGAACTCAAAGCATTAAATGATGAAAAATGTGACACATTAACAAAACATATGATCAATTTCAATTAATGGTGATAGATGAATTTTTTTTACTAGGTAATAAAATTTTAATATTTATTGATCATAAATTATGCGTAATTAAACAAGTTATATAATCAATTCATGGGTGGTTTTGATGTTATAATGATAGGAGACCTTTACCAAGCTCGATTAGTTTGAGATTCACGGACTTTCAAATTTAAAACCAACAATTTAAACATCCTTGGAACAAATTTTTGGCATGAAAATATAAAATGTTACATTAATTCAAACATGTAATGAGACAAAGTAATATAAATTTCATTAACACTTTGAATAGGTTTCCAACAACATCACAAACATTTGAAGTCATTCATTTTATAAATAAATTTTGTTTTAAAACACCACCTATGGACAACATCTCACCATATTTGTTTAATATGAATGTTAAAACAACGACACATAACAACAATGCATTTCATACAATAGTTGGTCAAACATTTGAATTCTTAACTCAAGATATCCATTTTGAAACATGTCCTGCATTTCAAATCGACTATTCCAAATCGAACAAACAATTTTCATGATGAACTATTGTTAAAAAAAAATGTTAGTAAAATTGTTTGCAAGAAATTATAACACATTAGATGGTCTTGTAAATGGTGCAAATGGAACATTCAAAGATTTCACACAATTTTTTTCAAAATCATTTATATGGATACAATTTTATAATTCCAAAATTAGAAACAAAACGAAAATATTTTTTTTGCACATTTATAAACAATTCCTTATAATCAATAAAAAATGGACAACTATTGAAAAGAAAATTACAAAAATACATATAGATAACAACCCTTCCCACATTATCACAAGAATTCAATTCCTTATACAACTAGTAGCAACACGTACCATACACCATGCATAAGGTTTAACACTTGATTGTTTAGCATTTGATTCAACAAGTGTAACAAAACATGGTTTAACATTTACAACATTATCTCAATACGTTCTAAAGGACATTTATATTTACTTTCCCCATTAACTAACAAAAAACTCCAAGTAAATGCACTTGTTTAAGAAGAAATGCATCGACTTAAAACAACTGCATGATATGAATTAACATTCATTTTTTTCAAAATTTATTTTATCACAAAAAATTTATAATCATTGAATCCTTCAACACTAATTTTTTAACATTACATTTCCAA
>Ga0116230_10007904_pt1 | contig 10506 bp, 9 predicted proteins | sample S1TSphfallax_3_FD_88678 | JGI IMG/M metagenome (GOLD analysis project Ga0116230, IMG submission 88678) | Host-associated microbial communities from peat moss isolated from Minnesota, USA - S1T2_Fd - Sphagnum fallax MG | ecosystem: Host-associated > Plants > Peat moss > Unclassified | place: USA...
ATTTGATGCTGTCCAGCCTCTTGTACTTATCGTGCAGCGCTGCTCGTGCACAGCATGGTCACAAATTGGAATCGCAAAGAAGGGCGTCATTAAGCCCCCTGATGGATCGCTTGCCCTCTTCTAAACGATCGTCAGCTTACGAATATACAAAAGCAAGTGCTGCAGCGCTGGCAAGTGGAGATCTCAAACAGGCCGTCAAATTTGCCGGGTTGGCAATTGGAAAAGATCCGAACCTCGCTCTTCCATATATAGTCCGGGGTTATGCATTTAGTGAGATGGATGAGCCGCAAAGGACAATCGCGGACCTGTCAAAAGCTCAGCAGCTAGATCCAACCTTCAAAGATCCGCGCTTTTACGACAGACGAGCTCTCGCCTACGTCGATTTAGAAAATTGGGATTTAGCTCTCGTTGATACAAAACAAGCAATTGCGATAGCCTCAAAAGCTACCCTAGGAGCTTGGCGCTATGAGCAGCTCGGCCAAATCTATCAGAAGCTTCAGCAGTATCCTGCTGCAATAAAGGCGTTCTCCGAAGGCCTGAAAGTGAATCCAAAAGACGAAGGTATATTTAGAGCCAGAGGCAGGTGTTACAGTGTGATGCGTCGATATAAAGAAGCAATTGCAGACTATACCGCAGCCATCCAATTAGTGCCTAATCCAGTATCTTATGGATGCCGGGCACAAGCATACGCACTGATAGGAAGAGACGATCTGGCAGCAAAAGATCGATCATCTTGCAACAAAAAAGGCTTTCTAGAAATGCAGGAAGAAGATGTGACCCAGCTATTGAAGCCCTAATATTACCATTTTTACAAACCGGAAATGTTTTATGACAGATGTATTGCAATACAATTCCTGAGTTTCGTCTGAGAAGACTCATCATCAAATACTTCAAGGTAACCATTAATGCGCTCCAAACGTCTTAGTAAAACCATTGTTTCCCGGACCTGCCTAAGAAACTCGCTTGGAGCAATTCGAACAATTACAATAGGTGTTTCAGCGTATGCCTCATTTCGTCTAATTATGTTGACCAACTCGGTCGCTTTCGAATCATCGAAGTGAACGTCCAAAAGGAACAAATCAAAATTTTCTGCCACTACAAGCTTTTCCGCGTGATGGAGAGAGCGGGCTTCAATAAATTGATATCCAGATAACGATATCCTAATCCATGGCAAACCTTGCGGCTCAAAACAGACCAGAATTTTGGACACCTAAAGTCACCCGCATCTTCACTGCAGTTGATCACTGTTAGTAAAGATTACTAACCCACAAGGAAGCAGCCACAAATTTCGCTCGGTTAAGACCTGAAGGCATTAAAAGACAACGACCTGCTCATGTGTCCGATACTAGACGCCAAAAGCAAATGCGGCTAGAGGGTAAAGTGATATAACCATTATGGCTATAGAGAATAAGCTATCGTCTCTCGCCCAGCCAACCTCCTTTAAAGCCGCTTCGCTTTAGACCGGCGACTATTACGTCATTTTGCTTCATCAGCTGCCAAATCAATCCTGATCGATAATTTTCGGTCATTATGACGATTGGTCCCTGATCAATGCCCAGCTCCGCCCCGTCTACCCATCCGGATTTTTGACTCAAGTCAAAAGATGGATTAAAAGAATCTTTGAAGCCACATTCGCCCCAAATCTCCGGACGTTTACTGCGCCATTCATGAAGTGTTGGCAGCACCAATGAAGGCGCATAAGGAAGAGACGCGGCGATTGCCGTTGGCGCTATTGTGCCATCGTCAAAATCATCAGGGCAGCCTCTTGCAGAATAGCCACGAAACTCTACCTTTTTATCGTTATACTCGGTCGTTTTCTGACCTGGTCCATCACAGGCTGTCAGTCCCCAACAGTTTGTACCGTAATCTCTCCATCCCATCGGATTAGCCAGGGCATAGGCATACTGCCCCAGCAAAATCCGACGCGCATTCTCGAAGTAATCAAAACCAAGTTTTTTAGTTTCAGCATCTTCGATTCCCTTAAAGTCTATCCAGCAAGCTGGATATTGAAAGCCGTAAGTCGGGGCATAGTTGAGCCTCTCCTTCCCAAAATTATGAGTGGTCTTAAAACCCTGACAATAATTAGACCAAGCCTCCGCTGGTACTGGGTGAGATGACGAACCGGCGGCCATGATTATGAGCAGAGGGGCCTCACAAAACATTGACCAGTCAGAATCGAGGAAGCCCTTACCCGCTTCCGGATTCCACCCCATGCTGACAAAACCGCTGGCCCTATACATCCAAGCCCAATCAACACGGTCAAATAGTTTTTTGGCCAGCGACCGAATTTCCCTTTCATCTTGATTGTCTCGATCAAAATACGACTGGCAAGTCAAAACACCGGCCATAAGAAGAGCCGTATCGATGCTGGATAACTCGCAATCGCGGTATCGCAAACCTGTTGTAGGATTTAAAAAATGATAGAAAAAGCCCTTATAACCAGCGACACCAGTAACAGAGTCTCCTTGAGGCAGAGACCAGAGCAATTTTAGAGTTTTCAAAACATATTTTGTCGCTTCCGCCCTCGGGCAGAAGCCTCTTTGAGCGGCAATTATGTATGAGGTGAGAGAAAAGCCGACAGCAGCAATGCTAGAAAAATCCTGGTCACGCGAGCTATCTAGCGTCAAGCCTGTCGCGGCATCACTATTTTTAACGAAATAGTTGAAGTGCGCTTTTTCGAGCTCATCGAGAAAACTGTCATCACCCGTGTCAGAGCCAATCGCGCTATTTTCAGCTTGAACCAGCGCTGAGTTTAAAAACATTAGAGTGGCCAAAACAAGCGGTAGCGAGCGGCGTAACGACGACTTGATAAACCTTTCAGTCCGATTATGATTGCTCACTGCCATGCTGCTCTCTAATTTCATGACCTCCATTTCATCCACCAACTTTAACCTCTGATTTTATAGGAGCAACGGAAAGCATAGTGAGCTGACACTCGTGGACAAGAAACAATCTCGACAATCTATTTAGTGCGGCGAAAATTCAAACTTCTGTGGGAATGCCGGCAGAGCGAATTGGTGTCTTGCGGCCCTTTTCGGTAGCGTGATCCGATTGAAGAAAGTGAACGGCCATACCATCTTGGTGAGAAGCAAATGCTGGTTGAATCTTGTCGAAAATGCGCTGCATCGCCTCGTCGGTAACCAGCCTCTGCCCGGCTTTTAGAGTTGGCAAAGTTCCGTGATTCTCTGCTCGTACCTCATCCTGCAAAAGATGCTGCAAAGCAGTGACTTCCTTTTCTTGCGTGGCGTCGTGCTTATTGCCAAATCCAAGTAAGTTTTCAGCGACTTGATAATAGCCGCCTCCACTAACGACTCGACCGCGGTCTGCAACGGAAGACGGTTGAGGCTTGAGAGCAGCCTCCTCCTCTTTAATCCTATTGTTCAGCTGGTCTCTCTTAGCCTGAGCGGGATTATCGGCATTAACTTCAGGGTTTGAACCGTCGAGTTTCGGCTCCACAGAGTCCCCCTTAGTTTTGTTAGCTTGAAGGCCTTCAACCTTTTTAGAAGCTTCCTCATTTTGGGCAGCATGCGCTTTGACGGCCGCATCTATTGAATCTCCAGTCAACACGCCTCCAGAAGTAAACAACCCACCTTTAGTTGCATATTCACTGACTTCATGATGCTTTGTATGCATGCCACCTCTGCTATATTCTTGATACGCTTCATCATTAAATGTATGCAGCAGGCGCTCAGCGGCATCTTGTGCATTTTGAGATACATTGCCCTCTCCAGAAGCGACCCGCTCCAGATCCTTCTTTGAAAACCCGTCACTCTTAAATCCAAAAGCACCGCTGACGGTACCAAAGTCTTCCTGCACCTGAGCATCTTGCTTGTTTCTTGAAGCGATACCGTGGAGAGCTTCCATTGTTTCGTCCGACTTTCCGCCGGGTGTTCCAGCTAAAGCCACCCTTGGAAGATCTCTAACGGCAGGCTCAGAACCGGCACTAGCGCGATTCATATCGGTCAGAGCCTTCCGGTCTTCAGTAAGATGCGCTTGCACAGCTGACAAATCTATATGGTCAGAACCCTTTGGCAAAATACCATCTTTAACGAGCTGATCTACGTTACCGCTATTTGGGCCACCGCCTCCAAAGTTGCGCTCCAGATCAGCAAATAGCTTTTGAGAGACAACTGGGTCCATATTGGTTGGCTTTTGCGCTTCGGACGATTCAAGGTTTTGATGAGTCATGATAAAGATTCTCCAGAAGAAAAAGGGGCGCTGCTCTTTGCGTTACTGAAGACTAAAACAAGGCTCATAAAATGTTTGCTAAATCGTGGCCGTAAACTCACGTAGAGCGCACGGCTATTCCGCTGATTTAATCCCACCAAAAATCGACCAGACAAGAAGGATTGCCAACTGTCCGACCGCGGAATATACGCAAATATTACGAACCAAGGCGTCAGCTGATTCCGGGCGAAATGCATCAATTATTGAACTACGATGACTCTAACCAGTTGCAGACCAGTGCTATTTTTATAAAGGGTCAAATAGTCGTTGAATATCATTGAAAGATTGCCACTACCAGAACACGGGTAGTTATATTGATCATTTCCTACAAGGAAAGGCGTTCCGGTTGCGCCTACCTTGCCTACTAAGGAAGCCATCGGTAAATTTAAAACCTGAAGAGGGACATTAAAATAGTAAGGACTCCATTCACTGGTTGGCCCACCGTTAGCATCGTATTTAAAAGTAGTACCATCCGGCCCCCAGACGCCTAATGCCTGTGTATCGACCCAGACTTTTTGACCTGGTTGAACGTTAAGCCCTGAAGAAGTCCAATTTGAATTATTGGCTTGAACAATAAATACATTTTCGCTTACTATTGTTTCGCCTGCGGCCTGTATCTGCTCGTAAATTGTTGGATTGCGCCAAGTGTTTGTTCCGGCTTGAGCGGTATTCACACCAATGGAAGCAACTCGGGCAAAGGGTGTTACGCTGCCAGGTGAGGCACTGGTAGGCGTCATTTGTAATCCATCCGGATGCTCGACCGTTCTGCTAGCCGCAAAGGTCAACGTGACTGGTTTTCCAAGGCCGGGTACATCTTGCAAAATCGGCACAGCGGCCAAACTAATTAAGGGCGACACTCTATAGACGCTTTTGATCTGCAATTCGTAGATATTTGTTTTGGTGTTTATAGGCTGAGCAAAGGGCAAACCCAGATTTGCCGGTGAGCTTTTGACTGCACCACTGGCTATGTCAGTGACCAGAACATACAGGTCCGAGCCGCAACCAGCAAAGCCACCATCAGGATTTAAACTGACAAACTTAGCCAGACCGTTGCCACAAAACTGGTAGGCTTCTGAGACCATTGTATTCAACGAACCGGAATAGTTAGCCTGTGTAGCGGCTTTTGCAACAAAATCATTTGTTGCAAGATACTCGACGCTCGCCGCGACGAATAAGCTGGCCAGGTTTATTAAGGGTAAAAGAACTATCAGAAAAAGGACATATATAGTCAATGGAAACTCTGACAATCCAGCGACACCAGCCTGAGGACGTTGTTTAATGCGAGTTGAACAGCGCACTTTTAATCCTCCCATCGATTTAACTTAAAATGCTAGCTTAGTTGCGGCTCTAGCGGCTTTCAATTAGCAACGAAGAAATACTGCAACAATGTTTGTACAGCAGTCATCTAATGCGCGAACAAACCTTTCTCCAAGAGCACCTTGTTGTGAACATTTTGATGATGCTCACACGGTTTTTTGAATCATCATGAATTTTGACACCAAACCTTAGATACCACATCACTTAGAAAAACAAACATTTGAGCCAATCTCATCTGCTACCGTCCGATATCGGTCATCGTCAAAAATTCCGGCTGAGGCTGTTCGATGATTCCAGTAAAAGGCGATCATCAGGCCTCTAAAGTAATTAGCTCAACATTCAATGAAAATTTTATGGTGACTGATGCAAGATTCGTACATAGGTTTCCAGGCAAGATTTTAAAGGCTTATTAGAAAGCTCTTGCTAACTCACATTTTAGGAGACAACTAAGATGGCTAACGATTTGGATATTCATTGGAATTCCGTAAATAATAAACTGGATGATATTGTCAAAAACTGTGATCCGGCCGCGGACGGCCGTACTTATCTCACTCATTACAAAAGAAGCTAATTCCAGCAGAGAATAATAATCATTCCAAATTTAGACCCTTACTCTTTTAAACCAATATTTCCAGCTCGCGCTCGAATATTAATCCCACCGCCCCATAATCTGGAGAATGCTAGTGATGACTGACTCAATTATTCCGATTGCACACATGGAAAATAGTCTTGAACACTTCCATGGGCAAGAAGCTCTAACTGATTTATTGAAAATCGAACCAAAGCAGCATTTGCAAATCATCAAACAAATACAAATGGCAGAAAAAGGCAACTCTGATTTGGCATTCGAAATTACACCCGGAAGCACAGCAGACGATTTTGAATTCAGTGTCAAACACAACAAGGTACACACTGCAATTGGCGGGTCGACGCCGGAAGAGGAAACGCTCAACAAAATAGCCAAGATCGCTTCAGGTCGTGGCCGGAGCGAAGAAGACGTAAGAGCGATCTTAAACGGACGAACCTCAACTACTATTCTTCATGAACGTTTTAATGGCAGCCATATCGAAGCCACTAGTCTTGATCAATAGTGATTAAAGGATCTTGCTCTGAAAGCCAAAGATAAACGTTAGTGCTCTTTCCAAGTTGATTATCAAATTTAGAGCTGAATGAAGTCCGCAATGATTACAGGCAAGGCAATTACTGCAACGGGGCAAGTACAATGGCTGTAGGCTAATCGATTAACCCACTTGGTTTGATAAATGCACTGGATGCCGCCGCTAGCTGTCGCACAAAACAAAGGCTGAGCAAGAACGCGACGCCAGGACAAACCCGCGACTATCAGCCACTTTGGAGCAGAAGTAGATAATCAAAGGTACCCGCTGCATATTAACTATGGAAGTGTTTAAGCCTTCCATATATCTAGATTAGATATAAATCGAGAACTAGTCAACTCGCCCTCTGTAAAGGTCAACCTTTTCTACCCGCAGTGACCCCTTCCCAAGAAACGGTACCCGACGCGCTTCTGATTTTCTATTATTGATTTGGACTCGCCGGAAGGATCGTCAAAGTGGACACGCAACCTCCTTACGGCGGATCGGACGGCATCATCAGTGGCTTCGCTGTCGGAAGGCCAAACTTTTGCTACTATCGCTTCATTGCTAAATGATTGCTGCGGATTACGCATAAAAAACTCCAACAGAGCAAAATCGATTGGCAATAAATGAACCGCGTGCCCACCTTTTGTCACCTGGTGCTTCTTAGGATCTAATACGATTTCACCACTAGTTAGAACCTCACTGTAGACTCTGCTGTAGCGTCTTATGAGAGCATTAATCCTAGCGGCAAGCTCCTTGAAACTAAAGGGTTTCGTAAGGTAGTCATCCGCTCCACAATCGAGGCCTTTTTCTTTATCGTCTATTGAGGAAAGACCGGTAAGCATAATTATCGGCGTCAGATTCTTTCTTGCTCTCAGCTCCTGACACAGCTCTATCCCATTTATGTCAGGCAATCCTACGTCCAAAACGATCGCGTCAAATTCACTTACAGCTAATAAATCCATGGCAGAAAAACCGTTTATCGCCACTTCAACTGTATGTTTTTGTTGAGACAAAAAGCCGACGAGGACCGTCAGCAGCTCTTGATCGTCATCAACTATTAATAGTTTAGACACTCTCTCCTCTCGCTATCCAGTATGCCGTAAAAAAAATCGTTTGTCTTTCCACACGATTCGGACATTTTTGATCACTAGTATGACGCTCATCCACTGAGTGAATCTAACCCCAGACGCATTGTAAATCCATCCCCCTCTCCCCAATTAGGATTTAGAAATGAATTTTACGCATCAATTATACCCTCAAAGCCTTGAAGCAGGCGACAGTTACCAATCTCTTGCGGCAGCTGTGCAGGCTACCAAGAACCGCCTTCATACGATGAGCGACAACGATATTATCTGCTCGCTTGACGAACAAGGTTCCATAATCGCCATAAGTCCAAATTGCTTCAACATGCTTGGCTATTCACAAGCTGAACTGGTTGGGCGTGATATAAGACAGATACTGCCCACAAGCGAAGCCGTTGCAGTTTTTTTTAACGACGCTTCAAAAAACGACCTCTCCTTTCGATTTGAGTCATTTATGCAGCACAGATGCGGCAATCGCATAGCCGTTGAGTGGTCTGGTTTTCATCGCGAAGAAGAAAAAGCAATATATTGCTCTGTCAAAGACATAACAAGACGGAAGGATTTAGAGCGTCTCAACCAAGAAAGTATTACTATGGTAGCCCATGACTTAAGAGCTCCTCTTACAAGTCTGAAAGTAAATATAGATGTTTTTGAATCATGTTACCGGACCGAGCTAAATAAAGCGGGGCAAGCCGCTGTTGAAAGCATGAGATCAATACTTGACCGAGTCATATCGATGGTAAACGATCTTTTGACGCTGGAACGCATCGAAGCTGGCATGCAGGATCTGACCTGCAATGAGGTTACATTTGGAAAAATCGCTTATAGAGTGGTCGAAACTTTATCTGCGCTTGCCGACAAAAAAAATCTAAATATTGAAGTTTCAAATCCCAATCTCATACTGCATTGCGACGAAGATCAAATTGAAAGAGTGATCACTAATATATTGTCCAATGCAATCAAATTTTCGCCGAAAAACGAAACAATTAAAATTGAAGCTAAATATTCGGATGATCAGATCGAAGTAGCTTTTATTGACCGCGGACGCGGAGTGCCGGCTAACAAAAAGAAAGTCATTTTCGAGAAGTACGAACAGGTGCTTAGTGAGGATGCACAAGGCGGCAATTGTTCAGGTCTGGGCCTTGCCATATGTAGGGCAATAATCCACGCGCATGATGGTCAAATCGGAGTGGACGATACTCCCGGCAAAGGAAGCAAGTTTTGGTTTCGCATTCCACACAATAAAGAAGCCCTTTATTGAGCTCGCGCGGATGGGCAATTAAAAGGGCCGTGAAATGACTTTAACATCTCTCTTAAAGAATACACAATTGCTTATGAAGGAAAAAACCATGCGTGAAAGATCCGATAGTGGCTTGAACAACGAGACACTCAATCAAGAAAAGAGTAGCCACAATTGCGCCTCTAGGACTCACAAAGACTGCCTCCAACAACAGCTTCTGACAATCAGACAGCTGGATAAGCTGCCGCCGGTGGCAGATTTTTTAGAACAAAAACAGACAAACCGTCGACTTCCTCAGCTCGACAAAAATGCTCTTGGTTGCATTCAAGATGCTCAAACTTTCAGCGCATGTTAAAACGCCGCGCACCCTGGCAAAACAATCCGAGCATGGGTTTTACGAAGATTCTCTGTGTTTCAGGTAGTCTTTAGCATGACTTATACCAATACCCGATAAAACATATTCGACATTAGCATAAGCTCTTGGTGCATATTTGCGCGGAGCGGATATGGCTCTGCGGAAGAAATATGTGGATATCTAAGCAATCATAGAAAATTTGGGTATTAACTCTGCAGACTGATGTCACGGCTCACAGAGTTAATTAAAAGATGGCGTTCGATTCGCAACGATACATAAAAGCTTTGCAAGATGATTTGGCCCTAGTTTATGCATCGGCCTCTCAAACTGACATTTCTGAGCAGTCTATTCTAAAAGAGACATCGCGTAGCCTGAATGAGTTACTGCGGAAAAATCGCACAAAAGAAATAGCCGATTTGATCAATACTAATCTGGTTGGCGTTTTTATACTGGGACCGGGATCGCTACTGCACTATACAAATGCTAGAGCGCGAGAAATCCTCGGAACAGAGGCTCAAATTCGCCAGTCACTCGCCCCTCGCAGCGAGGTTTTTTATCTGGCGGATCAAATGACTGCCTGTAAAAATCATGCTCCTTGGATCAGAGCACTGATGGGACAAAGCGTTGACAATGATCTTATCTTTGTCCGATCCCAGACAAACGGCTTGGACGGGAAGTGGATGAACGTGTGCGCTCACCCTCAAAGGCAGGGCGGAGAAGATACATTTGCTGCCTACGTTTTATTTTTGGACACAACTGAACAAGTAAATATTGAGAAGCGCTGCAGAATTATAAACCAATCATTGCAAGAGCGTTTATCAGTAACTACTGGTTCCGGGATTAGTTCTGGTGAGGTGGATAAAAGTTTCGAAAAGCGTGCGCTTTTAGCCGAGGATATGCTTATTAACCAAATACTCATGACTATGCAGCTAAATAGCCTGGGCTATGCGGTGCACCTGGTAAATGATGGCAAGGAGGCGGTGGAAGCCGCTTCGAAAAACGAATATGACATCATAATGCTGGATAGTGAAATGCCCATTATGGATGGTTATGATGCGGCAAAGGCGATCCGAGCAGAGAAGAGAAAAAACAAAGGACGTGCACGCACACCGATCCTGGCTGTAACTGACTATAACCACGTCAATGACCGAGCCAGATTTATGGCTGCAGGCTCCAATGACTGGA
>Ga0116230_10007906_pt1 | contig 10505 bp, 4 predicted proteins | sample S1TSphfallax_3_FD_88678 | JGI IMG/M metagenome (GOLD analysis project Ga0116230, IMG submission 88678) | Host-associated microbial communities from peat moss isolated from Minnesota, USA - S1T2_Fd - Sphagnum fallax MG | ecosystem: Host-associated > Plants > Peat moss > Unclassified | place: USA...
CACCGCCACCGTGGTCGGATGCTAGTAATCGGTGCGGTCGACTTCCAGCATGGCACCGAATCCCAGTCCTCGAGTGACTTCGCGTTCGGTGGCCGCGAGTGCGTAGATGCCGATGGAGTTGCTGCGGTTCGATGGAAAGTACGGACGCTCATATCCCGCCGGTAACACAGCATGTATGGCAGCGGTCTGCAATGCCTCGTCATCCGGATAGAAGGCGCTCGATTGCAGATCGCGCAGTGTGTACGAGGGCGAGACGCGCAGACGGTAGTTCCATCCGCGCGTCGACCCGTTGAGTTCCACGGGTACGGCCAGGCTCGCATACGACTGAGGACTATAGTAGCCGCCGTTACCGAACGTGTAGTTCGATAAGTTATGCGCGTAGTTCCAATAATCCAGCGTCAATCCGGCATCCGCCGTCATGCCCACCCGCGTAAAGAATTTCCAGTCGGTCCCGATGTGGGCGCCGAGGAATTGATTATCGGATACATGAGTTCCGGTCAGCTCATCGAACTCGAGGCTGCCCGAGATGCTGTACCGATCGCGATACAGTCCGATCCCCGCGTGGGGCCCTGTTTGCACCACGCCGCCCCAGGCCGTGCCGGTGACCGGGTCCTTGAGACCGGCGAACGACAGTTCGCTGTTGGTCACCGCCCGCCGGGCCAGGCCGAACGTGAAATCGGCCGTATTCCAATGCGGAGTCCAGTCGATGCCGCCCACCACATTGGTCAACAGAAAGCCCAGCGGCGTGGTGCCCACGTCCGCGGTCAGCGAATCGGTCTTGAATCCACCGGCCACGCTCATGCCCGATTGCTCGCCGTTGACGTAACGTTGTGCGGCCGGTGCGCCGGCCGCCTGAATGGTGCCGAGCAGGGCATTCGAACCCGCTCTGCCCGCATCCACCGTGACCGCATCGGCGCGCGCCGTCAGGCGTCGCTCGTAATCGAGCGGCATCACCCACGAGGTGGGCAACGTCGCCACGTCGAGCTGCGATTCGCCTGCCTCGCCCGGCTGATGTCGCACGACCAGTCCGGCCGTCATCCCCGCATCCAGTCGCCCCTCGATCTCCTCGCGTGCGCGCTTCGCTCTGGCGGCAGCAGCCGGGTCGGCGGCGCCTTCGGCCCTCGCGAAATAATCCCGGGCGGCCGCGAAGTCGCGCAGCTCACGAGCCGCTTGGGCGGCGAGCAGCAGGAGGGGCGAGTCGCCGGCGGGGATCTGATCATGGATGGCCGCCAGCTGCGCACGCGCCAGGCCGATGTCGCCCGATTGGGTGAGTGCGCGCACGTACGCCAGGCGCGTTTCCAGATCCCCGGGAAGCTCGGCCGCAAGCGACGCATAGAGATCGCGCGCCCGGCGCGGCTCGCCGTGCGCGAGGTACAGGTCGGCGCGGGTGACTCGAAGTGCACGATCCGTGGGATATTGCGCCAGCAGCGCGTCGAGCCGGCGTGCCGCTTCGTCGAAGCGACGTTGTTGAACGAGCGCACGAATGATCCGCAAATCGAGTGATTTTTGCAGCTGCGCGACTTCTTGGCGTTCGGACGCGCTGAGGGCCCCTGCGCGGAAGACCGCGCTGGGGCCGGCGAGCCGCGCTAGCGCGGCTTGCAGCCTCTCGCTGTCCTCGGCGCTATCGAGTACGTGCGCCCACGTCAGCAGCACGTGCGGATCGGTCGCGCCGGAGGCGGCGTAATACGGCTCGAGCAAGGCGATGCCGTGTTCGGGTGATCCAATTTCGATCCAGGCATAGGCGAGGTCGGCGGCCCGTTCGACGCCGCGGCCGGCGATCGAATCGACGTCGAGCAGCGCCGCGCTCGCGCCGTCGATGTCTCCCAATTGCTTGAGCCGCCGTGCCGTCACCCGCGCCAACGCGACACGAACACGATCATGGAGATTGTCGAGGTTGACCGTGCGGTTGCCGGCGGCGATGCTGTCCACCGCCGCCAACGCTGCCGCATAATCTTCCAGGCTTGCAAGATATAAACCCTGCGCATAACGCATCTCCGCATCGGCGGGCGTGAGTCGAGCGCCCTCGTTCATGACCGCGCGGCCGCGTGCGAGATCGCCGCGCGCACTGTAGAGATTCGCGAGCCGAAAGCGCGTCCAGGGATCTCGCGGCGCGAGTCGGACGGATGCCTCGAGGTCGCCGATGGCCGCATCCATGTTTCCGTCCGCCGCCTCCATGCTGGCGCGCGCGTCGAACGCGCTCGCTAATAGGGTGTCGCGAGCCTGAGCATCAAACTGGCCGCCGAGCGCGCGGCGCTGCAACAGCGTCACGGCCTGCCCGGGTCGTCCATGCGCGATCAGCCAGCGCACGTGCGTGCCGAACAGCCAATCCGATTTCGAATCGACACCGATGGCACTCTCGAGCAGCTCCCCGGCTTCTTCCCACGCGCCTTGCGATTCGAGGGCCTGCGCCACGGGCACGGTGGCCTCGAGCGGACCGCGCACAAAGGCGAATGCGGCGCGCAGTTCGAGCGTTGCCCGGCCGGTCATGCCGGCAGCGAGCGACGCGCGGCTGCGCTCGAGCCACGCACTGCCTTGCTGCGCCTCTGCATTTCGGGCCGGCACCGGCAACTCGCGCGCCAGATGCGCCTGGAGCAGCGCCAATTGCGCCGCCGAGGGCGTGGAGACCAGAAGCAGCCCGTCTTCATCCGCGCGGTGTTTTTGGTCCGCATGCCGCTGACGATCCACTTCACGCCGACTATCGGCGAGGAGCTGCGCCACCTCGGTGCGATTCACATCGTCGCGCGGAGCGAGTTGGTTCAGGATCTTGAGGGCCGACGCCGCGCTCGCCGGATGTTGCAGCCAGTGACGGGCCAGTGCCAGTTGGTAGCGTGGATCGTCGCGGTGCTGGTCGGCCAAGCGAGTAAGGCCCACCGAGGCACGCGCCCAGCCGTTGGGCGTCGCCGCCAAGAGCTCGTAGTATTCGATGCCGAGGGCACCCGCGGGTACGCCCCCCACGAACAACCGGTCGAGCGCGGCGCGCGCCTCGCCTGTGCGCTTGAGCTCGATGAGGCGGCGAATCGAAGCAAGCTGCACGCGGTCGCGGGTCGCAATCCGATACTCGAGCGCGAAGGTACGTTCGGTCGCGCTGCCGGGGAAGCGTTGAACGAGCTGATCCACCACCTGCGCCGCATCCTGATAATCCCGGATCCGCAGATCCAGTTCACCCAATTCGAGCAGCGCTTGCGCCGAGTCAGGACGGGCCGCCACCAATTTCTTGAGGGCCAGTTGCGCCAAATCGCCGCGCTGGCGTGCCTCCCACAAGCGCGCGCTGTGCAACAGAAGCCGGTTGGCGTCCGGCCATTCCATGCTCTTCGCCCCGATCGACATGCTGAGCAGCATGCCGCAGACCAGCATCAAGGGGCGAGGCACGGCGCGTTCCAGCGGGGCTCGAGGTGACCGTTGCGGTCGAACCGGAACCGACCCTCGCTGAAGCCCAGGCCGAATAAGGTCAGCGCATCGCTGTAGTAATGCTGATCGCTCTTGAGGGCCAAAGATTCCGCGCGTTCTCGGTAGCTCTGTGCAGCCGAGCTGTGCGGCCCATGGACGCCTGGCACCGCGCGGTCAATGAGCGGAACCAGCGCGGCCGAGAAACCCGGCAATCCTTCGCCACGCGACGCCAGGGTGCCGGTGTCGACCGATTCCGGCGGCACGGGATGCTGGAGTGCGAACGAGCGCATCGGCCGCAACTGAGCATCGAGGGTCTTCGCGAAGGAATCGGTATCCGGCAACATGCCCGCCCATAGATAGACACGGATGGCGTCGTAACTTCCCACGCCGCTCGTGACCGTGTCGGTGATGAATCCCTCGGACTGGCGATAACCAATCCAATCGGCGACGTAGCCCCGGGGCGCGGACGCCACGATCACTTGCAGCGACGACTTGAGCACGTCGTCCCACAACGCGTTACCTCCCTGTTTGCCGACGACTCGCAGCACCTGGATGGGCAGATAGCTGGCATTCAAGCGCCACACCTGATCCTTGACGAAACCCTGTGGACCCGGCAGCAGCGTCGGCCCGAGTCCTGGAATCAACGCGACCTCGTCGGTCAAGATGCGGTCCGAAACTGCCCTGGCCAGCGCCGTGTACTCCCGCCGCTTCCACAGTCGGCCGGCCTCGCTGAGCGCATAGGCGAGCCACAGATCGGCATCCGATGCGGAATTGACATCGAGGATGGTCCACTGACCGTCGGCCGCTCGTCCCCATTTCCAGGCTGGTAGCGCGTTCGCGATGCTGCCACGGGCCAAGTTATTCTGCGTCCAGGTCAGTATTTTCGCGAACGCCCCCGGATCGTTGGCGATGAGTGCAAAGGTCAGCGCGTAGGCCTGTCCTTCCGACACGGTAATGCGCTGCGGCGTGCTGGCGTCGACCACGCGGCCGTCATCGCTGACATAGAGTGCCTTGAAGCGTTGCCATGCCGGCCAAGCGCATTCATCCATGGCGGCGCGGGCCGCCGGGGCGAACGACACCGTCGAGACCAGCAGCGACAGGCCGAGCAGCCATCGCGATGCCGCGGTGCGCGCGCGGCGGAGAGCCGGTGCCATGCCGATCAATCCGCGGAACGCGGTTCAAGGCGCCGCGCTGCGAGTCGCTGCAACGAGCCGTAAATCAACAGCGCCGCGACGATGGCGGTCGCAAGACACGCGAGCGTGAGCAGCAAAGAATGACGCGAAAAATGAAACCACAACCACTGCCACCAGCTCAAGGAACCCACGAAGTACTGATCCGTGCCTTGGTGACTCTCGACCTGGGAGCCGCGCACGATGGTCAAGTCGCCGCCGATGAGCGGCACCTTGCTGTCATCCCCCAGGGCGGCGATGAGCGATGCGGTGGCACCGGCGTCGGTGCCGAGCAGCGCGACCACGGTCCTGCCGGCGCTCAATGGGGACTCGAAGCTCATGATGGCACCGAGCGAGCCGGCGGCGCGCAACGTGGTCTGTCCCGCGCTTGGGTTCCGAGAGTCGGCCCGGAGCCAATCGATGGCCGGATTCGGCGCGCGCGGCGTATCTCGATAGTCGCGCTGCGTAGCATTGAGGACCAATGCCAAATCCCGGCCCCAATGCGCCACCAGAGCGTTCGACTTGGGTGAGCTCAACACCAGCAAATCGAGGTTCCGCGCGGCGAGCGCCTGTTGGGAATCCAGCAGTTGATAGGCGAGTGCCACCGCGCCGGTCTGGCGCCCGAGACGCCCCAGCATGAAGAAAAGCTGCTCGAGTGCCGCTGGATCGGCTGCATCCGGCACGACGATCGCTGTTTCGCCCAGATCGGCGAAGCGCGTAAAGGGGAAGCCGGCTTGCGCGAACAACGCGAGATTCGGTAGCGCCGCATAGTGGGGAAAGCTCGACAAGTCGATGGTCGAATCCGGATCGATCGACTCGCGCGAGTCGTCCATGAATACGTCTTTGCACAATCCCTGGCGGTGATACTCCATGGCGAACTTGAACTGCAGTTGGTTATTGCTCGCCAGTTCGAAAGCCGGGATGACGAGACCGCGGCTCTGCCGCGAGAAGTCGCTCTGCAAGAGGGGTACCGTGAAACGGCCATCGCCGCCGCTCTGCGCTTCCGGAGTCAGCCGGTAGGTGTGCAACAGTTGATTGTTGACGGTCACGGTCAGCAGCGAGTTATCCTTCTCGATGGGCGCCGTGTACCGGTAGTGAAGATCGATGGGCACGCCGGTACGATTCCAGGTGAACAAATCCGTAGGTAACCGTAGATTTATGTTTAGTGGCGGCGGCGCGATGCCGCGCGTCGGCAATGGGCCCGGGTCATCGACGAGTTCCCCAAATTTGACCGGGCGGTCGGTGCGTAGCCAGCGCGGCACATCGTATGCGGCGCGGCGCGCATGCAGGGCCGCCGCGACGGTCGCGCTCGCACCCGTCAGTACGTTTCCGCCGAGTACGAAGCCTTCCACGGCTTGACGTAGTTGCGCCTCGTCCTTGCCTTGGAAGACGAGCAGTTTGACGGTCGGGTCCACCGGGCTGTCGATCATGCGGATCGTGGCATCCTGCACCGGCGCTAGGTTCAGCGCCCGGGGAAGGGATGCGTTGGTGGCGAAGACCAATGCATGCTGCGGCGGCACCATGTCGAAGCCGACGGGGAAACGGGCACCTCGATAGTCCGCGAGCATGCCGAACCATGAGGCCACGATGCCGGCCGAGCGGACCGCGTCGCGGGGCGGATTGGCCGCGAACACCATGGGCAGAATCAAGGGGCGATTGTCCCGCTGGTCGAAGAACGGCACCGGTAGCGCGGCCAAATCGTCGCGCAGCTCGATCGAACGGGTGGTCAGGGTCAGATCGCTCAAGGGACTGATGGTTGCCCAGAGCGAGGAATGGTCGGGGTCCTCGCATTCCAGCGAGTAATGTCCGATGAGATCGAAGCGGATCTCGTTGTAGTCGGAGAAATACCGTGGATCGAGCACGACGACGCGCTCGACTTCGTGGCCTGCTTCGGTCTTGGGCAACGCGACGGCGGCAATTGCGACGCCGTTCACACTCACGCGCAAATGCGATAGATCCGGTAACAGCGACGGCGAGTAGGTGAGGCGCAGATGCAGGGTGGCGCCGACCACCGCCTCGTCCTTTCGGGCTCCAATGTTGAGCCCCGCCATGCCTTGCACGCCGTGCAGCGCGATGGGGCCCGACACTAAATCCGTGAAGCGGATCGTGGATTCGTGCACGGCGGCCGCCGGCGCCGCGGCGCGCGCGGCGGTTCCGGTCAGCAACAGGAAACATACCAAAATGAATTTATTGTTCTGCATGCCTATCTTGAGCATATCGACCTGACTCGTTGATTCTTCGTCTCCGAGTACGTCTGTGCCACAGAAATTCCGGTGCACCCACCGATTAATTGCAGAAGTGTTAAGTCAAACACAATTCAGTGTGGTGATTGCGATGCCGGAGGCCGCAGAATCATCCTCGCGATGCTGAACCCCAACGAGACCATGCAGTTCCGGCGGATTCCCATGCTGACGCGCCCGGGGCGTCCGCTCGAAGTGGGTTGGGGGCAAGAATTTGCGCGCTGGCTATGGCATGTATTCATTCTGCCCACCGATCTCGCGCAGCCTTGGCCGCGATGGATGCATCGCAACATCAAACCGGTGGTCTTGAGTCTCGCCGTGCGACTCGGCGTCTCGAATCCGCGTAGCTTGCGGTCTTGGATCTTGAATCTGGTCATGCATGACCCGCCGCGCGGCCGCTGGTCCGACCCCAACGACTATGTGCGGGCACGCCGGCGCCAGTCGCCCACGTTGCAGAACCTGCTGAAGCAGGCGGCCGCTCCGTATGTGGAGCCCGTGATCTACGCCCTTGGCTCGGGCATCGAAAATTACGCCGCGCTGATCAGCGGCGCCTATGTGCGAGCCGGCGCGATGACCCGCGGTATGGTGGTCACCGTTTTGGTGTTCCTGCTGGTGGCCGCCGCCTGCACCCCACTCACGCCGGGCGAACAATGCACGTTGGCCGTGATGGGATGGTTGCTGACCCTCGCCTGCAGGCAGATCGCCGGCTACGGTCCGGGCGTCATCATGGTGCTGCTCTCGATCGTCGCCTCATCGCGCTACATTTGGTGGCGCCTTACCCAGACCACGAGCCTGAACGGCGGATTCGAATGGTTCTTCGGCGTCGGATTGATCGCCGCCGAGTGCTACACGTGGCTCGTCATGGTGCTGGGTTACGTGCAAAACGCGCGACCGCTGCGGCGCAAACCGGTGCCCTTGCCTCTGGATCGCGACACGTGGCCCACCGTCGATATCTTCGTTCCCAGTTACAACGAGGCACTGTCGGTGGTCAAGCCCACCGTGCTCGCGGCGCTCAGCATGGATTGGCCGGCCGACAAGCTCAAGGTGTATATCCTCGACGATGGCAAGCGCGCCGCCTTTCGCGAGTTCGCCGCGAGTTGCGGCGCCGGATACATCATCCGCAGCAACAACGCCCATGCGAAGGCGGGCAATCTGAATCATGCGCTGACGCAAACCCGCGGCGAATTCGTCGCGATATTCGATTGCGATCACATTCCGGTGCGGACCTTTCTCACCACCACGATGGGCTGGTTCGGCCGGGATGCTAAGTGCGCCATGCTGCAGACACCGCATCATTTCTTTTCGCCCGATCCGTTCGAGCGCAATCTGGGCACGTTCCGGCGCGTGCCCAATGAAGGCAACCTCTTCTACGGACTGATCCAGGACGGTAACGATCTTTGGAATTCGACGTTCTTCTGCGGTTCCTGTGCGGTACTGCGGCGCGGGCCTCTGCTCGAGGTCGGCGGCATCGCCACCGAGACCGTGACCGAAGATGCCCACACGGCGCTCAAGCTGCATCGTCTGGGCTATTCGACCGCCTATCTGCGTCAAGTACTGGCCGGCGGTCTGGCCACCGAAAGTCTGTCGGGCCACATCGGACAGCGCATCCGCTGGGCGCGCGGCATGGCGCAGATCTTCCGGCTCGACAATCCGCTCACCGGCAAGGGGCTCGGCTTGCTGCAAAGACTGTGTTACTCGAACGCGATGCTGCATTTTTTTTCGGGCATCCCGCGCCTGGTGTTTCTGACTGCGCCGCTCGCGTACCTGTACTTCCAACTGCACATCATCAATGCCGCGGCGGGGACGATCGCGCTGTATGCGATTCCGCATCTGGTGCAGTCGAGTCTCGCCAATTCGCACATACAGGGGCGGTTCCGCCATTCGTTCTGGAACGAGGCCTATGAGGCCGTACTCTCCTGGTATATCGCGCTACCGACCACCGTCGCGCTCATCAACCCGCGCCTCGGCAAGTTCAACGTCACGGCCAAAGGCGGATTGGTCGAGCACGAGTTTTTCGATTGGCGCATCTCCGCGCCGTACCTCGCACTGGTGCTCTTGAACGTCATCGGTGCGCTGCTGGCGATTCCACGCATGATCTGGTGGAACTCGTTCGAGGTGGACACCGTCGCCATCAACTTGATTTGGACCTTGTTCAACCTAACGCTGTTGGGCGCCGTGCTGGGCGTGGCGGCAGAGACGCGCCAGATTCGCACGGCGCCCCGTGTCCCGAAGCGCATGCCAGCGAGTATCTACCTCACGGAGGGCGCCGCTCCGATCCATTGCAAGACCGTCGACTTCTCCATGCACGGGCTGGGTGTCGCGACCGAGGAGCCCCTCGCGGTGGCGCGCGGTCAGGTCGTACGTGTGAGCCTGCACAGCGACAGCCGCGAGTGTGTGTTCCCCTGCGAAGTGGCCGTGGTCAAGGGCGAACATATCGGGTTTCTGCTCAAGGATCTTTCCATAGAACAAGAGCAGGATTACGTACGCTGCACCTTCGGTTCCCCGGATGCCTGGAGCGACTGGGATCGCAATGTCGGTGTGGACCATCCGCTAGCCAGTTTCGCGGAGGTGTTTTCCTTCGGCGCGACGGGCTACGTGCGTCTTTTCGAGAGCATCTACAACCGGCTGATCCCTTGGTTTCAGCGCCGCCCGCGCCCGGCCTGACCGAGACATGGAATAGATCATGGGTCTTTGGAGCGCGTACTTTTTTTCCAAGCTGCTGCTGCACGCGCGCGGCGATCTCGATTTCGATCCGTGGTTGAATCTGGCGTTCGCGGCCTTCACGGCGTTGCCTCCCGGCAATCCGCGACAACGTTTCGCCAAGAATTTGATCGCGGTCCCATTGGGGCTGCTGCTCCTTTACCACGATGCCCCGTTGCCGCCGCTGTCGACGATCACGCCGGTGTTCCTCGCGCTCGCGGTCTATCACGCGGCGAACTGGACCTGGGCTCTCGCATTGCCGGCCATGGGTCTAGGCTATGAGCTTGCCCGGCGTAAGCTGCGCCTCAGTACGTTCGTGTTCGTCGGCATCCTGTGGGTTGCGGTCGCGCCGACGCGGTTCATGGTGCCATCCACCGCGGCCCGGGCCGAACCGGCGGAAGAGCGTCATGCGCGCGCACCTGATTCGTCGGGTGCGCGCGAGGATCTCGATGCGCGCACCCTGAAACCCGCTGCTCTCGATGCCCGTCTGACTCAGTTCTACGATGCGCAGCGCAGCCAGCGCGTGCGCTTCACGGCCGCGGCCGACGACGGCGTACCCTATGACATTCTCATCATTCACGTCGCGGCGCTTTCCTGGGATGACTTGCAGGCCATCCAGCGCGAGCGAGATCCTCTGTTCAGCCGCTTCGATATCGTGCTGTCGCAGTTCAATTCGGCCGCCAGCTATGGTACGCCGGCGGCCATCCGTTTTCTGCGAGGCACCTGTGGGCAGACGCCGGAACATCAACTTTATGACCGGCCCGATCCGGATTGCTCGGCCATCGACGCGCTGCAAAGCGCCGGGTTCGAGCCGCACTGGCTCATCAACTACGACGCGCGCACCGACGGCTCGATCGGCAGTGTCCGACAATACGGCGACGTGTCCGAACCGCCGGAATCCGTCACGGGTGCGGTGCTGACGCAGCGCACCCTGGATGGCTCACCCGTGTACGGCGATTATTCCGTGCTGTCACACTGGCTGGCGCGACGCGAATCCGGTCACGCCGCG
>Ga0116230_10007907_pt1 | contig 10504 bp, 14 predicted proteins | sample S1TSphfallax_3_FD_88678 | JGI IMG/M metagenome (GOLD analysis project Ga0116230, IMG submission 88678) | Host-associated microbial communities from peat moss isolated from Minnesota, USA - S1T2_Fd - Sphagnum fallax MG | ecosystem: Host-associated > Plants > Peat moss > Unclassified | place...
CTTTTCATCAGATCCCGGACAAAAGTTACACTAATTATTTGCTTCAACTGTTCTGCTATGTCAAACTTGCTAACTGATTTGTGATATATATCCTTAGACAACATACACAGAGCTGCTACCTAATAAAGAAAGCTCACCCTAGTTGAGGGCAGTAAAAATCTGTCATGCAATCACTTCACTGCAAACATTCTCCAAATTAACATTTACTCCTACTAATGTGCACTCCAACCAGGGTAAGGCAAGACAGAAAGATCTTACCAACAGTAGCACTATTGGAACCAAATGAACATTCACGAAGTTTCAGAGCTTGGCAAGCAAGGGGCTCTGCCTCATCATCCTGATCCAGATGGTGCAATGTTGTAGCCAAACACTCCAGTGGGATAGAAAGCTGAGGGGAATTGGGGCCCAAGGTAGATGTAACAAGCTTCAAGCTGTGCTGGGGCAATGGTTCACATTTATCATGTTTCCCAGATGCAGCAAATGATTTAGCCAAGTTCTGCAGATGGACTACCAACTGGGGCTCATCAGAGCCCACTATTCTCTCTTTTACCCGTAAATTCTCCTCCCAAAGCTCTTGAGCTTCTTCACTCCTGCATTCAGAAGGTGAAAGTTGCTAACTGCTTCCAATCTTCATCAACTGCTGTCTAGAATTCCTGTCAGATGTGTCTGTCGGACTTCAGAATAGGCATAATGGGTACAAACAATACTCAAAAGTTGAAAAATGACCTTACCTTTCAAGTAGGTTGAGGAGTTCTGCGAGATCACTACGGACTGCCTCTATAGTTGGCTCCTTATCAGCAAATTTGCTGCATCCTTCCATAATCTGGAGTCCCTTGTGGTACAAAGACACAAACTCATCCACCTCTCCTGTGAATTGACATAGTGTGATTTGAGTGGAGCTACATTCAATCCAAGAGACAATTGCCAACCACATGTTACTCAGCACAAAGACACCCACAGTTTCAATACTACACAAACGTAGTGCACAAGTATCACTTACAAGAGACTTATCTCTGAAGCTTGCACACCCCCCAATCTGTGCCACTTCACTAAGCACCTTGTCTAGATAACAACTAGCTGATAAGTTTAACTTAGTCACCTGGAGCAGCTTTAATGCGAGCAAGTGCACATGTGGCTACCCCAACTCTTACATCATATTCTCCAAATGACTGCTCTGCTGACCTTAATGCTCTGTACACCATCATCACCGTGGCAAACACTAGTCAATCACAATGCCAGAGAGTTTCATGATCCTTCCTGAATCCCTTGGAAGTCCTAGCCAAGAGATCTTCGTCAATGGATCTAAAGATAGAAATGTCCACAACAATGAACAGCACTTTGGTAAGGATATGTGACAGAGATAGCAGAAGAGAATCAAGACCTGACCAAGGACAACTCAGCCTCACTAACCCTCCCTTCTTCCAGCAAAGAATGCCCCAAATGAGAGAGAGGCATGACAAGAGCTTCATCATCAGAGCCTCTGGTCTTCTCTAAAATGGACAGAACCCTGTTGTAAACTGCCATTCATATCACTGTATGTGGTGGCCAGTCCCAACAACACCTTCACAATCAGTGGGCTGTCTTGACCTGTTGAAACAAATCTCTAACATCAGTGCTCTCAGTCATCCACACAATTACTGATGAACCAGAATAACTCTTTTCAAATATGGGCCAGCTGTTGTGATCCATCTCTATTGAAGCAATTACAGTGAATAGGCGGGAGAGAGGAGGTGCTCCAAGTCCTTACCATGTAGTTCTTCTTGGATCTTGAGACTTCTCTGATAATAAGGCAATGCCTCCTCAGGTTTCCCCAAGGAGGTGTACTTGCTGCCCATGTGCTCTAGTACTCTCTTGAACAGAGGCTGTGCTGAGTCAGAACCCAATTTTTCCACTACTTCTTTAGTCTGCACAGATCAACTGGTTTAATTCAATTGGCCATTCAAAGGCATTCTTGCCCATGTTTTAGATACAGTTTACTTGTCAGCCTCTGAAAGACATTGATACCTATTGAGACTCCTATTGATATCTATAGCACAATCCCCACCTCACATAAAAGCAAGGAAAATAATAAAAGCAAGTCAATAGATAGCAACACAACATTGGCATGGATAAACTCAAGTAACCACAAACCTCAGAAAGAAAGCATGCCACCTCCTCAGCTTTGCCTAGACTCATGCGCAGCTGGGCAAGCATGTCCAGCACTGCAGCCTGCTCCATGCCTTGGATCCCTGACTCAAATTGCCCCTTAACAGTCTTATATTTGGCCTCAATCATGTCATTTGCAGGTGCCTGGTCTCCTTCCTCTATCACTATTCATTTCCTCATAAAGCCGGTGTAGCTGTTTCTCAGTTTCAGTCATTCCCTTCATCAGATGCTTCATCTGATTTACTTCAAGAGCACTCCTGTATCAGTTGCACCATCAATTAAATGAGCTTTACTGCTAGAGCCAAGAATTGCTGCCAGCCAATATCCACTACTGACCACACTGAGACAGCCCTTACAGTGAAGGCTTTAAGATAGAACTCCAAAATTCTACAAACTGAGGCACTCCAACTCCTTCCTTCCTACTTCAAACAGTACAACCAACATAAACCTACCCACCTGACTCTCATGACTAACATGACTGGGATTTGAGTGTTTTAACTGTGCAAGAAGCTGCAACAAAGATAATTAAAAATCAGGGAATATGTTTGATATCAGTGCAGAAAATAAAATACCCCATCTCTTGCAAAGCTTTCTCTGCCATCTCATCGTCATTGAAGGCCATAGCCATTGCGAACTGGTCAAACTGCCCTTCCATCAACTGATCTTCAACATCATCATTGTCTTCCTTTATCTCCACATTGCTGGTGCACTGATTCTGACCTTCTATAGCATTCTCTCTACAACAGCATGTGAGATACCAGATCAATTGTTGGTATAGCCCACCCTATCACACAGAATGCAGACTCATGAAAAAGTAACTTCTTTGTGGTTGAAAGTGAGGTTCAACATGTGACTGAAGAAGGCAGCCACTGCCAATCCAAAGCAGGTCCACCTTCATGATTCACATACCCCTTGAGTCACTTCAATTGCCTGCACATTGTAGACATGCAGCCGCTATAGTCCATGTGCACTGGATCCTCTCTCTGCTGGGACTTACTGAAAATAAGGTAGAATTGACTACAGTCCTAGAAAATGTAATCCTCTACTAAGCATTCAAGTGTGGTGGCCCTTCACTGGGAGGGTCATGATGACATAATGTCCAACAACTAAAAACAAAGAAAATGCAAAAGAAATGCCTTAAATATTCAGGGCACTGCACATCATGGTAGTTTCAAAATTGTGTCTTCAAGAACACAGTACCTATGCCACTGAAACTTGAAGCCCTCTGGCAATGCTGTAAAGAAGCTTTTTGAGGTTTTTTGCCATCCCCAGCATGTATATTTGCTCAATCCATATCCATGTACACCTGCATGGCCACCCCTACTGAGTTGCAAAAGGCTTGAAGACAAGCTCCTTGTGCAATATTTGTGGTGCCCATAGCAGCCGAAAGGCTGGCATGAGATCCTTGACACACAAGACCCTGGTGTTGCATGACACCTCTGCAGAGCAATATTGAGCTTACTGCAACCACCCACATTGATTATTGACCACTTCTGTTCCCACATCCAACTGTTCTCTAAACTGCACACCCATCTTTGCTGTGTTGAGAGATAGATGGGTGTGACAAATTTAAAAGCAAGGAAAGCTAGCAAGCTTAACCTTGCTGATGCAAAAAAATGGCTAACAAGTAGATTGGGAAAAAGTATCATTTTCACATCTAGATAACACAATCCTTGGTCATGCAACTCAAAAATACAGCTACATTTTAGATGACCAAACAGAGACTAGTTTCCACTTGCCATTTCCAGATCAAACAGACTCTGAGACTAACCATTCTCATTTACCAAACTTCCTCAAAATTCCACAGAAAAGCCCTAAACTTCCTGACCCTAAGATGATCCTCCTTCCCTTATCCACACACACACACACACACACACACACACACAGTCACAGACAGAATCACAAACCACAGAGTAGTACTCTACAGAAGGTCCAAGAATTCAGTGAGGAACATATGTCGCCAATATAAAAGCTGAATTCATTCCTGGAAATACTGCTAATCCTGCATCAACATCCAGATCCAACTTGGTAGGAGTCAAGGTTTGTGAAGGCCATATCTATGGACCATTTGAGGTTCTAAGAGAGGAAAGAGTGTTTGTAGCTACAGGAGAAAACTGAGGTCCTAATTTGGCCTGCTGTGGCATCCTTTGATGGAGTACATAGTAAATGTGCAATGGAGAGATCAATAGGATTTATTTGAGTTTCCAACTTGTTCCTCTTCCCTAGTCTGCACATGGAAAAGTGTGAGCGGTAACATAATCTAACCTTGCCCTGTCCTTAGAAACCTTCCACCAAAGCCATTTCATTACATTTGCTCACTGCCTATGTCTTGAATAACCCTATCACAGAGACAAGCAAAGTTACTTGGAAACCACCACTTGTTGAGGGCTCAACCTCATATTCTTCAGAGGTTTGGTTACTACTGCCACCTGCTGCCTGCCTTTGTGGTGCACTCCGAGCCAGCCAATAAAGAGCATCCCATATAAACAACCTGGTCCTATCTTCCAGCTGCGAAAAAAGTACTCACTATCAGTAATGACTTTCCCTAGCTTCTAAATCATACAAGTTGAATGTGAAGCTCAGTTAGATAGTAAGCCACCTTCTTCCTCCAGATATCAGAAAGAGATCTGAAACCTAATAGTACCTGCTTAATGGTGTTCTCAAGTTGGAGCAGCGTGTCTAATGTAGTCTAATGACCATTTGCAAACAATGTACAGTAATTCAAGGATCGCACATTTGTGGAAGACAATAATCTTATTGATAAATATATGGACAATATATAAATGTACCTAAGCAATGCTTGTTTTCTCAGATTCAGGGAGTTTGAGGGAAGATGGCACAGAATCATCATTTTTGACCAAGGATAAGGTGATTAGGGTTTTGGGTTTAAGGTGCACAAATCGACACAAAGTGCTAGCAGCTTCCTGGCTACATCAAGAAGAAAACAAATACACAGAAAGCAAGCTAGAAAGTTGTTATAGGGGAAACAAAAAGAAACTATACAGAAGGGAGCTTGACAACCCAACCTCCCCAGAAATTCATGCCCTATAGAGTAATGTATACCTGTGTCCATAAGTACTACACCTCAACGTCTTCCCAATCAATCGGAATTCTGTTGAATATCAGACAGGGTGCCCAGGATTCCGAACATGCTTGACTAAGCATGCCCAGGAGTACCAAAGCCTTGATGTAGTAGCCTTGAATTTTGTGGTCCTCCATTGAACTTTTCTTCAATTTGCTCAACTCTACCATACCTCGAAACAGATCCACTGGGGACACCTTCCACCTCTTCACACTCAATGTAGGCAATAAACTGATGGCTTCCATATCACCCGATGTTGTATCTTGTCCCATTGATCATGGAATGGGAAAGCTTTTCAATGGTATCTTCAAAAAGAGGTTTCAGTGTTGTCACATAGGAGCCCTTGTTCAGTCCAATATTTCTGAAGATAGGTCTCTGTAGACTGTGACATTTTGCTCTACAAATCCCCTAACTTCCAGCCCACTGAAACGCCTTTCTGCTCAACCATTTCTTTGCAGGCACACTGTGGCATGATGCACATGAGTTTCCACAATCGCCTCACCTCCTCTTTAGAAGACACTACCACAATACCAAGTTTGTGGGTCGGTCGGAGGACAAGTGGTGGAACCAATTAACCCTGCCTCCCCCAACCACAAGAAATCGCCCACTTTGCCAATTTTGAAGCCAAATGAATTAAATTTACAATGAATAATGTACAACATGATAACTTGGCGCACAAATTGTGCTGCATTAAATTCAAGCTGGAAATTCCTTCATGGTATTCTGGGTTTGAAGCACAAATGCAAAAGAATTCCAAAGGACATATATGCATTAGGAAAGCCCTAAAATTACCTTTCAAATCTGTATCTTGATGCCATGAGTCATTGATGGAATGCATGCACAGCACGTTGAGGTGGAAATAAACCATCTACGTCAATTTGTAACTAATTATGTACTGTGTTAAATGCCATCCGTGCATGGAATTTTGAATATGAAATTCATTGTCCTTCTTGTTGGTTTTGATGTTCACATCAGTTGAAACTAGTCGCTTGTAACCATAACACCAAAACACATCGTGTCCTCCATGTCATCTGACATCATCAAGAATTTCTCCATTTCTTGCACAATCAAATTCAACATTAATTTAGTGAAAATGTAACTTGTTATAGGGTTCAGTTTTTTTATAATAAATCATGTTGATTTTTTTCTTTAAACTAGATTGTAAAAGTTCTTCTTCACTATTGCTTCAACATGATCATGTTGATATGATTTTGTTTCAAGTTGGCAGAAGTCTTGTTGCACCCAACTCTAATTTCTCCACTAAGTATTACAACACTATTTTGTTTCAAATTTGCCTAGCCCACAAATTATCTCTTACAAAATTCAAACCAGGTATTGTTATATATCGGCAAATCAACATTCAAACCCTACTACTACATATCAACAAATCACTAGTTAATTCAGAATTTTGGTCAGCCCCTCAAAAATTTCTTATAAAATTCAAACCCTATTGCTGGATATCAACAAATCAGCATTCAAACCCTACATTCTATATTAGCAAATCAGCAACTAATCAGCAAATTTCAAGCTCAAAATTCCAACCTTTAGTGTTGAATTCACTTGGCAAGCTCCCACCAACCTACATCTCAACTCTTGAAATCCTAGATTGTGTTGATTTAATTTTGTTTCCAACATCTAAGGAAACATGCATAATGAATTAAACAACAACATTTGTTGTCGTCGATCCAACAACAAAAATGTAGACTATTTTATTTTTCAAGGAAGTGGCAATTAGTAACATGCACAAGGGTCTTGAAGCATACTTGCAACATGTTCAAGGATTGTTCCATTAGGCCCTTGAAGTTCTTTTGAATGAACCCTCCATGCAACGAGAAGTTTTCAATAAGCAACCATGATATGTGTGATTGTGGCTAAAAAATAACCTTGCAATCTCCACCAAGAGGACTCCCAATACATACATATTTAAGAAAATCTATGTGATCAAGGACATAGGGTAAGTAACAAGCCATGCCATGAAATGTTGATATTCTTTAGCCTTCCAATAGCCTAGGCGATCATTAATGTGAAATGGCCATCATCCCTTGAAATATGATGGTTTATTCTTTGTCCCTTCCCTCAATGCAATTTCTAGTTCTAGACCTCACCCATGGCACTAGAATAAAACTGGAAATGGCTGAAACAAACTTTGTTTTCCACCATTCAACATTTGAATTTCAACCACCCAAATATCTTTGTATGTTGTTGTCCACAAAAACCCATCCCAATGAAGTACAAGCCCAATGCTTTAAGGATTCTCTACAAAATAAACATTCCAAACAAATGATTAAAATGAAACTAGCTATAACAATATATAGATCCTACAATACATGCAACATGTGTCGCAACCTTAGCCTTGGGTTCACAACTAAGGCACGGGCTTGCATAGGCATGGTCCAAGAAGGAAGCCCGGGAATTGCATTTCATGCTCCCAGGAGTGTAAGAGGGTGTGAGGGAATGAACCCTCACATTCCCAAGTGAGCTCCCCTATGGACTCCTGAATTTTTAAGGTGTGATTGTAAGGGTCAAAACCCATTAGATTGAAAAATTATTTATATCATTGGAAAGCTACTGAAATGTAAATGTCTATAATGGGATCACATAACTCATTTGGACACTTAAAACATAAGTTATGGCAAAAATAAAGGTCAGAAGTCAAATTGGCAATTTGACTCCCGACCATTAAAAGTCGGGAATCGACCCGATTTCCTTACCTGCAGGTGGCATGCAACAACCATTGAAAAGCTCTCGACAAGTGATACAACTTTGCTTTAGACCTCATCTCAATCAAAGGTCTACACATAGAATTATGGGCCCCCAAAGTCGTGGGAATCCCAACTTTGGGAATTTCAGGATTCCCATTTGGGAATCCCGGGACAAAAAGATATTTGGATGTGGGCCTTGTGGAGAGGTACAGAGTATACTGCAAGGGGGAAGGTGGTGGCTTCCCCCAAGTCCAGGCCGTGGTGAGTGTTGTGAGTCCGAGGTTGCCCATGGCTCGTCCTAACACCAAAAGTGCTCCAACTATGCACTAACCAACTTGTTGTTTAGTTTTGTGCATGTTCATGTGAGTGATTAATTGCTTGTCATTCTTCTTAGTCCCATCCTAAAGCTCCAGCACACCCCTCTACCCCTAAAATGCTATGAGCCAAAGAGCGTGCCCAACTCCTTACTTTTTCGTTGTCTTCACTTCAAACTCACATTTGAATCTACCAAAGAGCTTGGGAGCGCATCAACATGCATACATCACCTTAGACCATGGGACTGAATTAACATGACCCCAACACAAATACTAAAGTTAAAAGTTTTCCTACTTCAACATAAGCTTCACATGTTGATACACATTGTTGCTCAAAACCATAATGTACCAATGTAACATTTTAGTCTTCCATACACGGGTGTAAACGGGACACAACGAACCAACAAAATTATTTTAAAAAAGGACTACATGTTTTTTATGCCAAATTTTTTTTTCATATGATTGAATTTTGGATTTTTTTGCAATTTATTACAATAAATGTTTATAGTTGTCCAAGTACATGACATGTTTTTTTCTTCATCATTTTTGAATAAATATGAATTTTTGAAAGTGTCATGATTCCTTGTAAATTCAATGTTTTGTCTTTAAAAATGATAATAATTTCAAATCATAACCATTTTTAAAAAAAACATTTTTATATTTTCTTATATGATAAACTACAACTTTTCTTAACACATCATGTACATTTTACCCCATTATTGTGTGGCAAAGGACTTTTGAAATTTTAAAATTCTAAATCAATTTTGGAAAGTTCTTTGAATTTTTAAAGTTTTACAATTCCATGTATCTTAGGATATTAGTGTTTTTTAAATGTGGTTAATAAGTTTTTATCCTCTTAATTTTTTTCCCATCAAATGTGATTTATTATACAAGTCCTTTGGATAATCCTTTGCAAAATTGACTCTTGTCTAACATGTTCATGTTCACTTTTAGAAGTCCTAAAACCCAAATTTTAAATTTTAAATTTCATCAAATGGATTTTTGGTTTCAATTCATTGACATTCATATGAATGGAAAAAAAAAAAACTTGCCATGATTGCCATGGCTTTAAATGGCAAAACATAAATATTTATCAAATTTTGATTATTTCTCTTTGTGGTCTGATGCCCTTTTTGGCTCGTTGGATTGTGATTGCACCCACATACAAAAGATGTAGTGAAATTGAATTTCAAATTTGACTAAAATGCATCAAAAAAACTGGAAACAATAAAACTATATCACAAAAACAAGGATTATCAGTATGCCACAACACATGCAAATGAAAAAAGAATCAAAACTCATGTACAAACTACAATTTGTGATGTCAATAATGTAAATACTTGAGAACAAATATTCTTGCAAGCCTAGCTTAAAATATTACCTTTTCAAATTGTGGTGCATTTTCAATCAAGGAAGAGCATGTTTCACAATAGCTAACATAGTTTTGTAGTAGTTTGATTCCAAATCCACATCTAAATTTCAAAGTATTTGGTCCAGTGTAAAAGTCCTCTACACTTGGAGGTAGCTAAGGAATATGTATTGCACCATGGATGGCATTACAAACTTGCCACATGTGAGGTGTAATCATGTTTTGTTCTTCAAATGTCTTGATGAATTGGTCCCAATTGGATGGTGCCAAAACTTTAATAGATGCATGAGTTGCAACCCAAGATTTTACAATTGTGATTAATCTTTAAATCAAATTACTACAACCTACCTAGAGAAAAAACAAAAGGTTTCAAGGGATGAATCCATAACTACATCACCCTACAAGTCAATAACTAAAATAATTTGTCTTCTAGTTTGTAAAACTACTATAGTGACAAAAAACCATTAGCTAGGATGTATTACAATATGCCATAATATTGTCTTAATTAATTTCCAATTAAAAAAACAAAAGTGGTACTTGCATGACAAAACAAGCTGGCCACCCCATCAATGTATATTTTTTTGCCCCATCATTCACCTTTCCACCAAATATCCTCGAGAGGATTTTGTTTTGTAATATAATGGGTGTTTGTGCTTCATCCATATCTCTTTGTAATTGAATAGTCACTACTAGGAGATGCGGCCCAAGTTCACTAGGCTATTTCACTATGCAACCATAAAAGTGAATTAAGTTCACTGTAATTTCACTGCCCTTACCTTCATTGGTGAAAATGGTTCACTATATGGTGTAAATGTTTACTAAGGGTGAACCGGCAGTTCTAAATCGTCAAAGCGGGCAATGGCCCAACGCTGCTACGGACCCCGTGATACCC
>Ga0116230_10007908_pt1 | contig 10504 bp, 11 predicted proteins | sample S1TSphfallax_3_FD_88678 | JGI IMG/M metagenome (GOLD analysis project Ga0116230, IMG submission 88678) | Host-associated microbial communities from peat moss isolated from Minnesota, USA - S1T2_Fd - Sphagnum fallax MG | ecosystem: Host-associated > Plants > Peat moss > Unclassified | place...
GATGATTTTAAGGTGTTATATCAATCCAACTTACAAAATTGTTTAGGAAAACACATGTCTTATTTGACTCCAACTTACAATCTTGTTTATGAAAACATATGTCTTTTTTGACTCCAACTTACAATCTTGTTTAGGAAAATACATGTCTTTTTTGACTCCAATGTCCAATCTTGTTTAAGGAAAACTACACACGTCTTATTTGACTCCAACTTATAATCTTGTTCAGGAAAATACATGTCTTTTTTGACTCCAATGTCCAATTTTGTTTAGGAAAACTACACATGTCTTATTTGACTCCAACTTACAATCTTGTTCAGGAAAATACATGTCTTTTTTGACACCAATGTCCAATCTTGTTTAGGAAAACTACACACGTCTTAATTGACTCCAACTTACAATCTTGTTTGCACCAAAAATGTCTTCGGAAATCTTATCTACATCAAGTAGAGTGGTCAACACACAAAGATTAGGGAAGCTTAGGCTTTGGGCCAACATGACCATGATTCATTTATTAGAGCAGCACAAGAATAATACGAGTTTGACAAGGGGGCCCAAACAAAACACAAATTATAAATCAAGTGGAAAGGTTGGTCCTTCCTTCCTTCCTTCCTTATGTATCATCCCTAGATACGGTCCTTACATGTAAGGTACCGGCCTTGGTACACCAGCCTTTAATCCAATGCTAACCTCACCCTCTTTCTCAATGACCAGGATAATTTTTTTTTAAAAAAAAACATTTATTAATCAGATACCAAATTTAATATAATTGAATTTGTTTTTGCAATATGATAACAGGGGTACTGGCCTCACTGGGAGGGCATTACCAGAAGAAAGGGGGCCCCAACATTGCCTCACACATTAAATAAACCGAGAGATTGCTTTTTTGACCAAAAAGACCCACCCTGACACCCCCCCCACCACCCCACCCCCCCCCCCCCAAAAAACCCTCAATAATATAATATAATATAATATAATATAATAAATAAATAAATAAAATGCCCCGCTTCTCCTCCCCCCCGCCTCAACACACACACAGACTGTCATGCTGATGATTCTGTCTTATCCTCCTTTACCGGTGACGTCAGCCCGCGATCCCGTACCCGGTGACCGCAGGCATGGGAAGAGGCGGGGCCCTGGGAGGCGGGAGCACGGCCGTTCGATCCCACTGACGGGCGCCGTTGGAGACGAGACGAGACAAGACGAGGAGTTGCGTTGCGTGCCTGTTTGTCTGCCCGTCCGCCCGTCCGCCCGTCTGCAACGCGGCTGCTTGCTGCCTGCACAGTGGCTTGGACGCAGCAGGCAGGGTCGTGAAGCTCTTCTGCGTTCTGTCTTCTTCTTCGCTTCTTCTTCTTCTTCTTCTTCTTCTTCGTCTTCATGTTTCCATCTCCTCTTTCCTCTCTCTCTCATCTCTCATGTTTCCTATAAAGCTTTTCTTCTAATTGGATTCTTCTCTTTCGTTTCCTCTTTTTCTCCATTGATTCACTTCTTCTCTTCTTCGCTTCGCTCTCTCTTTGCATTTGTGTTGTTCTCATTCTCTGCTCTTCTCTTCTCTTCTCTTCTCTTTTGTTTTTCTCTCTTGTTTGTTTGTTTGTTTGTTCTCCGTTGCTTTGATTCTATTGTTGTTTTTGTTCCTTCTATTTTCTATTTTAATTTTTAATTTTTCTCTGCGCAGAAGGACAGAGCTCTGTCGGTTTTTGGACATCCTCCCCCCAGTAGCTTCTGTTTTTTGGGTTTGGGTTTGATCTGTCTGTCTGTGTCTGTGTTTGTGTTGTGTTTTTTGGTTTGATTTTTTGTTTTTGCGGATGGGTTTTGCTGTTTGTGTTTGACGTTGTTCGTTGTTGTTATTCTTTTCTTTGGAGACGGGGGCTCTTTGAGCTATTCTTCAGCTTACCAACACCAATCTCCTTGGACTCAAGCTTCTTGTGCACGCAGGCAGCAAGCCAGGCTCCGAGACCAGTTCTCTCTCTCTCTCTCTCGCCAAGGGAAGGAGAAAACTGCATCTGTCTAGCAAGAGCTCTTGTTCTCTCGTTTTCTCAAAATCTCAAAAACGACTCAGAGCCTTGTCTGTGTGACCCTGGTAACTGCTCTAGCCCCCCCTGTTTCTTCTTCTTCTTCTTCGACAGAACAAAACCTCGCTCGCTCGCTCGCTCTCTCTCTCTCTCACTCTCTCTCTCTCTCTGACTGGAATTCTTGCCGTGGGTGGTTTGGTGCCCATGTTGTTGTTGTAATTCCTCCACACCCACTTTCTGGTTTGCACGATCACGTTGCCGAGGGTTTGGTGCCATCTTCCGCTCGTTTCTGTTTTGTTTGGTACAGGTGGTACCTTCTTCTACCGACTACTGCCTGCCTGTCTGTCCCCTGTCTTGTTCAAATTTCACGAATTCCGCTCCACTTGAATCTTGTTTTCTTCAGGACTTGTGTGTGTGTGGGTGTGGGTACGAAGAAGGCAGAATTGGGCACACAAGTATTACTCTGTTGCTCACGGTAGTCAGAAAAAACACCCCAAGTAGCACAGAGGATCTCTTCTGCAATAGAAGTTGAGAGCGATACCGGGATTGTTCAAGATCCGGACATCGCGTGCATTGCATTTGCAAAACAACCTCGGCTGGTGGATTGGATTGTTGACATCCACAGGGAAATGCCGCCTGAGAGTGCAGACGAAGGAACTGGTTAGAAGAAGAAGTAGAAGAAGAATTGCAGTAGAGAGAAGCCAAGGGCAGGAGAGATCATGTCTGCTGCTGCTGCATTGGTAAGCCTATACTGTGTAGCATAGGCATCCCATCTTCCATGATTCCTTCTTCTTCTTCTCCTCCTCGTATGTGTTGAGAAAGAATTACAAGAAAGTCTGGAAGCAATCCCATTTCTCCAGCACCAGCTGCTTTCAAGACAGAAATCCCTTGAGAACATACGTAGGTCACCAGGTGAAGCAGATCTCCTGATTCTTGATGCACAGATAGACACAGAAAGAGAGAGACCCACAGAGAGTGTAGAGAGAGAGACGCAGAGTTTAGGAACCGCGGCACCCACAGAAATTGTACTAAGGGAGGCTGGTGGAGATGTATTCCTTTAGCCTGTCTCTGGACACCTCGCCGGAGGCTCTGGGAAGGACCAACAGTAACAGCAACTCCGATGCGTACTACAATGGAGCAGCAGCAGGGGAGGACGGCGGTGGTGGGATTGATTTTAGGAAGCTTCTGGAGCTTAGGACGCGGCCAATTCCGATACCCATCGCGCCGATCAGGACGACTCTGGATGAGAGGTCTCTGAGCGAGATCATCTCTTCGGGGCTAGCTTCACCGCGACCACCCAGGACGCTAGAGAGTGTGAAGAGCTCCGAGTGCTTGGAGGGTTTGTTGTCTCCCAGCATGCGCTCTGCCGCTGGTACCCCGCGGGATCATCCCTCCTTTGAACCGCATCCGATGATCGCTGATGCTTGGGAAGCTCTCCGGAGATCGTTGGTGTATTTCCGTGCCAAGCCTGTTGGCACCATCGCTGCCATGGATCCCACTGAAGAATCCCTCAACTATAACCAGGTGAGCTTCAATGGGTTTGTTGTGAAGATTGTTGTCTTGTGCATTTCTGTGGCATACTGCAAAATCACAGATTGCTGAAGGAAATTGCTTCTCTGGAGCCCAGCTTCTAGGAAGAGTGGAAGGAGTACTTTTTTTCTTTCTCTTTTATCTCCTTGCAAACAATCTGTCTTTCAAGCTCTCGCGGCTATCTTCTGACAGTTCTTGTTGAAGAGCCCTAGTACCCTAACAGACCTGCTCAAGCATCAGCTCTTGATTGATCTTTTGATGCATCTATCTGATCTGCCATCTCTTCATGGTGACATATGTGTGTGTACATGTATGTATGTGCAGGTTTTTGTGCGGGACTTTGTACCCAGTGCTCTTGCATTTCTCATGAATGGGGAACCTGACATTGTGAAGAATTTCTTGTTGAAGACCCTGCGGCTTCAATCAATCGAGAAACGCATCGACTGCTTCACTCTCGGCGAGGGAGTTATGCCAGCCAGTTTCAAGGTGAAAAGAAGCTTCAATCACTCACCTTTGTGCAATTTCAGATCTCCTGTAGTCATGGCAAACAATGGTTATTTGTAATAATCCATATCACTGTATCTTGATCTGACAGACCCTCATCTGTTTTACTCCCATCAGAATTGAAGGTTTCCAGCACCATCTTCTTGGCTTTTTATTTACAGACAGACAGGTGGCACTGTTGTTATAAGGGTTTTTGAATGGATTCAGAATGTTGTTGTTGCAGGTGCTTCATGATCCTCTTCGCAAGACAGATACAATGATTGCTGATTTTGGCGAGAGTGCAATTGGTCGGGTGGCCCCTGTAGATTCCGGATTCTGGTGGATCATTCTTCTTCGGGCATACACAAAGTCGACCGGAGACCACAGCTTAGCAGATATGGCAGACTGCCAAAGAGGCATGCGGCTCATCCTCGAGTTATGCCTTTCAGATGGTTTTGACACATTTCCAACTCTCCTCTGTGCAGATGGATGCTGCATGATTGACAGGCGGATGGTACGTGGGTTTGGAAGAAGAACCGTCCTTCCCCTTTGATTGTTTAAAGAGTATGGTACTTTAAAGAGTGTCAATTCTTGGCCTACTTCTTCACTTGCATTACAATTGCATTGCTTGATTGCAGCAGATAAGGTGGTCCTTTTCTCCATAATCAAGCATTGAGGTCTATGTTGATGTATGCCTATGTTGCTGCCTTCTCTTTTTTTTCTAATGATGCTTTGTGCAGGGTATCTATGGGTATCCAATTGAGATCCAATCTCTGTTCTTCATGGCGCTGCGTTCTGCTAAGAGTCTCCTAAAACCAGGAGAGGGTATACACCTTCTGGAGCGAATTGATAAACGGCTGCATGCACTCAGCTTCCACATGCGTGCCTACTTCTGGCTAGACCACACCCAGCTCAATAACATTTACCGTTATAAGACAGAAGAGTATTCACACACTGCTGTAAACAAATTCAATGTCATTCCAGATTCAATCCCCAATTGGGTTTTTGATTTCATGCCAATCAAGGGTGGTTACTTCATTGGGAATGTGAGCCCTGCCCGGATGGACTTCCGGTGGTTTGCTATCGGCAATTGCATGGCAATTCTCTCCTCCCTTGCAACACCTGAACAAGCTTCTGCTATCATGGATCTTTTTGAGGAACGCTGGGAAGAGCTTGTAGGCGAAATGCCTCTGAAGGTGTCTTATCCTGCTCTGGAGGGAAATGAATGGCGCATTGTGACAGGGTGTGATCCAAAGAACACAAGATGGAGCTACCATAATGCTGGCTCTTGGCCAGGTAAAGAAAAAAAAACCCTCACTGATTTAATCATCATTCAAACTTTGATAAAGAGTGTTTTGTCTGCAGCAGAATTTGACTAATTAAGGTTTTTCCATTGGTGTTGCAGTTCTTTTGTGGATGTTGACAGCAGCATGCATAAAGACGGGTAGGCCCCAAATTGCAAGACGAGCAATTGAACAGATAGAGAAAAGGCTGTCAAAGGATGGGTGGCCTGAATATTATGATGGGAAGCTGGGCCGTTACGTTGGCAAGCAGGCACGCAAGTTTCAGACATGGTCTATTGCAGGTTACCTGGTTGCAAAAATGATGCTGGAAGACCCCTCACATTTGGGGATGATAGGTTTGGAGGAAGATAAAAAGATGACAAGGACATGTCTTACTAGATCAGCATCATGGACAGCGTAAGATGCAAAAGAAAAAAAATTTGCTCGTGCTTGATGTGTACCAAGAAAGAAAGATACCTAAAATTTCATTTTGCTTCATGATCTCTTCATTTTGGGCCTGAAGAGTTGGGGCGGGCAGGCGGGCAGGCAGAGAGAGGATTCTTGCAGGCTTCTCTTTCCTAGTCACTTTGAGCAAGAATTAGTACCTACACAAGATGAACTTCCTGGATTCTTGTTTTTTGGCTGGGGAAGAAGAATCTGGGGTTGGGTAGCCAGAGTGAGAGGGGGCTACCTTGTACACAACAATCTTGAGAAAACTCTAGTGGATAGGAACTTTGAGTTTTTCTCTGGATTGGGGAACCTTGACAAAATGCTTCTGAAACTACAAAGGCGAGGAGTTTGGAGAGGGTCTAGGGCTGTCTGTGCTGGAGCTGATTTTCCTTGAGATATGGACTGGCAGTGGGTGTAGGGAAAACAAAGACATAGATCATTACATGTCAACCTCTATGAATTCTCTGAGTCCTTGTCTGAGCTTCAGACATGAAGAAACTGATTTCTTTTAGGTCTAGATCGCATCCTTAATGATTCTCTTAACCAACAGGAAAGAGAGAAAACATACACATCATGACTGATGGTGGTGTATGATGATGATGCAAGAAGAAATCAGGAGGGCCATGCGGGAATAGAGAGGAGGAGCCAAGCCAGGAGTAGAGTGTGTAGATGAAAAACATAATAGGGGCTCTGCTAGGTGCAAGCCCGTGTTTACTGGGCAAACTTTGATATGTGATCTTCATGTGGATTTATTCCATTTCTATTCATTTGCCGGCTTTCTTCTTCTTCCTAGAAGAGTTTGCCAGTTTTCTCACTTAGGGTTTCAAGTACTCTGCTGGTGTGCAGATGATGCTCTTCTTCATGTTCAGCTCAAAAATGACATTGGGTGTTTTCCATAATCCCTGAGGTAACCACCATTTTTTTATCCTGTCTGATTGCTCTAAAGTTCAACAGTCTGAATTCTGCTTTCACCATCTATGACTGGCAAGTTTGTCCTGTCATATGGAAGATTACCTGTTGATCTGCTATATATATATATCCAGTTGCTTGCTTGGGACCCTGTTTTTTCTTTCTCTAGTACGTACTCAGTGTTGCAATAGCCCCACCAGAGTCAACAATTTGCAAATTCTGCCTCAATTTTTTTGTGTGTTGAATGAATTTCCCCACTATGGCTCCTACATTATCAACTTCCCTATACTGGAGCTGTTTTGACAACTTGGGTATATGAGCCCCATCCGTTGTGTCAAGTTGTTGGAATGTCCCTGTTCAGTGGTCATCATGGGGCATCACTGGGATGGTTGCTCCAGCTCAAGATCAATAGTACACAGCTTGCTTTGAAAAGCAACTTGGACCGTAGACATTGCTGACTGGATTATCATGAATTTATGGAGTTATATACCTATGTAGCACCATTGGAGTGCACATGATTGAAGCTTGAGAACCATAATTGGATCTACTTCTCTTCAGACAAGGCACATGACAAGGGACTGGTCCAGATTATGGTCACTGGCTAGTGTGGCACAATTCCATTACTGGTGAGCAACCTTCACTATTATTACTGGTGAGCAACTTCCTTCATGCCTGTTGTACAATGATGTACTAGTTTGCTTTGCTTAAAAAGGGTCTGATCAATGAGATGTGTAGTTCTAGATTATGGGATCGAAGATCAATGAAGCTGGTGTCGCTTCTTCACTCACCAGTCTAAGGTGATGCCCTGTAGGTACCACGACAGTGGCAAAACTGAGGGGACAGAACCTTATTCAAGATACAGAAGTGTCTTAAAAGGATACATGATGCAAATTGCATTGTAACAATTGAAACAATCGAACGAAGGAAATGTCTTGCAACTTTTACTTGTGTATAAAAATCCATGGTAGTGCCACATAAGTTGCCATGCCACTACAAGACAACATTTGAAGTGGTTGTAGGAACTCTAGAATAAAAGCACTCAAATACCAAAAAAATAAGAACCATGGTCTTACTGAACTAGGTTCCAACAACAAATAACAAACTATAAAAAACTAACATCATGCAACAAATACTTGACAAATGTCTTGAAGAAAAGCCAAAGAGATTATTGATGCTTAATTTTCATATTGTGTTTGAATTTGTGCACAACATGCATGATCTTTAGAAGTTGTTGCCAAGGCTAGGAACTCTTCTTCAATAGCCCCAGTAAAATTTCATGAAGGGGTTACAATCACACAACATTACATGTCATACAATATGCAAAGAGGAACAATAATGTTCAAGGAATTTATTCTATTTCAATTTTGTTTAGCGTAGTGACAAAAAAATCATGGAATTATTAGAAAAGTTCCCAAGAACACAAATTCTACTATTTGAAGTTGATGAATCTCAAGCAATTTCAACCAACAAAAATTTATATTTTGGAGGAAGCATGTGAAAGTTTTAGAAGCTACTGATGAAGGAGGAATCAAAAAGTCTAGTTGCAACAAATGCACTAATCTATACTTCCTTTATCTTGTGTCATTTCATTTTGGGTTTTTAGGGATTTTTTCCATCATACGTTTATTTCAACAACTCGATATGGTTTTAGCTCAAGGCCCAAAATTATAAAAATAGATTGTGAAAAACACAATAACTTTTATTATATACATCTTGTTAGATGTTCAACTATTTTGGTGTGATTCATTCTCAATTATTCAACACCAAAATGACAATTATTGTCTTGAATACAAGACAAAAGTTCACAAAGCCTTGAACATGATTGCATGAAGAGAAAGGGTACGTGCCACAACAAGGAAGACACATGCAATCATTCTTCCCAAGTATATGTTCTAATGTGAGTGATATTTTTACAATCCACTATAATTCCTCATGTGGAGAGTGTGTGTGTATGAGCAATTTTTTCATTTGTGCCTTATTCCTTTTTTTTTCTCCTTCAATTCTCTCCCAACACCCCCAACCCTTGTGACAAGTTTTTCTTTTTTGAGCATTTAAAAAATAGGTATTGTGGATGACAAGTGGACGATTGGTGAATGAAATTTACTCATTATGGATAAACAATGGATGTCACAATAAATTCAGTGATGAGGAATGAATTTCATTTTTTCCGGATGAAAAATGGATATTCATGGACACAAACTTCATTTATGAACAATAAATTAAATAAGCTTTTTAAAAAAAAATTATGATAAAATTCCTAAAATATATTTTAGGATCTATCTATGACACCTAAATGGGATATGAAATGGGTTGGATAAAATCAATTACATGGATGAAACAAAGAGCATTGAACTTGATTCAACATGCATGGAGTAAAGCATATGAGTGGAACCATATGGTTAAAGCTTCTCACATTAGTGAAATTGACAATACAACCAATAAATTATATAGAAGTGACATGATGATTTGGATGGCACTATTGAAACATGCCATGTGAATGCAAATAACCATATGGATGGATAATTATTACATTGATGTGTTGTCAATTTCATCTATGTTATTATTTCTGTTTACGAGGTTCACATCCATTTGTGTGTAATTCCTTCCATGAAAACATTTAATTCATTTGTAATGAAGTTTTTCTAAACAATAGTTAGATTCATATGATTTCTAATTGCATGTGTGATAAATTTCATCTATGAACATAGTTCTATCCATATAGGTTGCATTTCATTTGTATTGACAATTTTTATAAGTGGTAGTGTAATCCAAAGATTAAACTCTTTGACGTCACATTTCATTTGTGTGACCCACTACATAATTGTGATCAATTTATCCATGAACAACGGTCCATTGATTTTTTATATTGCATTATTGATGCCATCTTATGTTTGTAAAGTTTTGTTAATTCAATAGCCTTTTTTCATTTCATATTTCTTTTCTACCATTCCATTCCTCCTTTTCCCTTGGAGTTTCCCTCTTATATAGTAGAAATGATATTGGGTAATTTTAGTATTAACCAAATTTTGCATAGAATTATTGTCTAATGTCTAACCCTTTCAAAACTTATTTTGAATGGTTGCTCACAAGGGAATGACAATTGTAATTTTTTATTATTGATGATACACATAAAATAGTTCTTGTTAATGTGATCTATCTATAAAAGAAGGTAGTTTGTTGGTTTTGTTTGTCACGTTGAGATTTCCCAAACCATAATGCCTCTTGCCATGCTCTTGGTACCATTGGAAAGCCCTCATGAGTAAGGTATGCACAAAGTTGGTTTCATAATGTTTTGACATATAGTAAAAAAATTATTGATATTGAACAAAATTTCACTAAAATTTGATTTAAATTGAAACTAAAATTATAGAGGAATCTTGGTGCACTCTTGATATCATTGGATACCTTTTAATGAGTAAGATTTCATGACAGTGATTTAGAATTTTTTAGACCTAAGGTGCAAGAGATATTGAATTTTGAATATATTTTTTTGTCGTTGGAACGTCAATAAAATTACAAAAAATGTTTTTGGATGGAAAAACTAGTTGGGTAACAAATTCACACTTGGATCAATGACATATGCTACACTAGGTATTGTTTATAGTGGTTTATAACACAATTGATTATTTGTAAAAAACATGACTATGACATCCATTTGGGTCTATGACATTTATGACATCTTTGTATACACTTACAATTGCTCCTTCAAAGGCCCATAAACTCACATGAAAGGTAATAATTTATTAAAATAAAATGTAAAGTTACATACTTGCTTAGCTAAAATGGTCAAGTGCAATCCAAGGCATGACGCCCACCAAACCATAATTGAAATATATTTCA
>Ga0116230_10007911_pt1 | contig 10503 bp, 8 predicted proteins | sample S1TSphfallax_3_FD_88678 | JGI IMG/M metagenome (GOLD analysis project Ga0116230, IMG submission 88678) | Host-associated microbial communities from peat moss isolated from Minnesota, USA - S1T2_Fd - Sphagnum fallax MG | ecosystem: Host-associated > Plants > Peat moss > Unclassified | place: USA...
AAAAATGATCTTTCAACTTTCACGCCATGAAAAAACTAGGAAAAAAAGGTGTTTTTTTACCAACAAGCTTTCAACTACACATAATTTTCAATCATATTTTCACTACATAATTATTTTAATTTGAAGGAATTTAATGTCAATGACTATACCTACCAAATAAGTCAAGTTGTTAACTAAATTGGTAATTATATGGTGTTTACCATTGACTAGGGTTTACCTTTGATATTTTTCTAATCCAACCAAAATTCAATTGAATTGTATTTGAAATGTCAATTGTGCAATGACATCATGTCATGACATGGCACCTTCCATGGTCCATGTCAACAATATGCGATGATGTGGCATGTATGTGTGATGATGTGATTAAATCGCAAGTTATTCATTTAATTATTTTGGTGAATATTTTTTGCAAATGGATGGAAAAAATGATAAAACAAATGGATTAAATGTTAATTATATTTGTAATTTAACCACATTTTTTTGTGATTTTTTTCCAACTATTCTTGCAACTTTGTTTCAACCTTACCAAAAGTTTGAATTCAAGGTTGATAATAGGTTTAGGTAGTTAATTTATGTAAATAAGGTGTAAATAACAATAGGTAAGAAGGTAAATGATCAATAGGTAAATTACCATCACTTATAACCTACTTGTATATCACCTATTTACTTACTTAGTTATGTATTAAATTTACCTTTGTAATCAGTACATCATAAACTTAACATTTCATGATTTAGTAATGGAAATCATGCAAAATTCATTCATTCATAATTCATACGTTTCATAAATTAATATCATGCATTGGAAACACATTTTCAAAACATATAGATTTATCGGAAGATGTGAAATTTGTGTGACATTTGTTCATTCAAGGTTCATACTTCATTTGTTAACACATTTATCCATGTGTCAAACATATTTTCAACGCATGATATACATATGTAAAATGTACAAACATATAAATGAACAAATATTGCATGATTTTCATTATTAATTTTTCACATGTTAAATGTGTGATGTAAGTAGGTAATAAGTAACTAATTAGTTCATAAGCTAATTATGGTATGTAAGTATAGGTTGGTAGGTATTATGTATATAAGTAGGTAGTTAAATTAGGTTAAATTAATACCTACAACTTTATTTAATTGTGGTGCTACCACATGTTGAATGATAATTGTTCACATGTTGAACTATACATTTTGGTAACTTTCATTCATTTTTAATCAACTCATGATTAAATTTTAGTTCACTTTAATTCACTTATAAATAAGAAATATTTTTCAAAATTTGGTTGGTTGGTGGGCACATGGAAATTTCCATGCAAGTTTCCTTGAGTTAACTCTAAAAAGGGTATAAATAAAGGTATGACCCCCATTACTTTTAGTATGTTCAACACAGTTTAAGGTACGATCTTGAACCATAACCTTGTTTTGGTCTTTTCATGTTCAAGTTTTCATATTTTAACATAATAAAAGTTTGTCTTCACTTTTGTTTTGCACACTTTATGTTTTTGTTTTTCACCTTTGTGTTTTTATTTTGAATTTCTTGTTGTGTTTTGTAGTTAGATTTAGGCCTATCCTTTGTCTTTGTAATTTTTGTGTCCTTGATGGCATGTGTCATGTTCGATGTGTGGTTTTGGCATAATACCAATGTGGGTATTGCATTTTGAGGTCAAAGGTCCAACTATGGTAAGTTTTTACATGACCTTTGATGCAGGTATTGCATATTGGGTACAACTTGCAATACTTGTTTGGTTTTCAAATTCATAATTGTTTTGGATGCGAGTATTACATATTGGGAAATTAGTACAATTCATTAATAGATGAAGTATTGCATTGTGAGTTAAGATGGGTTAATGAAATTTATCCATTTAAAAAATATATTGCAAAATTGTTTCGAAAGTGTGTTGAAGTTCCATTCAACCTTAAACGCATTTATTTTTACAATACCTTCATTGACAATAATCATCACCTTTCACAATACCTTTAGGATTTTCTTATGTGTGAACAACACTAAAGAAGTGGTGATTTAATCAAAAAGTGAAAAAAAAATTAATCAAGAAAGGTAAAAGTTTAACTAAGAAAAGAAATTGGTTTTGCCAAAAGGTGGACATTTAACCAATTTTTTTTATAGTTTTACTAAGATTAACCAAGAAAAAAATTTGCGACCAATTCTTCTTTTGCTTTTGGTAAGATATAGAAGTTTAAACAAAAAATAAAGAGGTTTTGTTGAAAGGTAGAAGTTTAGCAAAAAAAAAAAGTTTTGCTGAAAGATAAAGGTTTAGCTAAGAATATGTAAAGGTTTTATCGAGAAGTAATGGTTTAATTAATAAGTAAAGAAATTTTCTCAAAAGGTAAAGATTTAGCCCAAAAAAAAAATTGGATTTGCCAAGAGGTAGAAGTTTAACCAAAAAATAAAAAGGCTTTGTTAAGAGGTGAAAATTTAGCCAAGTAAAAATATTAATTTTATTGAGAGATAAAGGTTTAACCAAAAAAAGGTAAAGGTAAAAGTAAAAGTTTAACCAAAAGGTAGTGGTTTACCCAATAAATAAAATTTTATAGTTGAAAGGAAAAAATTTAATCAAATAAAAATATTAGTTTTGTCAAGAAGTAAAGGTTTGATTATAAATAAATAAAGGTTTTGCATGGAATAAAGAGGTTTTGTTGAAAGGTAAAAAATTAGTCAATAAAAGTTATTGGTTTTGGCAAGAGGTAAAGGTTTAGCCAAAAAAAAAAAGTTTAGTTAAAAAATAAAAAGATTTTGTTGAGAGCTAATGTTTAGCTTGAAAGTAAATTTTTTTGGTCAAAATATAAAATTTTATCTAAGAAAAAATAAAAGTTTTGTCAAGAGGTAGAAAAAATATAAAAATATAGCCAAAAAATTCAAAAAGTTTTGCTAAGAAGTAGAGATTTAACCATAAAAAAATATAAGTTTTTCTAAGAAACAAAGGTTTAGTTAAGAAAAGATAAAAACTTTTGCTCAGAGATTAAAATTTTAACCAATGAAAAAATAGAAGGTAGGTATGTAGATAGAAGGGGGGTCGATTGTCGGTTGGTTAATAGGGCCAAGCTCTAGTTTATTAAGGTTGTGAGGCCAATAAGATAACTAGGTCAGTAGGGTAGTATGGAGGTCAGGGATGAAAAACAAACAGCCCCCCAAAAAAAAGAAACTACTGTAACTTTGTATTTCATGCTATGTAAAGCCCTCCAGTGAGTGCCATTACTGAAGTTGGGATTGTGCTCAACTATTGCCTTGCACGCATTCTTATGGTGCATTCACACTTGATGTTAAATCAATTTTAAAATGTAAATCTAGGTGGCATCCTAGGTGGCACCCAATGTTAAAATGGGCAATAAGCTTAATGTTAAGTGAATGTTTAGCTTAATTTCATGATAATGAAAGTTTAAGTCTTAAATGACAAGTGTGGTGGTGATAAGGGACTCAACACTAGAGTCCCTAACACCAAGTGTGAATGCCCCCTTTACTTGGGTAAACGACCTTGGGCTTTGTTGTACATTGAAGTTTTTTTGAATTAAAAAAAATCAATTGAAAATTTAAAAAATGTTGAAAATTTCCAAGTCAAATTTACTCTAGAAGAACGAAAGTTTCCCAATTGTTTTTGTCAAAAAAAAGAAACACAAAGCACTATCACTCTTTTTCCTTTGTATTTTTATCAGCCTCAGAGATCTCAAATCCGAAAGGCCCCATAAAACACTGACACTCTTTTTCCTTCTTATTTTTAGCAGCCTCGGAGATCTCAAATCCGAAAGGCCCCCCATAAAGCACTGGCACTCTTTTTCCTTCTTATTTTTATCAGCCTCAGAGATCTCAAATCCGGAAGGCCCCATAAAACACTGACACTCTTTTTCCTTTGTATTTTTATCAGCCTCGGAGATCTCAAATCCAAATGGCCCCCATAAAACACTGGCACTCTTTTTCCTTTGTAATTTTATCAGCCTCGGAGATCTCAAATCCGAAAGGCCCCATAAAGCACTGGCACTCTTTTGCCTTTGTATTTTTATCAGCCTCGAAGATCTCAAATCCAAAAGGCCCCATAGCAGGACCTTTTTCCTATACAAAATAATTTATGGGAGAAAGACAGTACCCTACAGTGCACATAATTCACCAACTTGTAGTTTGAACCTTTGGTTTGTAATAATATCCCTAACCCCACCGCCTTTCGTTTGGGGCCTCGTTCGAGCCGCCCCTCGTCTGAGGCCTTTGTTTCAGCCGCCCCTTGTCTGAGGCCTCGTTCGAGCCGCCCCTTGTCTGAGGCCTTGTTTCAGCCGCCTCTTGTCTGAGGCCTCGTTCGAGCCGCCCCTTGTCTGAGGCCTTTGTTTCAGCCGCCTCTTGTCTGAGGCCTCGTTCGAGCCGCCCCTCGTCTGAGGCCTTTGTTTCGGCCGCCTCTTGTCTGAGGCCTCGTTCAAGCCGCCCGTCGTTTAATCTACCTACCACAACTGGGGATCTCGAGAGCGCTCTGCTCGAGAGCGCACAGTGCAGAACAATCCACTTGCGGGGTTTGTTTTTCGAGAGATCTGTTGCCATTTTGTTGTTTGTTTTGGTTGGTTGCACAGCATCAGCCGCGGGAGAATTGCAGCCGGGATTCGGAGAATTTGGAACCCGGAAATGGGTATTTAGGTTTTGCTTGTTTTTGGTTCTGAATTTTTGCGGCATCTCAACGGATGCAGGCAGTAGCAGCCAGCCAGCCAGCCAGCATCATCCCTGTTGGATATACTCACCTATTTTTTGCGATTGTTTCTGATGTGCTCATCTTCTCCAGCAGCAACCGGGTAAGAAAACTGATGCGCGATTATCGATTTTGGTGGAAGAAACAACGAGGATGGAAGATAAAGATTTGAGGGAACGGGGAAGCGTTTAAGAAGTTTGCAACTCAAATTAGAGAGCCTAAAAATTGTGACGGCGGGGTGAGAGGGATAAGGAGTTGCGTTTTTTTTGTGAGTACAAGACACGTGCTGTTTTCTTCTTTCCAGAGAGGAAACAGGCAAGTTCCTACTGACTACGGACCACTCTGCATTCTAAGATTTGATGAAGAAAGGCCGGCATCTCTGTGATCCCGAAAGCAGGAGGATAATAGGTGAGCGCATACCTCTCTTGTCTGATGAGGTCTCGGCTGAGATCCTTTGCTGTTGGGGTTTTGGTCTGCCGTTTGGAAGGTGCGGGGGTGTTAAGAATTCCTTGGAGATTCTTCAACTTTGTTCTGTTGCTTGGCGCAGGTGGCTGCTTCAGTCAGTTTAAGCAGATGAGGTCAACCAACAACAACTGCAAACTAAGATCGGGTTATGCATCGGACAAGTTGAAGAGACTAGAATTTACATGGTGGTAAGGAAGGGCAACACATCAACTGAAGTTTTAAGTACTTTCCCTTCTTGCAAGCTTGGAGACAAAACATTGAGTTTTGACAAAGAGGAGACAAATTGATACTTAGAGTAGAGGAAAAAGGGGGACTCGTAGTAAAGGGAGTTTCAAAGATGGAATTAGGGTCTGGTCAAGAGGCATTTCATTGCGTGATTTGCTTGGAGGTTGCATATAAGCCAATAGTGCATGCATGTGGCCACCTTTTTTGCTTCTGGTGTGTACACCTGGCTATGAATGGAAGCTCCAAATCCCGTTGCCCACTTTGTAGACGACCGTACATGTATTTTCCACGCATTTGTGAGCAACTCCATCACTTCCTTTGGAAAGTTGTCAAAGATGAGTACTTTGTGCGAGCAAAAGAGGTTTGGGAGGAGGAGCTGCAGAATAACAAATTCTCCCCTCAATTTGAAGAGGATACTTTCTTCTTGAAAGTTTGCAATGGAGAACATTCTAGCATGCAGGCTTTTGGTGATGGGATTTGCACCAAAGAAGAAGCCTCAAAAGATGAGGAGGTTTACAGCACCATGGTGCCAAATGTACCAACTTTGAGCATTGAAGCTGCAAACAACAGAACTTTGAACTCAGAAGCTGCAGAGGGTCAGCTTTTCACCAGCATTGCTCCAGATTTTGGTACCGGCCTCAATCATTTCAATCATTTCCAGGTACCAAGTGCACATTCAGAGAATCAGAATGGTATGTTAGGTTCAGAGGTCAAAGTTTCTGCAGATGTGCAGTGCCCACAAAACAAACATGGCGGTTTTACTTCAAATGGATGTGAAAACGTGGCCAATTGCTCAAGCATGTGTCCTGTGACTGTCTCCAGAATTCAGACAGAACCCACAATAACGGGCTTTCTCAAAAGTCCTCAAGACTCTCTTGGGAAAGCCAAGGGTCCTGCATCGGATCTCTCCCCAACTAAGGACAGTGAGCTTGCTGTTGAAGAAAGGGTAGCTGAGAGACACGATGAAGAACAAGCAGATGCTAGAGCCTCCAACACAGATATAGTGACTGCCATGGCCTATTTGCAGTGCTCAGTTTGCAAGAATCTCTTATACAGGCCTATCACATTAAACTGTGGCCACATGTTTTGTCAGTCCTGTGTACCCGGGAGCAAAAAGTCAAAAGAGTTTCCACTCTTATGCCCGATGTGTAAGTCACACCATCCTGGTCTCTTCCCACAAGTTTGCTTGGAGCTTCATCATTACCTTGAGAGTGTTTTTCCCTCCATCTACAGTGAACGAGCCTTTCAGACCAGATGTGACTCTGAGAAGCCAAGAAAGGGGATAGAAGCACTGGAATCTGTTCCAGAAGCCGATAGTCAAAACAGGAAGGAGTTGAGAATCTTTAAGCCTGTCCATGATGGATTTGGGTGTGATGGTTGTGGGATGATGCCAATTGTTGGCAAGAGGTTCCATTGCAGTGATTGCCCTGATGCGATAGGCTATGACTTGTGCGGGAAGTGTCATCAGTCAGGTTGTGTAGTTGGCCGGTTCAACCAGCAGCACAAACCAGAGCATAAAATGGTTGAGGTAAGACGTGCAGGACAGATGCACACTGCCCTTGCTCGGCAGTTCTTGGATATTCTTGTTGCTGGACATGATCGTGCGGCAGTTGGGATTGGAGATGGGGTGGGAAGCATTGTGGACACACAACAGAGTGCTGGAATTGAACTCACAACAAGTGATCCCATCAGCACTTTGCACCAAGAGAACAGCAGTGAAATTGAAGAAATTGTCACTTCTAGCTTCACTTATTTTATGCCAACGGACATTTTGCAGACTGTAGTGAGTGCTGAAAATCTGCAGGAAGGTAGCAGTTCCCCTATGTCAGATGATACAGATGGGGGTGACTTAAATCAACAATTCTGGATAACTTCAGATGATGTGGAGGAATAATCAGGACTCCAGGTTTCTGACTGCAATGTGAACTTTTTTACTTTCATGTTCATCTCACTGTTTGAGGGTTTTGTGTTCGAAATGTCACATCTTTATGTTGAGTTTCTTTGGGCTAGGTCATGGCAGGGGCTGTTCAGTCTTTGCAGGATGCTCATGGTGGTGTGCTTGTCAATATTGTTGGGTTTCTCATGTGGGATTTCATTTGTTGAGGTGTTGATTTTATGTTTCCACAACAGGAGATTCTTGGAACATCTTCCTTGTTTGTTTTGCAGCTTTCGGAACTTTCCAATGAGTTTGGAACACCTGTCTCAAGGCAGTCATCAACTGGCAGGTGAAGCTGTATGTGTGTGTTGGGGGGAGGGCTTGCACACAATAGTCACTCTGAGCTCTGTCTATTTAGCAACTCCTGCTACTTACATCTTTGTCTTTATGTTGCTGTTGTGACTGACATCCTGAAACCATTGAAGAGATATATTTTGGGGCCATGGGCTTCCTGGTTTTCATCCCTGATTTGGTCAAGTGATTGCCATGGCAAGTACGCATATCATTCTCCTTTGGTTTTTGGTCATTTTTAAGCACCTGAAAGAAAGAACAGACACAGTGGTTTAAGTGTGTTTGTCATGTTTTTACAAATGGCACTGTGATTGTTTGAACAAGAAAGGGTTACAGATTGGAAATGCAGGTGGTGCTCATGCATCAAATTTGACAACAACTTTCCAACATTGCCTTGTTATTTGCTAATGCCTGATCAACAGCAGCATGTGCAGTTGGTGGGGCTTCAGACCATGAAAAATAATGCCCAGCTCCAAAGTGATGCATATGGTACATGTTTGTGGGGCCTCAGACTATAATGAACAATGCGCATCTCCAAAGTAACAGATATGGTTGGCATGCCTAACTATGCTATTACTCCCTATCTTTGAAGATTTATGGAAATTCAAATATTTCACCATGCAAAAATGTAATCTTAAAAAATTCTCTAAAAGAAACCAAAATCCTTCAAGAGATCATAACTCTATAACTAATCTCAAGTTTCAACACAGGCCAAAATATCATCTTTCAAAAATCCTCATATAAAAATAGACGCACATACTACCTAGGGGCCAAAATCCCTAAAGCTACTATACTCTATTATGAATCTAAAAACAATATTCTTGCCTTGGTAGGCAAGACCAATAAATATTGGACAATATACATTGATGAAGCATTAGTATGACATATGTGAGCCAATCACAATGGTTGGCCAAGCAATAGTAGTTGACGTGTGGCCAATTACTTTGGTCAACCAATCAAAAACTTTCAATTTTTTTCAGTGTTTTTGAAACCTCTGCTATTTGAGCGTAAGTTTACATGAACAAACCCATTTTCACACTATGGCACTTATCCAAAATTTGGCATATTAAGGATTTACTTCTTTCTACTAGAGAAGTTCTTATGTTCATGAATTTTTCTTGCCCATTTTTTATCCAAGAATTAATTCAACAAAAATGAAACTATTGCAATGAGTTTGAAGTTTATCTTTCCAAAACTTGAGAACTATGAACCATTGGAAATTGCAAATGATTTTATTGTTCCAACCATAATTAGAAATCAAATAAATATATTCCCACATGACAAAGATGATGTAAAGATAGGGCTGGGGGATGTATATCAAGTTTGTTTTAGGTACCCTTCACACCTATATAGGTAGGGACACATAAAGATAGGGCTGCGGGATGTATGTTAAGTTTGTTTGAAGTACCCTTCACACCTGTATAGGTAGGGACCGAAAAAGATGTGTAACTTGGCCAAATATCCACATCAATTGTTATGCAACACACATTACAACTATGCAATAACTTCATTGATGCATAGGTTCATACCTAAACCCACATACCAGCTGATGATGGATGCCACCAAGCACTAGTGGCATCACAACTAATCACACCTACAAACACCATCAACTTTCCTCTTTTTTTTCATGTAAAATTATCCATTGATGTTCACCTTTTACTTCGGCACGTTTGCTGGTATTGACTTGTTCCTTCTCTAGTTCAAGTCTCCAACATGATGACTTTCTTCCATTGGATTCCAAGGATTGTCATGTTTTTCTTTGCCGCACATTTTGTTGTCAAAGATATTATAACCTTGCATCCTTTTGATTTGTTCAAGTCTTTCTTCTATTGCTATTGTTGTTTGTGCTAGCTTGGAGTGCCAAGCCACGACATTGTAAATTGGTAGCTCTATAGCTCTCCGTTGTAAGTTATAGTGTAGAAGAATGAGGTTTGTAGATTGGTGATATTAAACTAGAGTACAGGCTTCCTAGATCCAGATTAGAAGTATACATACAATTTGGAAAGATGAAGAATGTGTTCCTATATAAAGTAATGAGGCGAAGATCAGATTAAACACAAGCCATGACCATAAGAACTTGTTTGTTTGTTTCCATCTTTCGATAACAAAATTCTTACATCAAATCAATCGTCAAATAATTAGTTAAATTTGAAGATTCCAAAATTGTGGAATTCCTATTGTGTTTCAATAAGATTTCAAAAGATTCTTCAATTTCCTTCACAAAGTTTTGTTATTTTTAAAGAAAACTAGTTTTTGAAAATTTCACCATTTATAAAAATAATATAATTTGTCTCAAAGCCTTCAAGGTACTATTGTATTTAATGGGATTTGTTTTGACACCCCTTGATGATTAGTTTTTGGAGACATAATTTTTTTGGAAATGATTTAAAAATTTGGTGGTTACATGGTATTGCCTTTAAACATTGGCCATGTCACATAACCTATGTTTGAGAAACATGAGAAAGGTTTGGAATAATATCAACTGGAAACGATTTTTAAGAAACATTAGCAAGGAGTTCGAGGTTTGGAGCATTTTTGCAAAACATTGCTTGGGATGGACAGAGCTCTTCCCCATTTTGGAAAAGAGGTGTGGAGAAGCCAAAAGAGTAGTATTGTTTAATTTCAAAACATGAGCAATGTGGTGGAAGTGCATGGATAAAATTCATCAACAGGAACCAATTTGCCACATCATTTTAGGGCAATGAAGGCAAAAGATGTACAGATTAGGGTATCATCAAACCCTAGAGAAGGGATGGGCAACCCTTTTATCTCCCTTCTCCACCAATCCTTTACTGAAGCTGTTGCACTAATTCTCCTTTAACCCATTCTTGCTTCTGATCCAATCTAGGTCCTTGCTCAAAAGCTTGAGCACCACATTTCCTCTACTGCACTTACTCTGCT
>Ga0116230_10007912_pt1 | contig 10502 bp, 6 predicted proteins | sample S1TSphfallax_3_FD_88678 | JGI IMG/M metagenome (GOLD analysis project Ga0116230, IMG submission 88678) | Host-associated microbial communities from peat moss isolated from Minnesota, USA - S1T2_Fd - Sphagnum fallax MG | ecosystem: Host-associated > Plants > Peat moss > Unclassified | place: USA...
AGGGCTAAGGCGCCTGCTCGCGGTAGCGCGCCAGCAATTTCGTGAACGTACCCATCAGCGCCGCCTCGATCTCGGGCCGGTTCTCCAGGCGGCTGATCAGGATGGCGGCGGATTCGAGCGTCGACAATGCGGCGCGGCGGGGTTCGCGGCGGAGCTTGCCGTAGAGCGAGGGGCGGCGCGGGGCCAGGACGACGCGTTTGCATTTCAGCAGCCAGGCGTTGCGCCACCACAGGGTCTTGGCCTGGCTCCAGGTTCCGTCCAGCACGATGACGCCCTTGATGTCGGCCAGCGCGGAATCCTGGGCGGGCAAGAGCTTGCCCTTGGCGTCGAGCGCCAGCACTTCGCGGCCGGGGGCGAGAGCGGCGGGGTCGACCGAGCCCAGATACAGGGTGGCCCAGCGCTTGGGGTCGGCGTCTCGGCCCAAGGCCTTGGACAAGCCGGGCCCGGACAGGCCGGTCTTGAAGACGGCGTTCTTGAAATGCAGGGCGGTCAGACGCGCGGTGCCGAGCGCCTTGTCCTGTTCCTGGGGATGACGGAGGATGAGCAGCGCCACCCGGTTGTCGATCTGCTGAATATCGGCGCAGACGCAGAGCGGCAGCGGCTTTTCACAACGCCGGCAATCCTCGGGGACGACTTCTGGCATGACGATTGGGAGAAGATCATCGGTCAATGCGCGTCCGCCCAGCTTTTGCCCCAGCGCGCCTCGGCCACCAGGGGCACGCCCAGGCTGGCGGCGGCATCCCTGCAGGCCTTCTCGGCCCGGTCCCATTTTTCCGGATCGCCGACGAACTTCGCCTTGTCGGGATCGCGCAGGCCCACCCGCACGCGGTAGTCGTTCATGCCGAGGGTGCCAAGGACGATTTTCACCAGTTCAAGACAGCCGCTGATTTCCGCCGGCACTTGCTCGGGGGTGCAGAACAGATGGGCATCGTCCTGGGTGAATCCGCGCACGCGGGTCATGCCGCCCAGTTCGCCCGATTTTTCCCAGCGATAGACGGTGCCGAACTCGGCCAGTCTCACCGGCAGATCGCGGTAGCTGTGCGGATCGCTGGCGTAGATGCGGATGTGGTGCGGGCAGTTCATGGGTTTGAGCAGGTAGCCGTCGATGTCGCCCTTGTCCATGCGAGCCGACAGCTCGGCACAGCCGCAGTTTTCCTTGGCCATCGCCTCGTAAAACTCGCGGTCGATGATGGGCGGGAACTGGCTCTCGCGGTAATACGGAAAATGCCCGCTGGTTTTGTAGAGTCCCAGCCGGCCAATGTGCGGCGTAAACACCTGCTTGTATCCCTGTCGGCGAAGATGCTCGCTGATGAAATTCTGCAGCTGGATTCGCACCTCCGCGCCTTTGGGTTTCCAAAGCACCAACCCCTGGCCAACCTGCTCATCAATGGTGAACAGGCCCAGCGCCGGGCCCAGCACGCGGTGATCGCGCTTCCTGGCTTCCTCGAGATTTTTGGTGTGCTCTTCCAGCTGTTTCTTGTCGAAGAAAGCGGTGCCATAGATGCGGGTGAGCTGTTCGCGGTTGCTGTCGCCGCGCCAGTACGCGCCGGCGACGCTCATCAGCTTGAACGCCTTGATCTTGCCAGTCGATGGCAGATGCGGTCCCCGGCACAGGTCGGTGAAATCGCCCTGGCGATAGATGCTGACAGTTTTTTCGCCCGCTTTTTCCAGTTCGTCAATGATCTCATCCTTAAACCGCTGGCTCTGGCTGTGCAGCAATTCTTTGGCGGCCGACGGCGAGACTTCCTCGCGAGAAAAAGTTTCATTCGCGGCGATGATCCTCTCCATCTCCTTTTCCACCCTGGCCAGATCCTCCGCGGAAAAGGAAACGCCCCTGGGAAATTCAAAGTCGTAGAAAAATCCGTTCTCGATTACCGGGCCGATGGTGTATTGGAGATCCACTCCGTAGAGATGCCGAAGTGCCTCGGCCAGGACATGCGCGGTGCTGTGCCGCAGCACAAACAATCCATCGGGATCGCGATCGGTGATGATCGACACCGTATGAGAGCCAGAAAGCTTGTGCGACAAGTCGACAAGCTTGCCGTCGACCTTGCCGACCAATGCCGCCTTCGCCAGCCCGCGGCCGATCGACTCGGCAAATTGAAACACACTGGTGCCATCCGGCACTTCGCGAACGCTTGAATCGGGGAGAGTGATCGTTGCCATAACAGCGGCACGGGCGTCTCGCCCATGCTCCTTTTCATTTGCGGTACAAAAAAAGCCCGGTGAAAACACCGGGCGGTCATCTTCGCATCAGATTGAATTCGACGCTATCCCGGCCCGGTTGTCCAAGTCCTCGTCGTAGCACGGCTGCTGCATCTGTCCTGCATGAACAAACCATACTCGACACCCTTCGGAGCGTCAAAACATCCGCATCGCCGCTGCCAATCGCATCACGTACGACACCATCGGCGTCCAATATTCGCAGGTGGTCCATTCGCCGCTCTGGCAGATGCATTCATCCTCGGGTGACCCGCCAAGTCCGTTCATCACCCCGCCGGGAATCACTGGCGTTGGTGGATTGAGCGTTCTGTTGCGGTACAGCGCGGGCTGATTCGCGCCGACACCGCTCATCGTGCTGGCGTTGAAGGGATTCCCGCCCAGGATCCAATCAAGCTGCCGCTGCGCGATCGCTGCCAGGCCGGCATCGCCAAGAATGCGCGACGCTCGGACAAGCCCCAGCCCATTGGATGCCAGATGGGCATTGGTGCCGACCCACCAGGTTGAGGTGGAATTATCCTCGCCGGTTTGCCGCATGAAATAGCGATACCAGTAGTTCCCGATCTTGCGGTTTCCGCCGGGATTCTGGGAATAAACACCGAACGGGATGATGCCGAACGCGGAACGTGCGGCCATCGCTTTGACATGCTCTACATGAAGTGCCAGCGTTTCTCGCCATCGCTGCGCATCGGGATGCTGCGGCAGCACGCATAGCAAATCGCACATCGCCAGCAAAGGCAGATTCCCATGCATGATCTCCCGGACTGGCTCGCGGTCGGTTGGCGACGTGAGAAACATGCCCGGCAGAGCCGCATCTCCCGCCGACTTGGGAACCTGCAGCGCGATCAATTGCTTCGCACAATCGACGGCAAACTCGCCAAATCGCGGGTCGTTGAAAACCTGCCACGCTCGAATGCAAGCGCTAACCGCCGCCGCTAAACCAGTCGCCCCGCGCGGTCGGGATCGAGCCACGCACCAGTTCAGGCACCGCTTCGCCGCCGTCCGGCAGGTCTGGGCGTAAGCCGGTTCTTCATGCTCCAGCAACCGAAAGAGCCCGGCTTGTGCCGCGATGAAGTGAAACTGGGCCGTCACCTCGCAGGAATTGGTGTGAATAACCCGATCGTCATCGGTTCCCGGAAGATTATCAGTGAAAACATTTCCATCATCCCCGCCGCAATAGTCCATCACATATCCGGCTGGTTCCTGCATCGAGAGGAAGTAGGCATTGCCCCAGCGTAATTCATCGACGATCGCCCGATGAACCGGACCATCGGGAAATAAGTCAGCGGCATCGATCAGCCCGAGCATTCCGTAGATTGTGGCGCTGACCCATTTCCGAACATCACACGCATCATGCCAGCCACCAACCGCGCCCTGATGCCGGCCATTGTCTCCGCGTCGGCCATCATCCAGATGGCACGGGGCATGGTAGCCAGTCCTGCTGCCACCGCACCGCTGGCGCGCGAAATAACCAATCGCTTTTTGCACCGGGTCGAGGCCGACATCTCTTGCAATCGTGAAGGTGACCGAACGGCATGTGCCACTCTCGATCCAGTAGTCTCCAGCTGCATCCAGCTTGCTGAACTCGCCGGCACGGTAATCGCCCAGATCGCCTGCAGTGTGGACCAGTTGGCCGAGAAAGACGGCTTTCTTTGCCGATGCATTGATGATGCGGAATTGGCCATCATGACCTGTCGCTGATTTCACCAGGCAAATTTTTGAGCTGCCCGGCAGGTAGCCCGCATGATTCACCAGCACGGCGTTCTCCGCCGCCGCCGCCGCCGACACAAGCGAGCCGGATGCGATTCCCAACGAAATCGCGCCCACGGTTTCAAGAAATTCCCGGCGTGATGTCCTGGATTTCTGATCCATGAAATTGAATCCGCCTTATGCCGCGACGCGCCGCGGCACGGGAGTTGGTTCGGATCGCTTGAGAGACTTGGGAGACTCTTCGCCCAGAGCCTGGTGGTAGACTGCGAGTGTCTCCCGAACCATGTTTGTGACTGAGAAGCGGGCCGAATGCACCCGCGCCGCATGACCCAGTCGGGATCGCAGCATCTCATCCGAACCAAGCCTGGACAGCGCATCGGCCAACTGTTCCACATTGTCCCGCGGCACCACCAAACCGGTTTCATCCGATTTGAGAAGCACCGAGACGCTGCATGTCTCGGTGGCGACAATCGGCAAACCTGCCGCCATTGCTTCAAGGATCACATAGGGAAGCCCTTCCTTGCGGCTCGCCAATGCGAAAACATCGAAGCCGCGGATAAAGTCCCGGCCATTGCGTTCACCCAGCCAGATCACTCTGTCTCCCACTCCCAAATCGGTTGCCAAAGTCTCCAATGATTCTCGCAACGGGCCCGAGCCCACGATCACCAATCGCGCCTGGGAAACCCTGGCCGCCGTTACAGCAAATGCACGGAGCAGCACATCCACCGCTTTGAGCTTCACCAATCGACCAACGAAACCGATCACGATCGCGTCCTCCGAAAGGTTTAATTCCCGTCGGGCGGATTGACGCGAGGCGTTTTGAACATCGGGCTTGATCCCATTGCAAACCAGCGCAATGCGATCGGCGGGCATGCCCAGACGCTGAATAGCCTGTCGCTCTTCCGGTGAAACCACGATGGTTTTTCCGCGCGTGAAGCTCAGCGAAAATTCGATGGCGGCATAGCAGACCCGGTTGAGGCCCGACAATCCCGGGTCCATGAGTTGGAAGCCATGGGGTGTGTAGAACACGGCTGCCTTACTTCCCAGTGCCGACAGCCTTGCCACCGCGCCGCCCTTTGCGCTGTGACCGTGAATAATGTCGAACGGGCCATGTGCCTGGATATAGCGCCGGGTTTCGATAAGCCCGCTGAAATCACCGAGGCTTACATGACGGCTCAAATCGAGGCGGGCAGTCTGAAGGCCGGGGATCGATCGCACGCGCTCGGAAAACATCCGGTCGATCCGCCCCTCGGAATACAGAAGGTGAACCTGGCAACCTTCCAGGATCAACCCCTCGGCCAGATCCAGCACATGACGCCCAGCTCCTCCGGCACTGGCCTCCAGCACCATGAGCACTCGCAGCCTGCGTGGTGACGGCAACGTTTTTGCCGCTACCAACTGTTTTTCGACCGCTGGCCGCGCCAGTTGCTGATAAAGCTCGCGGTATTGCTGCACCATCTGCTGCGAAGTGAACTGCTGAAGCGCGATCTCGCGGGACCGCTGCCCCATCCGCATGCGAAGCTGCGGATTCCCCGCCAGCGCCCGCAGCTGCTCGAATGCCGTCGCTGGGGAATCAAACAGGAAGCCGTTCTCGCCGTCGATGACGGCATCCACATTGCCAACACATCTGCGCAGCACCAGTGGCTTGCCCATGAACATGGCCGACAAAACGCTCAATGATAAACCCTCCCATCGGGAGGTTGACAGATAAATATCCAACCCGGCAATTTGCTCGGCAGCCCGTCGCTCCGCCAGCCATCCGGTGCGGTTCACTCTTGGATCTAATTCGCTCTCCAGATCGCCTGCGCCAATCCACGTCAAGTGAATGCGAGGATCACTTGCTGCAAGAGTCGCGATCTGCGACATGAATCCAGGGTCTTTCTGTGCGACGATCCGGCCGACCGTTCCCACATGAAGCTCCGACTTATTGGTGGAGATCGGCGAGGCTGATTCCCCGGAAGCCGTCCCATTCGCTATCACCTGGCCGTGAATGCCATAAGAGTTGAGAGCGGCTAACTCCGATGGCGAGCAGGCTACCACCGTCGAACTCAACTTAGAAAGAACCCATTCCGTGGCGACGAAGAATGCCTTCGACAATGCGCTGACATCCAGCCGAAGCACCGGTGATCCGTGTGTCGTGTAAAGTGTCCGCCGGGAGATACCGAGCAGCATCGCGGCAATGCGGGCATGTGCCCCGCCCTTGGCGGAGTGGCCGTGCAGCAGGTCGATCCGCGGTTGCTGCCCAAGCAGGTTCACTAATTCCAGCAAGGCGCGACAATCGCGGAACAAACTCAATTCGCGCCCCGCCCACCGCCAGGGAATCAATTGCGTGGATGCTCCCAGCAGTTCCTGTTTCGGCCGGGCCGCATTGTCCCGCGAGCCATGGATGATGACATGCTGATACTCCGGCATGCTGCGGGCCAGCTCGGTCACCACCGCCGCGGTGCCGGCGGCGAAAGACTCCACCACATGAACCACGCGCGGCCGATCGGATCGGCGATCGCGAAATCGATTTGGAGTCGAGCGGATCACCTCTTCATAAACCTGGAATGTCTTCTCCAGCATTCGGTCAAACGTGAAATGGTTTTCATATCGGGCTCGGCCGGCTTGTCCCATGGACGTGCGCAATTCCGAATTGGAAATGAGTTGATCGAGCGTCCTCCTCAGCGCAGCGGCATCGCCCCGGGCAATTAGATAGCCGGTTCGACCCTGTTCGATCAGCTCGCGCGTGCCTCCCACATCCGAAGCCACCACCGGAAGACCGGCACGCATTGCTTCGATAATGCTCCGGGGTAATCCCTCCCAATTCGAGATCAAGGCGAAGATCTGGGCTCGCGCCAAACGGCGGCTCACATCGGTCACGGCACCGGGAAATTGCACGCGCTCGGCGATTCCCAGGGAACCTGCAATAGATTTGACTCTATCCTCATTGGGGCCGCCGCCGATTAATTCCAACTCCCACGAAAGATGCTTCAATCCGCCGAGTGCGGTCAGCAGTGTTTCATGGTCTTTCTGCTGTTCAAAGCGTGCAACCATGACGATGCGGACTGGTGAGCGGGATGGATCGGCCCGCAGCGGCTGCTGCAGTTCCGGCATGCCGTTGTGGATCGTCATGATCTGATCCGCCGGGCAAACATGAAATCGCAACCCAAGCTCACGATCAGCTTCCGACACCGTGATGATCCGCTCGCACCACCGGGCGGCAATCTTCTCCAGCCCGATTCGTCCCGCGCGGACGATGGAATTAATACCATCGGCGAAACTCCATCCATGTGCAGTAAAAATCGAGGGGATGCCCAGATCGACAGAGGCCAGCCTCCCAAGCATCCCCGCCTTGGACGTGTGAGTCGAGATCAGATCGGGGTTATACTCGGCCAGCGCTTGTTTCAACTCTTTGAGTGCGCGGAGATCTCTGCAGAAATTCACATTCCGCCGCATGCTTTGGATCGGTTTCCAGGGAACTCCTGCGGCAGATAGAAACTCGCTCACCGGCCCGGTGCCGCCGATGAAAACGCATGCCTCATGGCCGCGTTTTATCATCTCGGCTGCAAGGTCGCGCACATGCACCTGAGAGCCGCCCACCGCGTCGGCCCGGGTATTGATAAAGGCTATGCGCATCGTTTACTCCGCCTGGTATCGAGCAGTTCCTGATAGATTGATTCCCACAGGTCCAGAATGTGGTCCATTGAATAGTGAGTCAGCACATGCTGCCTGCCGAGCAATCCCATTGCCGTTCGAGCAGGTTCGGGCATGTCCATCACCTTCTCCATCGCCGCCGCAAGGTGATCCGAATCTTTTGACGGCACCAATAGGCCCGAGACGCCGTCCAGCACCACCTCGCGATTTCCCCCCACATCGGTAGCCACCACCGGCAGGCCAACCGCCGACGCCTCCTGCAGCACCAGCGGCATTCCCTCCCAGGCGGATGACATCACATAGCCATCAGCGGCGGTCATCACATCCGGGACATCGTCCCTCACACCGAGAAAACGGATCTTGCCGGCGGCGGGCGAAGCGGCGACTGCCGCCTTGAGCTCAGACTCTTTACTACCACCGCCAACAATTAAAAGCTGTGCATCGTGAGCGGCCAGCTTGCTGAATGCGCGGATCAGATTCGGATAATCCTTCGCATCCTCGAATCGACCGATCGCCAGCCAGATAAAGTGATTCGCAACTTTGAGCTCATCGCGCATCCGGGTCCGAGTTTGCGAGTCTGGCCGGAACCGGGTCAGATCAAGCCCATTGGGGATAAACCGAATCCGGCTCGCGGGCGCGAGCGACGTCGAGATATACCGGTCGACGCCAGCCTGGCTGACGTTGGTAGTCAGGTCGGCCAGGCTGTCGGTATATCGGTAGAGGCTCTCGAGGCGTTTTCCACTCTCGCGAATATTGTGAGCGGTGGAGATCAGCACGGGGAATCGCGCAATCATCCGCGTGATGCGGGTCAGGACGTTGGCATGGAGAATGTGGCTGTGGACCACATCCGGTTTCAGATCGACAATGATCCGCCGAAGGCGGAGAATCGCCATCGGATTCGGCAAGCCCGGCTTCATCCCGAGGCACAGCACCTGGATGCCAGCTTCGGTGAACGCCTCGACCAGCGCCTCAGGTTTGATCATTGAAACAACGGTGACGTGCCAGCCTCGGCTATGCATGCCGCGCGCAAGCCGGACGAGTTGCACCTCGGCCCCGCCGCGGGTCAGAACGTTGATGACAAAGAGAATCCTTTTAGCCTGGGATTTAATCTGCATACAAACCTCGTCGGGCGATCCCCGGCTGTGAAGGCCGGGTCAGCTCGGCCAAAAGACTGGTCGGTTGATCGGAACCAACAAGGCCGCTGCGGGATGATTCAACCCGACCATCCTGCATGATGTCCCGCCACACCGTCATCCAACCCAGAAAGACCCAGGTGGGGAGAAGCTGCTCGTAGCTGGTCGTGATGGTCATTCCGATGAGCCAGACGACCGACACCGTGAGATAGGCTGATCTGAATTTCGTGCGTCGCCACACTTCGACGAGTTGCAGGCCGACCCAGACGGCTGCGATCACGCCCACGATGCCCTGCTCGTACAGATAGGTTAAAAGCACGCTCCAAACCGCTTCGAGGCGGGCGTTGTCCCATAGGATCAAATTGGATTGGCCGACGCCCATTCCGAACAGCAGGGTGGACCCGTCATTGAGGAACGCGAGGTTGAACCCAACGACCAGTGAGGAGGAACGCTCTTGCCAGGAATCGGTTTCGCCATGAACACTATCCATGCGGGACTGCACGGAACGGGCCAAGATCCAGATCATGAGCGGAAGCAGAATGCCCACCGCGACAACCAGGATGCCATAGAGCGTCACTGCTGAACGTCGCCGCTGTGTCACCCAGAGAAAAACGATCACCCCGAGCCCGGCGAGGATGAAAACGCTGTGACCCGATCGGGAAATCAGCACAAGCCCGAGCGATGCAGTCGCGGCGGTAACAAAAAGGATTCGGTAGGCTCGGGAAACCGGTGTTCTTAGTGTGACAACTCCCGCTCCAAGAGCGAACCAGAATAAAATCCATGGTCCCAGCGAGCTCGCCATCGCCGACGGCTCTGGAAACAGGCCGAAAGGCCGTTGTTCATAGGTTACGATGGCCTTAAGTCCCGCTTCGATGCTCGCAAATGAAGGGTTAATGTAGAGCCCTTCAAGCGGCAGATAGTTTGACTGAAAGGCAATCAGCTGCCAGACCCCGATAAACGTGTGCAGCAGAGCGCATACCGCAATTCCTGCCATAAATTGGAGCGAATACCGCGGGGCATAGAGCTGCGTCGCAACCATCGCCAGCATCGAGAAAATCCAGACTCCCGCGAGTTTGAATCCGATCAGAGGATCGCCGGCAACAGCGCAGACCTTGATGGCGGAGATCAGCAGCGGAACAACCAGGACTGGGTAAAGCAGGAAAGGTTTCCGCCGCCATGGCAAGGCGATCGCCGGCAGAACCATCAAAATGGTCAGCAGATTGCCGATCTGGATTGCCGAGTTATTACCCACCGGAATAGCCGGATACGGCAGGTAGGCGAAAAAGCCGAGCGCCATGGCCAGACGCGCACCGGTCTTGTTTGAACTCAGCGCGCCAAGATCAATGCCCAACTGCCTGTTCGTTTTAGCGGGAAACCCCGGGTAATGGAGGACGGTCATGCAGCCCTCCGGGTTGCCAAGGGTTCCAACGCGTAAAGCTCCGCAGTTGCCTCGGCGGCATTGGACCAGGAGAAAGCCTGCCGGGCAGCCCTCATCTGGGAGTCCAGTTCGCGGGCATTCGAGTTAGTCAGCTCCAGAATTGCGCCAGCCAATTCCTCAGGGTCCAGCTTGTCGAATTGGGTGCCGATCGTGAATCGGTCAAACAGATCCTTGAGACCGCCGGCCTTGCTGGCGACCACCGGAAGCTGGTAGGCCAGCGACATGAAAGCCACGCCACTCTGAGACTTAAAATCGTCGGTATACGGTAGAATCAGCGCGCTGCTGGAGGCAAAGAGTTTCCCGACTTCATCATCGGGAGTATAGCGCGGAATCAATTCAATATTGAAACCAGCCTGTCTTAGGCG
>Ga0116230_10007916_pt1 | contig 10499 bp, 8 predicted proteins | sample S1TSphfallax_3_FD_88678 | JGI IMG/M metagenome (GOLD analysis project Ga0116230, IMG submission 88678) | Host-associated microbial communities from peat moss isolated from Minnesota, USA - S1T2_Fd - Sphagnum fallax MG | ecosystem: Host-associated > Plants > Peat moss > Unclassified | place: USA...
AGAACAAGAAGAATAAGAGGAAGAAGGGAGTCTCTTACAGGAGAAAGAAGCAAGGCGCCGCTGCGATATCAAATGGCCGGAATCGCCCTCCAACCGTATTAAACACCAGTGTTGTAGTCAGAAATGGATCATTGGGAGACGTTGCTCTTGGGAATGGCAGGAAGTGTTAAGTAAGTAGAGCCGAGACTCGAGACTTGTCAAGTCCAGACAGCAGCTTCCAGGCGTGTCAGAAGATGGCAGGGAAACGAGACAGCTGTGCTGCTGCAGGCAGCAAGTAAGCGTGCGCCGCCATCGCCATTGCTTCTCTAACTCTCTCTCTCCATCCCGTCAGGACGGCCCCACAAACGGCCCTTGGCTGGGCACCTTCAGGTTCCATATGCCCCGATAAAATTCCCTTGCCCTTGTCTGGGTTCCTTCAGGTCCCAGGGGGGACCAATAAAACTCCCTTGGCCCTTGTCTGGGTCCCTTCAGGTTCCAGGGGGGGCCAGTACAACGCCCTTGGCCCCTATCTGGGTCCCTTGAGGTTCCAGGGGTGACCAATGAAACCCCTCACCCCTATCTGGGTCCCTTCAGGTTCAAGGGGTGACCAATGAAACTCCCTCGCCCCTGTCTGGGTCCCTTCAGGTTCAAGGGGTGACCAATGAAACTCCCTCGCCCCTGTCTGGGTCCCTTCAGGTTCCAGGGGGGACCGATAAAACTCCCTTGGCCCCTGTCTGGATCGCTTCAGGTTCCACGGGTCCCAATAAAACTCCTTGCCCCTGTTTGGGTCCCTTAAAGTTCCAGGGTCCCAATAAAACTCCGCCCTTTTGTGCTGGGTATTACCCTTTACACACCATAGGTACCTTGGCAGCTTCCACACATGTCTGTCAAATAATTAATTAGTTTTGAAAATTTCATGTTGACAAATAGAATATTTCTTTCACAATTTTTTTGAAAATTTCAACATTTCTGAAAATAATGTAATTAGCGTTGAAGCTGACAAGGTAGAAGGATATCTTTCTTTTGGGGAGTAAAAATTTGGGCATAAATGATTTATGGCATCGTTTTGGAAATTTTCAACATTCTTGAAGATGAAGTAATTAGTGTTGGTAGTAGTAGGGTAACTCTTTCTTTTGGGGGGTAAAAATTTGGGCATAAATAATTTATCGCATCTTTTTGGAATTTCATATTACGTGACATGTAGTTATTAGTGATTTTTATGGGGACAAATTTTGTCACTTTTTGGACCAAAAAATTGGGAATATTTGGTTTCTCTAGGGCAAAGCTAAATTTTCTATTTTTTGGAGAAAAAATTGCCAAATATTTTAGCGTCACAAGATTGGAAAAAAGAAAACCCTGCTCATTAATAACATATGAACCTGAACAAATCTTTTTTGGAAATGGAATTTTTTTGTCTCTTAATGAATAAAATATTGGGCATGAATGACAACCGAGAACAAAAATGACAGCACATGAGTGATTTTAAAGAAAACTGAAATGAATAAAATAAAATTGAGGTGCATTTTTGCATATAGAGAAGTCCTCCTTTTTTGAACAACTAGAAAGTACATTTTTCAAAGCAAAAGGGGGTAGGTATCCCACCTAGTTATAAATTTTTTTTCCAACAAAACAAGGAAAGGAATCAGGAAGTGGTCACATCATTGCAAAGCTTGTGAGAAGCCAGAGAGGGTTTTGAGAGAGGGAGAAAATCGCACTATGGTGCTCTAGTTTTGCACTGCGCTGGAGTATCTGCAGCTAGCGAACAACGCAGAGAAAACAGCAACAGACGAGACAATTTGCTGGGTTGCATCCAAGCGTAGCAGAGCATTACAGCGCCTTTGCAATATAGCAGGGGAAGAAAAAATCGCCTTTTGCATGTGCTCAGTCTTTCTTTCTGTGAGTGAGGAAGGATTTCGCCTTGTAAATTTTTACAAAGATGTCTGGTGTATATTCACTGCCAGGGTGAGATTCTTTGCAGATTGACGTTCCAAAGTTTTCAAGTTTTTTGCAAACCAAAGTTTCTGAGTTTTTGAATACAGAGTTTTTCCCACCTCATAACTTGCTACATACCAACCATCCCCAGTGGATCAAAGCACTTGTACTTGTTTGGTTAGTTTCTGCAATGTAGAGAGTCAAAAATGTGCTGTAAGTGTGAACGTGTAACTATACTATGGCTGGTCATTGACCAGTCATATGTTTCCTAAGATTTCATTTTGAGCAAAGGATTGAGTTTAGGTGTTTTTTTCCTGTTGTCCAAGTTGAGTGCTACTTTTATTGGGTGTTGGAAAGAATACACTTGACTTTGTGTGGTCGGCTATGAAGGTTTTAAATTGTTGAGTAGAAGTATGCAATATTTTAAAAGTGGGGATTTTTTATAATTGTATTCTTAATAAACTTTTTTTTCTCATGGTCACAAAACGTCCCATGTCCTCTAGTTCATCATGTTTCATTGAACCTCACAATTCACATTGCTCATTTGTCTTTTCACACATAAACACAAACCCATTTTCCATCCCCTTTCACATGTAAACCACACACTACCCACTAGCTCCCCCTATGACCCCTATCACTTTGTGTGAATGTGAAGCCTCAACCTAACACTTTCCCAATCCCCCCAAATAATGCACATGTAGGACCTTTTCCCTATCCACTCTATCAACCCTTTCAATTATTTATGATTAAACTTCCCAACTTACCCCCATTTCCCCAACCAACACTTGCAACTTCCATTTAAAGCCTCTTGCCCCATTTGTGGATGTCAATTTGCCCTTCAAAGGTTAATTCGTCACCAATTTTCTTGTTGGGCATCCAATTCATCAAAAGCTATGTGACCATCACAACTTAATACCCTCCTTTACTCCCACCCTAATTATAGTAGTTTGGGCTTAGATTTTGACATTGGATGTCCTTGGGTCCTTCCATTTAAGCTTTTGTCATCCTTGATTATACAACTGCATCTTTGTGACTTTACAATAAGATATATAAGTGGCTTCTCATTTTCACTAAATAAATTGACGTACGACCCTTATGATGTGGTAGTTTGGTTTTTGATTTTTTTATTACCCTAGTGATGTTTTGTTTTTCCCTCCCAAAGGGGTTCAACCAGGCGTAAGAAAACTTGGATCCATAAGCGATTGGAAAAACCTACATGAATAATTCTTCTTACATGCCCAAGTTATTATAACAAGTTTGAACTCAATGCTTCCTTCCAACATAATCTTTTAGTTCATAAACATTTTTTCCACAATTTAATTTTTAAACATGCAAGGGAATACTTTTGAGCAACTTGCATTTTAGCACCAATTTCTTTTACACCCACGTCCTTTGATAGCACTTCAAGTATCACCATTTTATGTCCTAAATAAAATGGCTTCTTTTCACTTTTCTTGGAAGACTATGAACTATATTAAGACCTTGAACTTCATTTAATTCTTTTAAATTGGAATTCCAACATATGTTCCATTTATTTGTAAATGGTCCTTTCGAGATGGTTTTTGAACACCTTCAAGACTATTTTCACCTAAAAGATTTTACAAATGGATTCCCATAGTTGTTTCAACTCTGTTTTCATATTGCACTATGTCACATTCCTCATCAAAATTGCACATGTCCTTGGGTGGCCCACCTTTTAGCCATGACTAAACCCTTAGGTGGAAAGTACTTTTTATTCACAAGCCACACTTTATGCCTCTAATTTTATGATGTTTTTGCAACACATTTTCCCAACACCAATTTGGAGTAACAACAAAGGGTGGATGTGAAACAATAATCCATGGCATTAGTTGTACTTTAAACCTTCACCCTAATTAGGTTGTTCTCCAATTGGATGTGGCAAATGCTTTCAATTCGATGTCAAGAGGGGTCATATTTCAAGAACTTTGTGCAACATGTGGGGACATCATACAACTCACCCCTTTTGTTTATACATTTTAAACAGTTGAATCTTCTATGTTTTATAATCATCATAACCATGATGGTGATCTCATGATCATCCCATTTGCCATGGGAACTTGTCAAGGTGATCCCCTTGGAAGGGCACTATTCTTTTTAATTCACCCCTACATCACGTTCTACAACTAGTTATTTCCCCTTTTGTTTATTTCCATCCATTGCATACAACACTCAAATCATAAGCCACCTTTTCATCATATTGTCTACATATGAACACTTTTAGACTAAATTCCATGTGATAGGTCTTTATCCAACTTCATAAATGTGTAACATGGTCCCCCTTTGGCCTATTGCCTAACTTTGAAACCCCATCCCAGTTTACCAACCCATTAGAAGGAATTATAATTTCGAGGTTTCCATTGGGCACCTCATCATTCACATCATCCTTCATCAAATATGCCATGCTAGAAGATGTTTAACATATTGACCTTTTTCCTAAACTAGGCGATGTTGAAGTAGCTATTGGAATTCTAATTCATTACTTCATGCAATGACCATCATATTTATTACATTGCACACCTCCCTTTTCCACTTTCATAGGTTTTATCATTTCTTTTGACTCCTCCTTCCTTCAAGTGTTTTCAACATCTTTTAGGTCCAAGGTCCTTTAATAGCCTTAAAGGACCTTTAACTTGTGAATAGGCGTTTTTCCCAATAATTTTCAGTGGCATTGGATTCATACCCACAACCACCATCACCCTAATAACCTATTTAATGAACTGGATTCTTGTAACTACAATCATATTTATTAGCTTTATGGTCAATTAATGTCCATTCCTTCTTGAAGCCTTTGTGTGAATCAACAACATTTTCCCTTTCTAGCAACATCTCAAAACATCATGTGATCTTCTACTACCCCCCAACACAATGTTTTTTTAAAAACAACTCATTAAACAACAAATGGTTCTTCAAGATTCCACCTCAAAGTGTTTGCACCATCTTACCCTTTCCAACATGTTATCCAATGGGATATTTGAAACCCATCATGCTCAAATTTTATCATGTTTTGGCCATGTAGCATGCACTTAACTTATAGTTCGATCAAAATTTCCAATCTTTCAATTATCTTCCCAATTTTATCCTCAACATTTTGGACACAATAAGGATTATCACATCTTTCAATTGTAAGCTTACTTTGATGTGTATGTGCACACCTTATTGGTCTTATGGGTATCCACTTCTTATGTTACGCCCATGGCAACAAGCATATAGAGAGCCATGATGCAATTCTTGACAATTTTGCCACATTGCGCAAGATGTTATTTTATGCATTGGATAAGAACAACTACATGTGTTTCCCTTAACCAAATTTAATTCCTCTCATCGACAAATCGACATTGTGCACATCAAAGATGAAATTTCCACCTTATTTTATGTTGTCATAGTTGACCCAACACGTGCAAATATATTTCCCCAATCTTGCACAATTAAAAAATTTGTCATTCCCAATGTAGCTCAAGCCAAAGAAGGGAACTATGGTGATTGACACCCCACTAATCAATTCCACCTTTTAGCCATTGAAGTATTTTTAATGTTTACACAAACATGTTAATGTGTTCTTACACAATTGTGCGAATGCCATTTGAAACTTCAAAAAGTTATAAGGCCCTATCCTTTTTGTCTTGATTACTTTTGTTCGTAAAAAAAATTCAATTACATTGCAAAGGATGCAAGCATTCTCCATCTTAAGTTGAGCAATATAATAAGCCTAGATATTTCTCGACTTTCACCCCTTCATGACACAACCCCCATCACCATAGCCGATCAAATAACAAACATTCAATTGTTAAGATGGAGAGTTTTTGACATCTAATTTGTATTAACTTGATGTCATTAAAATTATCCCTTGTTTTTTATACCTTTTAACACTTTCTGAATCATAAATGTGTTCATAAATAAATTTTGCAAAGTTTTGATCACTTAGGAAACATTGCTTTAACCTAGGTGAGAAAATTAGTAAACCCAAAGAAACGCAATAGTAACAATAATAAACTATAACAAGCCCCCAAACTTGCCCAAACAGATACACTCTTAGCTACCTTAGTGTAGGGTTAGTTTCAACATTGACAAAACAAATAATCCATTTTTTCAACAAAAAAAATAAAAATAAAAATTCTAAATTTGAAATTATTGAATTTTCCATGATCTATTATGATATTGTCACTTGGGTAGGGAAGTTGTTCAAAGTTTAACCTAACGATAGTTTTGATGATTTTCAACAAGTGCTCTCCATATTTTCACAAAAAATCATTTCCCTATTTCGTTGAGGATTATTTAATGACGAAATTGACCTTAGGGTAAGGTATACAGTGATCATGCCTAGGAGAACATTTTAATGTGGTGAAGCACTCATAGAAATATCCTAGTGTATATGGAGAGCACCTTATATTCATGAACATCTCTCATACAAAGGTGGGTTCACCCTATACAAGTGTCAAATAATTGATTCACCTCAAGGGAAAAAATTGAGTATGTATATTAATCTAAAGGGACAAATTGCAACACAGAAATGAACATACCATCCATCTCTAAACACACAATGTATTTTTTATTCATTTTGATGCTCATTCTAAAAGTCCTCACCCTTTTTTATGGTGCACAATTTTGCACTGTTGGAAAATTTTGGAATGTTGTGAACTCAATGATTTTTGAAGACGATATCTCCAAAAAAACTTAAAATATTCAGAAAAAATATTTTTAAATCACTAGGTTTTTATACATTGTTCAAGTAGGTAGAAAATATACATAAGAATTATTTCCTTTCATATATACTTAATAATTAAATTTGGCTACATCAGCTTGTGGATGATCGCACCTTGGCTAATCACAAAATTAGGAAAATAAAAAGGTCCCCACAAACAATCTCAATTGTGAGATTTACTTTCAAATTCAAATTCTGGCATGCAATCTCAAGCAACATCCAAGGTTCAAAAAAGGGACAAACAAGGACAAATGGTGGTGTTAGGTGTAGTTGTGTATGCACATGTAAATCAACATATAATTATGGTTTCCACAAACACATCATCATTGTTACCTAGTGCCACCTTTGGGGTTGCCACTTTCAAGGGGAGGCTGACCAAAAAACATGATTTGCATGTGGGGGTGTCTTTTATAGGTAGAGCCTTGAGAAATCTCCTAGGTGTATTCGGAGGGCACAAGAATGAACTCCCCACTCCAAGGGAGTTTACCCTATGTAAAGCACCAGCGTTTTCATTTCTCCTGTGATATCTGGCAGATACGGATATCACAGGAAAAATGAAAAAAAGGCATGTCAAAATGTCCACCATTTGTGGAGGACGGATTCCACTTCATAATGTGCCCCTCAGATACACTGAAAGAATCTGCCGTGTATTACGATTTATGTGCATTGTGATGTTCCCAACTTCCAGTTTCATTATCTCATCACATCAAAAAGAAATTTGGAACTTTGAATCAAAAAAATTCTAAGGTCGTCTTTACCATAAAAGACAGAAGACACAACCATAATGAGTGACTTGGGCTTCTTGTCATAAGACGATTCACAACTTCTCACATTGGAAGCACATCAACAATCTCCTAACTTATAATTGATTTAATTTTCCTGGCCCAAAGCATTTTTAATGTTCATAAAGTAATGCAAGGAATTTTCTTTTTGAGGTAGTCACTTTTTGTTGGCTGGACGGGTGTTCACCTCATCCCTCTTTTACTATCTTTCAGCTACATAGGAGAACAAAAAATAATTAATGTATGAAAAGTGTTCAAAAACGTCATAAAGGTCCATATCTGGCAATACTAATGTATGGAAAAGTTTTTCCAAATGTCATAAAGATGCATCTTGCTGAAATATGAAAGTATCGAAATGAATGCCAAATCTCATGAAGAGCTGTACCTCCTCATTCAGCCATTTTGGACATTCCCACTGATTTCATAAACCACTGGGGGAAATTTCCTCAGTGTATTTGGAGGGCAGCCTACATCTGTAAACATCCCTCCTGGAAAGAGAAGGGTTTTCCCAATACTCCTTAAGAGTGGAAGGGATCTAACACATCCAATCTTACACCTATAAATACAAGTAGGTATAAGATCCTTCTCACTGTTAAGCAGTAATGCGACTTCCCATTGAGTAATTGCACATTCAATTTTAATAGTTTGACTTATCGTTTTTTGTCTTGCATGCTCCAAATGTGCAATTCAGTTTTGCAAAACTTGGATTATGGACCCATAGTTGCACCTTCAACTTGGGGAAATTGTGCTCATGGAAAGCACCTTGACCTTTCAAAGTTGAAGGTGTAACTACCCAATGGAAAGCCACCTAAGAACAAAACAAAACCGTCCACTCCTACACCCCATGATCTATGAATGTCTAAGGTCATGGTAATGTTAGCCTCATGCTCAAGAATGTGTAAAACCCATCCCTTGAGGACATTCCCATAATAAAGGGCTAGTCTTGGCTCACCTTCTTGTCCCAAGCCATTCTTTTGGGAATGCCCCTCACCTTGGGGCTCTACCCTACATAGAGTAACTTAAAGTTGTTAAACAATGCAAGGTGAAAGCCTACATAAATAATGATTTGAAGATAGATATAACCCTGTGTACTCGTCACTAGCCATAAAGCACCATCACAATTATTTTGGTATATCTAGAAGGCACATTATCAAGTGGAATTGTCCCTCTGCAATTGGTGGCGTATTTCTATAAACAAAACACCCATTCCAGTGGGCATTTCTCTGAACCTCACTTCTTTATTCTAATTTTTCCCATAATAACCGGCACTTGTAATGCCCATCTACCTGAAGGGTATCACAAGAAAAAATTAAAAGATTGGTGCTTGTGCTTTACCCAAGCTAACACCCTTGAGCTGAGTGTTCTCAGAATATGTGCCCCTCAGCTTTGCCCTCTATGGGTGGTTATTTCAGGGTTGCCGGCTCATGGGGGCGACTGGTAGGGGAGGGGTGTAGTATTCATCTCGAAAAATCTAACCCTGGTACTCATGAAATTCTTCTTTGATTCATTCACCACACAAGCAAATGCTAGCCGTAACATCCTTTTCTAATTCTCAGATAAGTTAATAGAGTTATCCCTAAAGTCACCCTGTCTTCATGTCTTCACCCTCTTTCACCCCCATCCCCTCTTTCCGTGGTATCTGCAAAGTAAGGAAATTTTATTAAATCTCAGTATGAAATGCTAAAATTCAGCATTTAATAATAGTATTTGTACAGGTAGTATCAGTGAAATAATATGTAGCAGCAGTGGAGGCGCTCATGTAAAAGGAAAGACAGGATGAAACTCAGTTTACCACCAAAATTGGTGGAAAAACTAGCCTGGATCCCAGTTATTTCGTTTTGTAAAATTTTCATCTGGTTACACGTTCGATGCCCTATTATGCCGAAACTGGCCATTTTCGCCCCTTACTCGCGTGACTTTACTGATAACTCTAATAGCCCACCAAGACTTATAAGTCCACACAACATCTCACTAGGGCCCGGGCAACGAAATTATTCCTATCTTTGAAATCAGAACTGTGTCATTGGCATATAACAATCTCTGTACTGTTGAGGAACAAAAAGGACAAGAGTAGTCGTTGTACATCAATGTAGAAGCATCATTCTCAGAGCATGGTGACTCCTCACAAGTTCACCCATTGGAGGTCCTTGTGGGCTCAATTCATTACTGGGTCGTGTCAGATGTAGTCATAATAGCTACCCTGGATGGTAATTAGTGGGGTTATTGTTTGTTTTTGGGACCAGATGAGGCAGTAAGTTTGGCCACTTCCCTGAAGACACCTCTTGTTTCATACTGTCCCAAGTTCTATACTTTCAACTTATATAATCAATCCAAAGCAGTAGAATACAATACATCTATTTTGGGCTGCCTTTTTTTTAATATAAATTAATTTCTTGTTAAGGATGACGTCCGTTTCCTCTCGGATCCTTCTTATGTTTTTCCTTCTTATATTGGGTTTTGTCCCCTTCTAATGTCAAGGTCTGTATTCCTCTTTTTTATTATTTATTTGCCTTCTGTAGGTCCTCCTCCTTCTTTCCTTCGTGATGTGGTTTTTCGTGTTCATTGCATGGTTGGTCCCTCATCATCCCTCAGGGGCCATAGTGGGGCCCAAGCAACATCACTTGTTCTAGATGTGGGTTGTTATTTTCGTGGCATGGCATGGCACATTACCAAAGGCATTGTCATGCATTTCATGCTCTTCCAATAGGTGGTGCACCCAGCATTTCAATTATTCTTTTGGTTTCCTCTCCACCTCCAACTGTGTGGGCTTGGTTTTTTACTTTGGACCTTTTCGACACTTTTCATCTAGGTCTTTGTTGGCCCCATTTATATGTGCGTGTACAACACAAATGGGTTTAGGATCGAAACTATGTATGATTACTACATAGTTATGAAATCTATGTTCTTGGTTGTAAAATTATCCTCTCACTCTTCTATTGTTTATGTAAGCATCACCATTCTCTTACTATGAACTACACACAAACAACACCAAAACTATTCAAAACCAAAAGCTTTTAAAAATCCAAAACTTCCATTCTCACAAACTTTATATTCATAACATAACTTTGGTACAAAATGAAGGTGTC
>Ga0116230_10007918_pt1 | contig 10496 bp, 7 predicted proteins | sample S1TSphfallax_3_FD_88678 | JGI IMG/M metagenome (GOLD analysis project Ga0116230, IMG submission 88678) | Host-associated microbial communities from peat moss isolated from Minnesota, USA - S1T2_Fd - Sphagnum fallax MG | ecosystem: Host-associated > Plants > Peat moss > Unclassified | place: USA...
TTCATTCATGTCCATCTTAAAGTTTTGATAAGGTTTCTTTACATTAGGTTTTATTGATTGTAGTTACACACAATACAATTGTGAACTCAATGGAAAACCCACTAAAATGGGGTCTTGTTTTTTGTTGTTGCATGGATAGATAGTTTTTATTGGGGACCTACAATTGGATTGAAAATCTATAAATTACGAATATTGAAAACTTTGGGAACATTTCATGTGTAGAATTTTTTTAAAGAGAATTTTAAAAGAATGCATTTATTTTTATGAAAAATGTGGAATTGAAAAATGCTTGGTGAACCCCAAGTAGACGAGGAATCAGAAGCTCCAGAGGTAGGTTATATAGTACCTGAGGTTAACCTCTTCAGGTTAAGGTTAGGGTTCTGAAACTGTTCCCCATTGATTAGGGTTAGGGTTCGGTTTTGAGCTTGCTTCCAGGATGCTCTTCGTGCTCTTCCAGTAGCAGCAGCAGCAGCATCATGGGGTTTCTGCAGTTGCATCGGAAGGGATTCTGTCGACGGCTCTGTTGTCGTGGTGTGTGGTCGATCCATCAACCCACTTCATTCGGATTGCTGCTTTGAGTTTTTGTTTCTCGCCCTTTTTTTGGTCTCCTATGTGTTTGTTTTTTGCTGTGTTTTTTTTCGGAGGGAGATTCGATCAAGGCTGTGTTGGTTGCTTCAGATTGTGGGGAGGAGGATCGGATCAACCCGAGTGGTGAGTGAATTCTCTGGATTCGATCTTTGTTCTTTTTAGTTTTGGTTTGCGACAACCATCTGTATGTGAAGAGAAAATATTGGAGCTCTTGTGTGTTGATGCTGCTGGATCTTCTGCAAAAGGAACAGAAGAGTAGAATCGTCGATTCTATTTCGTGTGGCAGTAGATTGAAAGAGGAAACGGGGCTCTCCTGAATTGCTGGATTGTCAAAAGTGAGAGCAGATTCATTCATTCTTTCATGCCGAACTGTGCTGGATTGTCAAACAGTGAGAGCAGATTCTTCTTCCGTTTCTTGCATTAGTTCAGTCAGCATTAACGCCTGTTGAGAGGAGAAAGCGCGATGGCCAGTTAGAAGAAGAGAAGTGAGACTTTACCGAACCCGCAGCAGCGAGAAGAAGAAATGGAGAATGCAGAGATGTTCAATGCCGCCACAGCGCCGCTCAAGTTTCACGATTTTCTTGACCGCATGCGGCATCCACAGGCTGCGGATATTGTGCGCTCCATCAAAACGTAAGATTCTCCTTATGTCTTTGCTCTTTATTCAACTTTGTAAGAGCTCCACGATCATAGGAAGAAGAGAAGGGTTTTGTATCCGTCAGTCAGGGTTTCAATACTGATTTGCAATTTTGAACAGACATATGGCTTTTTAGCTTCTGGAAATCAGTATCTCCTCATATCAGAACTTTAAGTTTATGCTGATTGTTGTTTTGACAGTAGGGTTCAGAGGTGAAGCTTTCGTTGCCCCACACATTTTGCCAGCTTTATCCCCTGCCATGCCAGTGTCTCTCCTTGCAGAATGTTCTGCAATGCACTACTAGTTCCTCTCTACTTACAATGGAAAATTTCTAGGAATGGTGCTGGGAAGAGTACATAGATCTCGAAAGGGCAGTATCTCAGGCCATGCCCTGAAGAGCCATGCTCAAAAAATCTGTGCACATTCACAAGATAAAATAGCTTTCTAATAGAAGTACTGCTCAAGTTGAATCTATTACCATGCAAGTTGCTATCCAGATCTCAGTTCCTGCTGTCATTTTGCTTCAATTTCTGATCACAGGTCATTCAACATCCTCTTTCTCAACAGTTGGGTTGGTGCTTTGTATATCACTTTTTGGTAGTATCTGTTCCAATTTAGGTTGTGCCAAAATCGTTGGTCTTGACAAATTAGTCCAACTCATGTATATGTAACCAGTGTTTCATGCTTTGATCAGGAGCATGGCCTTTTGACATCCTTTAGATGGTGACTCTCACCCCTTGATTTTTCCTTTGTGCAGATTCATAATGGATTTCACAAGCAGAGTTCCTGATCCAGATCATGACAGTGAGAGCGTGCAGACATTTCTCAGCACTACTGAGGGTGCCTTCCAAACCCATCCTCTGTTTGCAAATGCAACAGATGAGGAGCTAGAAAGTGCTGGCGAGGTTTCATTCCTCAACCTGTTTATGTTTTCTTCATCTATCGTCCATCATTTTGTTTTCAAAACTGTGGCCGAATGCTGGCTGCAAATCTGCAAGTTCCTGTATATTGCTTCCCTGGGATATTGCTTCGGCATGTTGTCTGGTGCTCATACCTGAGCTGGCTAGACCTGTCTGGACCAACTTCCACAGGTCATGCCCAGCCATTGCACCTAGATTTAGCTAAACAAGAAGGTTGAACTGTATCTTCTCTTATTTTGAGGGTATTTCCAGCAGTTTATTGATTTGTCGAGTAAATTCTACTTTTATTATTCTTACTCTGCTTTGGTTGATTTCAATGTCAACCCAGTGAGGTTGCAGTGTTGGGAGTGCATCTTTTCTCATATTGTACTGTTTCTAATGTCTCCGTGGTTCTGCTGATGTTCAGGGTTTGGAAAAGTATCTAATGACAAAGCTATTTGCTCGGGCTTTTGCCCCTGTTCATCAAGAAGTTGAGCACGATCAAAGACTCTCAGAGAAGATGGGTTTACTGCAACAGTTCATCCGTCCTGAACATCTTGACATTCCCCTAAGCTACCAGAATAAATCTTCATGGCTGGTATGCAAGTCCCCTTCTCTTCACTCAAATGTGTCTTTGATACTGGATATCTTCTGTCCACCTTCTTCAGGTTAGTGGATTTTTGGTTTTCTCAACTTACATTTATTGAGGTTGCTTTCTTGGGGTGGAAACCAGCTTGCGCAGAAGGAGCTTCAGAAAATTAACACATACAAAGCACCCCGTGATAAACTTGTGTGCATTCTAAACTGCTGTCGGGTCATCAACAACCTGTTGTTAAATGTGTCACTTGCAACAAATGACAATCCTCCTGGTGCTGATGACTTCCTCCCTATACTAATATATATTGTTATCAAAGTAAGCCTGCTGTTCCATTCAACTACTGTCCTAATTGATATGTGATTGACCCATACACAGTCAGTGTGATTTTGTGTGTGGGTCTTCTTGCTATTCCACTATTTTCTCTTCTGTGCCACATTGGTGATTAACAGGGAGTGGAGGAATATTCATGCAGGCAAATCCACCACAGCTTTATTCTAATCTTCTATACATCAATCGGTACCGCCACCGCTCAAGGCTAGTATCTGAGGCATCATATTTCTACACAAATCTTGTGTCAGCAGAAGCCTTCATCAGCACCTTGGAGTCAAATTCTGTGTCTATGGATGAAGGTGAGTATGAGAAGCAGTTGCAGGCAGCTAGGGAGGCACGGGATGGGATGAACACCACATCATCACTGTCATCAGGCACAACACCACTACACAATGCTCATGGGCCTGCTATGAAGGAAGAAGTGCGTACAGCATTACCCTCAAAGGAAGCATCAATCAAATTTGAACCTGGTGTATTGTCCATCCAGAGAGATGACCATATTGAGTCCCCAGTGTTGCCTGCTGCATCAACAGCAGCTTTAGCTCCCTCTACAAAGCCTTCTCATAGCCCTAAGGAAAGCAAGCACAGGAATGCATCAGCAACTATGAGAAAGCTGGAAGCTGCAGCCATCCCTGCAGTTGTAGAAGCTGATGAAAGTGGACAGCTTGCAATGGACTACCCTTTTCTATATGCGAGTGCTGGGGATCTGAGAGTTGTAGATGTAGAGTCTTTACTTTCTTCTTATAAAGAGCTTGTCCTCAAGTATGTTGCCCTCTATAAAGCTGTGGAAGGGACAGGGATATCAGAAAGAAACAGTAGGACTTCTTCTCCCCTTCTTAATTCCAGGGATACTGGTAAAGCTCATGTCAGAACAACTGCAGAACTTGGGAGACCTACAAAATCATTGTCTCATGGTGAGTATATGGTTGTAAGTGAGGAGCAATCAGTTGTGAAAGAAGAGGAGGCACCTGAAGTGAAGAGAACAATTCACTCTGATGGGTTCCAGGACCTATTTGATGGAATGCATGTGCGTGTTGAGGGCTCTAATGAGGGCAATGCTTCATCTCCAAAAAGACCATCAATTAAAGATATGGGAAGGGTGGAGTATCCTCCAGAGAATCATGGTGGACGGGCAATGGAGCCACAGGCAGAGAGAGACTATGTTGATGAAAGTGGAGTGGGAGAAGAACATGTGGTTGCAGAAGACACAGGGCACTCATCCCATGAAATCTTAGAGATTCAAGACACATCAAGTGACAAGCAAGAGATAGTGGAGAATGCATCAAGAGTTGATTCATGATGATCAAACCCACTGGATGGAATTTCTTCACTAAACCACATTACCAGCATGTATTCTGAATTGCATATGGCTTAGGGGTTATGTTTCCTTTGAATCTGTAAAATGTATGCTAGATGCCAGCCTAAAGGATAGGCATTGTTCCATGCAATCCTGCTTGAAGAAAAGTAAAATTAACAACAGTGGAATTGTGTGATACTCAATGTGAACTGTGTCCACAGTTGAAATTCTGATCCAGAACCAGTGATTAGATAGTGAGGTCAGAGATGAAATTGGGATTATGTCAGTTTGTTCTCAAGATGCTACACTTCGACGGCATACAAGAAATAACAGATTCCTCTTCAACTGACCCTTCAAAGTCAAAGATTGCAGTACAAATAAATAAATTCAGTGGGCTATATAGTTCTGAAGGACCTATTACAAAGGTCTCTTATGAAAATGGATTGCAGCACATCACCAATAGTCTCCACAAGAACAGAGTCCATCTTTGAAGTGATGAAAGCGATTACCATCTCTTACAATGATTTGTCTATCAACAATCTTTGCAATGAATTTAGTAGCAGTGTGGCAATCACCACAGACTCTCAAGTTTTTGAAAATTCGAATCAGAGTACCAGGAGGTGTGCTGATGAGTCCAAATGCAATGGCCAGCTTCTCACTGTGATGACATAAACGGGCCACCTTTTCTTCCTCCTCTACATCATGCAACACAAATTTGGTATCTGGCACATACCCTATCTCCTCCATCTGCACAGCCAATTTCTTTAATTCTGCACGGATTGCAACTATTTGGGGATGGTTTTGGTCATCCACCGTAAATGAGTGCATACGTTTATTTACCTCAATCCATGTTCGTCCTGGTTGTTTCTTTACACCCCTTTCCAACCTCTGTTTATGTATACTTGCACTTTTATCCCATTTGCCAGCAGCGGCGTAGATGTTTGATAGCATCACATATCCAGCTGCATCTCCAGGATCTATTTCAAGAACTCGTTTTGCAATGCGCTCTGCCATCTCCACATTACCATGTATCCGGCAAGCACCAAGCAAGGACTTCCACACAGAAGCACTGGGTTCACAAGGCATCATTTTGATCAGATCCTCTGCCTCATTCAGACGGCCAGCACGGCCAAGAAGATCAACCATCACAGCATAGTGCTCCACTGTTGGAGAAATGTTGTACATAGAAGTCATGGTTTCAAAATAGCGCAGGCCTTCATCCACTAGGCCCGCATGGCTACAAGCTGACAGCAGGGAAACAAAAGTGACATTGTTCATTGGGACACCTTCATCACACATCTGTTTGAAATGTCCAAGAGCTTCCCTACCCTGCCCATACATGGCATAACCTCCAAGCATGGCAGTCCAAGAACCAACATCACGCATAGGCATGCTGTTGAACGCTCTTTTAGCATCCTCTAAGCTCCCACATTTGGCATACATGTCAATGAGGCTATTACCCACAAATACATCAGTCTTGAAACTACTTTGAATGATCTGTTCATGAATATTTCTGCCCTCTTCAAGTGCTGATACACTAGCACATGCATTCAGTATCCCCAGGAAAGTGACAGCATTTGGCTCCACCCTTTCTTGTTGCATTTGGGAATACAATGCTAATGCCTTCTGCCCTTGCCCACATTTCACATGTCCCAAAATTATGGAATTCCAAGCAACCACATCATGTGTGGGCATCTTGTTGAACACTCTCTGAGCATCCTCTATACTTCCACATTTGGCATACATATCAAGAAGGCTATTACGGACAAAAAGATCATTATCCAAACCACTTTGATTAACCTGTTCCTCAATTCGCCTGCCTTCTTCAATAGCTGCTACACTAGCACATGCATTCAGAATCCCCATAAAAGTGACAGCATCAGGCTTCACCCCTTCCCGTTGCATTTGTGGAAACAGCATGATTGCCTTCTGCCCTTGTCCACATTTCACATGTCCTAAAATCATGGCATTCCAAGCAACCACATCACGTGTGGGCATCCTGTTGAACACTGCTTGAGCATCTTCTATGCTCCCACATTTGGCATACATGTCAACAAGGCTACAACTCACATACAGGTCTGATTCACAGCCACTCTGAATGATTTGCCTATGGATGTGTCTGCCATCATCGAGCAACCGTAAATTTGTACATGCATTAATCACTTGAACAAATGTGAACCTGTCAGGAATCATGCCCTCTTGTTGCAGTTGTTGAAAAAGTTCCATTGTCTCCTCAAATCGTCCAGCCTTCACATATCTTGCAAGCCTTGTGTTCCAGGAAAAACTGTTCAATTGTACTGCACCAGGTGCCATTGCTGCCAATTCTGCTTCCACCCAGGGGGGTTTCAAATTGCTGTCGAGCCACAGTACCTTCTGTGTTGTCTTGTGCTTAAAATCAGGATACCTTTCATTTACCTACAACCAGAAATTCAAATCCAGTTGATCAGCTACATGTTTCCCATTGCTTGCCACAGACCAGGGAACCACAACAAAGCCCCAATTCTACTGAACCTCATACATCATCAACATGTGAATCGTGCACAACAACAATTGATTTCATTTTACCTTTTCTGCCCTGTGATCCCACCACTGTGACGGATCTGAGAAAAACTCTCGCCAAAGCTTCTCAACCATCCTTCTCGGACCTGCCATCAACTGACAAACTGCTGAAAAAACAGTCCAACTCACAGGGACTTGCTTTCCTCATGCCAAGGACCACATCCACATTTGTCATAAAGAGAGAGTGAGACACGCACACCCAAACCCTAATACAAAGGGCAAGTACCCTAAACCCTCATACAGAGGGTCCTTACCGGGAGGAGTATTGGTATTTCCAGAAAGTCTCGAATATGCCCTAAGTGGTGGTGCAACACTCTGCGAGTATCTCAGAAACTTGAAAGTGGATACTTCTTCACCGGCACTCTTCTTCTTCTGCTTCTTTTTCACCGGGCTTAAAGTCCGGGAGCATTCTGAAAGACATCTCTGGGAATCAGCTAGTCTGAAGAAGCTGAAACCTTTCATCAACTGCGTTACCTCTGAGCTTTCAGCCAGAGGAGAAACTGAGTGTATCTGTGGCGAAGGGAAAAAGGCACACCTCTGGCCAGAACCATGTTGGAGCAAAACTCCACTCATCTGTGACAAATCCAAACCACAACCGAAATGCTCAAAATCCAACCCCTAAAAACCTCACCCAAAACTCTGCATAAATCTCAGCAATCCCTGTTCCTTGTCTACGAACTTTCACCGGTGCTCAGCTTCCCCATCACGAGAAGATGCAGCAGATTCCTTCGTCCTCCCTCCTCTGTCGTCCGCCTCGCGTAAAGAGAGGAGAGTTGAGACGATCGCTCAACTCTGATTTCTGTAAATCCCCAAACCCTAACCCTAATTTCATGGAAAACCCTCGACCTTTGTTCCCTTGACAGGTTCAGAGTTCGAATCCTTCCCGAGCGCTTGCAGTTGGAATCTAATCAATAACTTCCAATCAGCCATTTTTCTGTGTGCCAAATTTGGCACTGTTGTGAAAATTTGGAAAATTTTGGAAAATTCAAATTCAATGTTTTTTTGAGAAAGAAAAGGTTCAAAAATTCGAATTATTTTATAAAAGCTCAATGCAATTTTTATTTTAATATAAAAAATTATTCCTGTGATACCCAATGGGCATCATAGAAAAAAAAACAACTTAAGGTATTTCAGAAAATGGAATGCCCTGCGAGATTTTATGCTCTATGAGCATACCTCCAAATCCACCAAGAAAAATCTCAAAGGTCTTTCCCAACTTAAGTTCTAATTTTTAGGCAAGGATTTTTTTGGTGGCAAAAATTCACCATTTTGCTTTAAAAAAACCAAAGTACCAAGGAATGTGGTGAAGGGAACTTTTTGAAAATTTTCCCAAAAAAATTACCACATTTCCATGAAGAAATTGATTAAATCATCAAGATTTTTGGAGGATTTGGACAAATTTTTAACTTCCTTCTATTGAAATCGTCATATTTAGCTAATAGGTTCTAGCATGCAATGGGATTCCTAGATTTTCTACTTCTTTATTTTTCTTGTAGTCAAATTTGATCAAATCCTCTTGTGTCTGATTGCCGTTTTGGAGCAACATGAGAAAATTCATAAAAAAAAACTAGTTCTAGGTAGGTCACTAAAAATGGACATTTTCCATAAACATGTGACCATTTAGTGTTCTCTCTCTCTTGGAAATGTTGGACCCTAACATTAGGGTAGAAAACTGTAAGAAAAAAAAGCTTTGTTTGAAAAAAATGAAATCTTGGTCACAATGGGTTTCATTTTTTTCAACACATTCACACAACCATTTTAAAGTGTTTTCTTAATTAATTCTACTATAATCAACAAAACATCCTTGATATTCATAAAAAGCCTAAAGTGGTTATTTAACATTTTAACACAAAAGTAGTAAAAAACATCTAATTGACTAAAATTCAAATTTCATTCAATGTAGTTGAATTCAATTTAAGAATTTGAATCAATGCAATTCAAATTCTATTCAATTTGCATGCAATGTCATTCAATATTGTCATTCAAAATGGAACTTAATTTTCACATTGAAATCAATTCATTTTTTTTATTAATTGGTCAATCGATCATTGCTAGTAATGCATAGCAACATAGAGCCCAATTTTGAAGTAATATATATATTGAAAAACATTATTTCAAACAAGAGGTGGTTGAAATCTTTAGGTCTTTTAACTTTTAAGTTTGTGATTTTGTTTTGGATTAATTAGGATTGTGTTGTTGTTTTGGGTAGAAGTTGGAGATTTGAGTGTTGAATTAAAAATCCAATGACACTGCAAAATTTTGTTGGCACTGAATTTAGTCCAAATTTCTAAAAGAAACTCAACATAAATTTTTGAAAGTCAAAGTTAGGTTTTTCCTTCATACCCCTTATTTCAATCAAAGTTTTGAAAAACCTAAAATATAATCCAAGCTCCAAATGAAAACAAGATTGGAATAACCAAGATTTTCACGATGATATGAATGCATATGTAAGGGATGAATAAAGTTTTAATGTTCTTGTGGGCTTTAATTTTATTGAATCTTGATCAATTTGGTTGATGATACCAAAATCAAAGTGAGGGTCCTTATAGTTTAGGACGGTAATGTGTGATCACAACACAAAATCACAACAAACACCTATCTTACTACATAGATCATATTCCAATTGTAAAAAAGTTTTCATGAATTTGCATATTTCAATTGACATGTTGCATATTAACATTACTTTGTGGGATTTTAGTTCATGAAGTTTTATTGTTAAACATGAACTCCTTGATACCATGTTTATCAGTGTTTACCAAGTTCACAATACTACAAAATATTTTGTGATAGGTAATCTTGGTTGATAATAAATTACATAGTTAGCATTGTTAGGAGTGATGTCCTTAAACTTTAGGTCAATGTAAAATTATCTTATTGGGAGGAGACCCATATTGATGCCATGGTCTTTTGTCATGGGTTTTTTTGCACTAAAGTTTTAAAGCATATTTATTGATATTTTTTAGAAAAAGATCCAAACCAGAAAGATAATCCATTGCATTCCATAACTTTTATAAAATAGAAAACACATAACAAATAAACAAACATCCAATGAAAATGGAATAGCCACAAACAAAGGCATATTTTAAAGAAAAGGTGTTGAAATAAATGATAACAAATGATAGACTAATTATGCCCATCACTAAACATAAATGAATGATTGATTGGGGCAAAAGTTTTGACTTAAGTTAATTGGTGTGCATTTTGCACCTTATGAAATTACATTCACAAAATAAGGAGCCAAGGGTGCACCCTTAGTAAGGACTTCAGTGATTGCTTATTCGAAAATATTATTGGTATATATTAAGAATATTTCATTTGTAAGTTACAAAAAATCATAAGAAAGTCCTTTTGATTCAAAAATATGTTACATCATATTTTTAATGTGAATATGTGTTTTAAGAGTCTCTCCAAAATTATGTCATTTTCAATTCCTTTAAGAATCATTTATGAGTTTTTGCAAGTAGTAAAAGCATTATATAACATTGGTTACAATGATTAATCAATGATTTTGAGAATTCAAATTTTGTTAGATTCATTTCAAATTATTGCACATGTTTCCACAATATATTAAAAACATTATCATCAAAA
>Ga0116230_10007919_pt1 | contig 10496 bp, 5 predicted proteins | sample S1TSphfallax_3_FD_88678 | JGI IMG/M metagenome (GOLD analysis project Ga0116230, IMG submission 88678) | Host-associated microbial communities from peat moss isolated from Minnesota, USA - S1T2_Fd - Sphagnum fallax MG | ecosystem: Host-associated > Plants > Peat moss > Unclassified | place: USA...
AAACATTTTTAATTGTCGGGCCGTGTGGAGTCTGTGTGGTAGGCTTCAAACAGCATGCTGACTAGAGAATTCCCTGTCAATGTAAAGGGTGGGTTGGATGAGAACAAGGCATGCAACAGCCTCTTGAGGGGGGGGAGGGCTCTGCTCAAACATAAAAACTAGCCAATCACAGCATATTAAGTTTGAACACATTTTGCACCTATTGGGATGGGGGCAGGTGGGTAGCAAGGGTGTATAGTAAGCAAGTTTTGATCACATTTACACAACCCAACTTTTGATTGTGTGTCATAGTTTTCAACCCTCTTCCTACCTCTTGTATTTCTCAAGTGGTGTACAGTCATTTGGTGCCATATTTTGTCCTATTTTTTTTATTGGTTTCTTGATTTTGCCCTCTACTCGTAGGAGGCTACAACAATGAGAAAGGTGCTTGGTGGTTTGAATCAACGTGGCAACCCCTCCCACCCTTAGATGATGTTAATCAAAATGTCTAATCTCATCATTCCTCAAACCATTGACCCTCAAAGTTTGTCATACCTCACTCATGATTTTCAGTTCAAAATTTTCTTTTGAAAAAAATGCCCACAAGCCATCATATTTTGAAAGAAATGAATCTGAATTTGCCATATTTGACTATAGGTTCCAGTAGGTCATCAAACGAAGTTAGGAATCTTAATTTATTTCGATTCTCATCTCTTACATGTAGTCAAATTTGGTTAAATTTTCTTCTGCATGATTGTTACATCACCTACCTCACAAAGTTGAAAAAAAAACCCAAAACCTACTTCATCATTCCTTAAACCTTAATCCTTGTCATTAACTAATACTCTAATCAACCTTATCCCTTAACATTACTCATATATTTTTAAACATTAGACCCTTGACCTATATCGCCATAACTTAAATAATCTTACTGTTTAACCCTAATTCGACACATAAAACCCTAAGCCATCTTCACGATTCCCTGAATCCTGACTTTAACCTTAAAGCCTAAAGCTTAGACCTTCATCTGTGCAAGCTTTACTTTAAACAATGTTATCCCTTATCCTTCACTCTATCCATTAACCCTTGGTCAGTCACCATATTCATAACCCTATAATTATCATTTAACCTTAAGTTCGAATCCTAAACCTGAAATGCTTGACCTCTACCACCATACCCATACACTAAACAAGCTTATACTTATCTCTAACTCCATACCCTATATGTTAAATGCTTCAAATTGGCATATCCATACACTAGACAACCTAATCATTTATTCCACATACTTTTGAAACAATGCAAGCCCTTTTCAGCAAAGACATGTGGACACATAATTTAATTATTGGAAGTCATAAAAAAACAACACCATTGGCTTTGCTAAATTCTTTTCCTTTAAAATAATATGTGATAAAAAATTGCAAACCAAAATAAGATATCAATTCCTTTGTTATCAACAAAAGGTATTTTGATAGAAGGCAGATTTCATATGTTGGTCCACCAAACCTGCATGCCACATACCTTATGTATGATAGGAAAACCACATAACTTATGTATGACAGGAAAACCACGTACCTTAGTTCAACGACCTCACATGCCACATGTGAATGAGGTAGCTCAAACAGGAAAACCGAGTATGATCACTTCACATAACATTCAAGGGCATGATAGTATTCGTTCCTAAATCTAAACCTAAAGGTTTTATTTCATCCATAGGTTTCATATTTAAAATATCAGCCACAATGGGCCCAGTCTTTCATTTTATGAAGGAGGTATCCAAGGTAGAATCAACACTTTCAATAAGGCTGTAGGGGACCCCTAGACAACCATCCCTTGAGTTGTGTAGGGTAAGGTACCAACAGATAAGGTCCTTATGGAATCCCAAAGGGTTGTATTGGAACTTGAGTCCAAACTCCAAACCAAATACCAATGTCCCAAAAAAATTAGCCTACCCTAGGCTAATCTGCATATGCCAAATTAATGTTTTCTCTTGAAATAAAATCTCTTGGCACAAGGTCTAACACTTAACCATTATATATATAATTCATCCTATGTGGCTTAGGGTGACCACATATTAGACCCCAAGTCAATCTTTTAAGGCTCGTGACATTTGTCTTGAGGTTGTGAGACATTTGGCTTAGGGTTGTTATACATTCACCTTCAAGTTTAAATACAATTGATTTCAATTTGCTATAACTTTGCCCTATGGCAAGGGACATTTGATTTAAGGATTGTAATACAATTATCTAAAATCATGTGACATTTATTTTAGGTTCTAACCAATGTTGGCTGGTTATAAGATTTTTTTTTATTAACAATATGTATAATAGTTGGATATGCATAAATGCATATTTGGATTTTGTGTCAATTTCTATAATCGACATTATCTGCAATTGGCATGTGTGTACTAGATTTATATCCTTATCCTATTCATATCTAAATGAGATAATAAACGTATTATATCCTTATCATATTCATAATCGTTTAAAGCAGGTTTTGAATGGTGATGATTATGGATGCTGGGATTGATATATGCATATCTAGTGATGGATGGTTTTGTTAAGGATGGTTATGATTATCATATTCGATCTTGATATCAAGTGTCCTTTTAAGGTTAAGGATTACGTCCAATGATGTGACAATGAAACAATCAATTTTCAAGGATCAAGATTTAGGATTAAAGATCAAAAGTCGAAGATGACAACAATGTCATCATCAAAGTTGCTTTATCAATGTGATAATTGTTGGGCCCCAATCAGCCTAACCCAGTTTTGGTTAAACATAAATAAGTTGGCTAATGAACTTTTGGGGTTAGTTTGAAGTTCATGGGATAAGGTAATAGGTTGATCTTATCCAATATGGACAGGGGATGGGTGGCCTAATTAGGATAAAGTGGGTGATAGGATAATAAGATTAAGTTAAGGCAAGGTTAGTATGTCCTCACCTAGGTTGATTAGGTCTACCAGGGGTGGGTTTTAGGAAGGTACTAAAAGTTAGGTTTAGGTCAAAACATCAATTGTTTCTTTTTCTTCAAGCTTGGATGGGGAGAACATTGTTGACCACCCCTCCATCTCCTAATTAATGAGTAGTGTGTAAGGAGGGAGTGAGGAGTGATGATGATTTAATTTTGAATATATGGGCTAATGGGGGGTTAGATGTATCATGAAAAGGAAAAGCAATGTGAAGAGGCTATTACATCATGACAAGTTGAACTTTCCAAATGTGCCCAACCAAACAACACAAGGGAGATGGAGGTGGAAGCATCATTGTTTGGTGATGGCAAGTATTCAAGGGAGGTTTTCAAGGGGGTTCCACTCAAAAGCAAAGGGAGGAAGAAGCACAAAGAACTTATGCTAAGTTTGATAAGGAAAGGTTGAAAAGGGGGATGGATAGGAAGGAAAAGGGGTTTGATTTAAAAGTGGGAATATAAGGTTTGCCTTGTTGTGTGAAAATAAGGGAAGTAGGTAAAAGGAAAATTAGTTTCAAAAAGCCTATGTCATGGGCATGAAAAATTACAAGTACAATAACTAAGCCAAAGACACAAAAAGAAAAACAATTCACAAGAAATGTAAGCCTAAGTCTAATCCAAGATTGGAAAAACAAAGACGTAAAGTAAAAACACGATATATGCTAAAAGATGATTCAAATAGAACTTTATTCTGATAACATATGAAAACAAAGGTTATGACAAGAAAAATGTACCCAAAACTAGTGTTGAACATATTGAAAGTAATGGGAAGTTCTACCCCTACGTATGCCCCATTGACAACCTAGTTCAAAAAAGCCTCCATAGAGGTTTCCATGTGTGCACTGACCAAGGAAGCTTCCATGGAGGCTTCCATGTGTGCACCAACCAAGGAAATATCTTGAGAAGTTTCCTAACTAATAGTGAACTAAAAGTTAACAATGATGTAAACGATGATGTATGCGATTGTGTTAGTGCAAACAATGATGTAAACAATGGGTGATGGTGGTGTCCATGACATCTTAAAAAGAAGGTAGTGGTTGTTAACATGGCTAAAAGTGGAGAATAAATGAAGCCAAAAGATTAAAAAAAAGATAGAGAGAAGATAAAACTATTTATAGGTAAGAAAATGATTTTGTCCAACATGGGTAGGAGCTTGGTTGGAGTAAAAGATCAATAATTAGAAACTAAGGACTCCAATGTAATTTTCCCTTTTCTTTATGTGTGATGATTTGTTGTGAAAAAGGTTTGTTTCCATTTGTGTTTGTTTTGTGCGTGACGCGCTCCCAAGTTCCTTGATAGACCCACTTGAGGATCGAACTATGTAGAGATGCGGAAGGAGTTGGAACTTGGGGCCGCTCCTAATTTCCAGCACTAAAGGGGGTGAGAGGGGCGTGCTAGAAGTTCCGGGATTAGACTAGGAAGAGGGACAAACTACTTAGTTACTCGGGTCCTGCATCCAAAACCAATCACAAGTTGGTTAGAACTCATTCTGCACCCTTTTAGTGTTGGGACTAGCCATAGGCGACCTTGGACTCACTTGACTCACCACGGCCCCGACTTAGGGGAAGCCACCACCTTCCCCCATATAGTATTCTCTGCAACTCCCTGCGAAGGCTACATCCGAATGGCACTTCTTCCCGGGACTCCCAAGGAGGAGTCTCGAAACTATCCCGGGTTGGACTCTCAGGACTTTGGGCATCCACAACTTCTTGCTCAGACCTCCAATTGGGATGAGGCCTAAAGTAATCTTGTAGCTTTCTTTGGGAGCTTTCCAACGCCATGTCGCACTCCTCCTACAGACGTCAAAATCGGGTCGATTCCCGACTTTTAGTGGTTGGGAGTCAAATTGCTAGTTTGACTCCCGGCCCTTCTTTTGCCCATAACTTGGGCTACAGATGTCCAAATGGCTCGTGCGAGGCCATTTTGGACATCTGAACTTCAAGACCTTTCCAACGGTATAAAGAACACCTCAAGGCGAGGTGTTTTGTCCTCTACTGTTGAGCTTTGAAGTTGCGAGAGTCCCGGAGGACTCTAAGTTCCCACTTTTTGGGAGTGTGAGTCTCATCCTCACACTTTGCCCAAAGTGGGGTTGCGACAGTGCGCATGTTGTAATTCACTTGTTTAGGTTTAGGGTTGGTTATAATTGAATAAGAAGAATGGGAAGGTGTGAACATAAAATGAAGTTATTGTTTAGATCATATAAGTGTAAGTTAAAGTTTAAGTCAACAAGGAAGGTGGGGGAATCTATTGGGAAAAAATTTAAACCCATGCATTAGGTTAGTTAAATTATCTTAGGTAGGAGATAAAGGCAAAGATACCTCAAGCAACCTGGTTGTAACTTTTCCTTGTAAGTTTTGTTATATTGATGTCATAACAACACATCTTGAATTTTATGTCTTTTTTTATTATGTTTATAACTACTTAATCATAAAAATTATTAAGTAGTTGCAAAAAACATCAAGATGTCATGTGGCATCATGGTTTTACAATTATACCCAATATGACAACTTGTTCAAATTTTGGGTAAATATATTATTATTTTTGAAGTTACATTAATATATTTGAATGATTTAAAATTAGGAATTCAAAAATATTATTTACTTTTGCAACTAATAACGATTCAATCTCTAATGATGATGATGTGGCATGCCATGTGTTAATAAAATGTTACAACTAATAGTCAACTTCATGACTCATGACATTAATTTCAATAAAATTGCATTTATTAATTTGTAAAAAATGTTCGTAATGCCAAAACATATCTCTTACAACTTGTCCAATGTAACTATAATGTCCAACATGATTAAAGAAATGACTAAAAATGTTTTTAACAACTAATAGTCAACATAATGACTCACAACATTAATTTCAATAAAATTGCATTTATTGATTAATAAAAAAATGTTCATAATGCCAAAACATGTCGTTTACAACTTGTCCTATGCAACTACAATATCCAACATGATTAAGAAAACAACTAAGAATGTCTTTAACAACTAGTAATCAACCTTATGGTCATGCAACTAACAAAAATGACTAGAAAAACAATTCTAATTGCATGGGACCAATTATTTTATTAGCCAAGTTGATCATTTTATAAATATTTAACCATATTTAACCATGTATTGCTTCAATACTAACTTTATCTTAATTTATCCAAAATTAACCTAAATATTCAAATTTAATTTAATTTATCATTGTTTAACTAAGTTTAGCATAAAAATTATGTTCAAATTCACTTATGTTTATTCAGCCATGTTTAGTCTATGTCTAACCTATATTAGGCTAGTTTAGTTTAGGTTTAACCTAGCTAGGTCTACCCTAGCGTAATCTAAGTTTAGCCTATAGCTTAAGTAATCATATTTAAGCTACACTAAATTTATTTATTTTTAACATATGGAGGCCTAGGTTAACCTAGGCTAAGCTTGTAAGTAGTTTAAGTTGACCTAACTCATCCTAAGTCAACCTAAAGAAGCCTACGTTAACCTAGGCAAGTTGGTAGGTAATAGGTAGGTTGACCTATGTCAACCTAAGGTGGCTTAGTTTAATTTGAAGCTAAAAGTTTTGATTTTTTATAATTTTTTGTTTAATAGATTTAATATTTAAAAAATCTGGTAATGCAATAGATGGGAACTTGAACCCCAAAGTGGAGGTGAGGGGTTCAAGTAATGGTTTTTACAACTTTTGATACCTATGTACTTAACCTATGTTAAGTAGTCTAAGGTGAATGCACATTAAGGTGGTTCATTTTTTGTCCCTTTCTAGACTTTCTACAAAGTGTTCTCTATTCAAATGCCACAAACACATTGTAAAATCATCAATTTGACAAAAATATTTATGATTTAAAATTGCCAATTTGAATAAAAATATTTATTGAGGGGTGAAATTCAATAAACATACACTAATAATATAGTAATGGACTTTTAAAATGAGCATATGGACTATGGTTTGGGTTGTGCATTAGTATTCAAATGCATTTTTGTTATGATTTCATTTCAATATTTTTTATAGGGGCTCAATATATGATACTTGATGGAAAAACAAATGTGGATCGAAAAACATTACAAAAAAAACTTTAACCAACAAATAATTATGGATTTTTGAACAACCAAATTTGGACCTTATTTTCCTAAGTCCCTATCTTGGTCATTTTTTATTAAATTGATAAAATTTCCCCCTTAAACATGTATGAAAGAATTTAGATGGGTAGCCTTTTATATTGACTTTATTAATTGATTAATCACCACATAAGGCCCATTTAGAATCATTTTTAAATTATTTTTTCCATTTAGTGTTAAAATATGGACTTTTGGGTTGGGACTATTGCCACTTTTGAGCCACCCTAACTTGCATCTACCCCTAGGCTAGCTAAAACTAGGTTAGGTTGACTTTTGTTCATGCATGATGACTCATAATTGAACATTTGTTTATAGATTTTTGACACATGTCATCCATTTATCAATGAATCTTTTGTAACTCTTAGTTGAGTAAAATGATGAGGTTGACATGGCATGCATTTTACACGTTAAACCAAGGTCAATGATGACATGGAATTCTAGTATTATAAAAAAATTAAAAAGTCCTAATTGATAAGATGACTAGGCTTTGTAACTATATGTTTTTTGCAACTAAATGAATGAAACAACATGAGTTTAACAACTCAATAGTCAATAGTCACAAATGTATTTTGTAATTAATACATGGTTATAAAGGTAGATTGCAAAACCCAAGATGTGTTATTATGTGTGATTGGGTTAACTTGAGCTAAGATAAAAAGGGCTAAAAGAATGATTACCAAATTGTGACACCCCTTGGAGAAAGGCAAGGGGGAATGACTTAGGTAAAGGTGTTAAAAGGTGTTATTGTGTGCCTAATAAAAGCGTTGAATGCAAAGTGTAAAGAGTGAACATCAATGTGTGTAATTTTGCAATTCAACTTCAACAGTTTAGTGTCTTATTGTATGATTTGAAAGACCGAGGGTTTTGCTTTGAATCATCGGTGAGGAACAATGCTTTTACAAGCTTCGAAGAATTTCAAACAATAAAATGTTTTGAGCAATCTCATTTTTACAATTATGCTTGAACAATCCAATGTGTATTTGTATGCTTTGAGAAACTGTGAGTTTTGCTTTGAATCATCAGTGAGGAATAACATTTTCAAAAGCTTCAAAAAACTTCAAGCAATGAGAAGTTTTGAGAATTTTCATTTGTGTGAGCTTTTCAAGGTGCATTAAAAAAAATTTGGTGTGCCTTGACAAATAGGTGAAGTTTTTTTCCCTTTCTTTTCATTTCCATGTCCTTTCACAAATTTTTGGACCTTGTTTTTTAACAATTTGTCCAAGTTCACAAGTTGAACTTTCATGGTGACCTAGAGCTTTTGCTTGTTTTATTTCTTCTTGTGTATGTTCTCTGGTCATTTGTAGTTTGCAAATCTTTCAAAAGTGTAAAGGTTAACTTGTTGCTCAAGTCTTAGATTTATTTTTTAATTTTAAAAATAATTACAACCTCCTATGTTAGTTTTTTTCCCTTGTGTTTGCATTTTAGTCATTTCTAGGTTTCTCAAAAGTGTCAAAATTCCAATGCTCATTTTTTTTCTTCTTGTGTTTGTTTTTTGGTCATTTGCATGTTTTTCAAGAATGCCAAACCTTGAGTGTTTGTTTTTTTTCTTGTGTTTACACTTTGGTTGTTTGCAAGTTTTTCAAAACCACCAAGGTTAAGTTGTTAGCTCCTAGTTTTGTTTTTTTGATCACTTATGAGTTGCAACCTTACACATGTTTAATTATATTTTTATGTTTACTTTATGGTCATTTGCACATTTTTCAAGAGTGTTGAACCTCCAATGGTCATTTTTTTTTCATGTTTATGTTCTTTAGTTGTTTATAGGTTTCTCAAAAGTGTCAAAGTTATTTTATTAATGCTCAATTTTGTTTTTTGATCACTTAGTTAGTTGTTGAACTTCATATGATTAATGTGAACATTCAATGTTGCAATTTACTTTTGCAACTAAAGGCAATGAATGAAAAATGAGTTTTTGTTTACATGTGTAACATCTAGTTGATCTACAAATCTCCAAACCAAGTTCTTCTTTCCCTTTTTAAAAAAACTTTTGGCCCTTTTTCTTTTGATATGGTCAATTTTTTGTATTTTTTCTTTTTCTATTCTTGAAAAAATTCCATGGCAAAAGAAGATGAGGTTGTGGTTTTTGAAAGTGTTGGTGTTGATGAAGATATTCATAGGTTAAGCGAGAACCCAAGAACCAACTTGTTGGATGTTGAGATTGTCGACCTGTAATGTGATAATGACCTTGTAGAAAATGATGAATTACATCTTTTAATTATTGTAATTCAAGTTCATAAATGGAAACTTGATAATAAAAATTCAATTTGTTTAGGGGTTTTTGCAATTAATGACAATTAGTCTCCCATTGATCTCAAGAACCCACATGAGATGTTAAGTTGCATCATTTATAGATCAACTCCATAAGAAGATGGTAACACTTTTAACTAAAATTATGTTTTGCATAAAAAACTAATCAAATATGATAAAATGAATGGCATTACTCCCATGAAAACGTGTATTGATGCTGCCCATGCTCATTTGCTTGCAAAAAGAAAGTTAAAACTGACTAATAATATTGTAGCAAACCATCTTGAAATAAATCATAATTGATAGCCAGAGAAGAAAATGGCCAAACTATTTGGGTCTGTAATCACAACATTTTTTGCTTCAATAAATCTTTACAAACATGGTGATGAAGCACAACAATGGTTTTTGAAAGATTTGGTCCTTTACATCTACAAAGGATATAAGCCTTTGTCAACATGTGAAAACATTTGGTTGCAAAGGTTAGTTTCACTAATGTTTTCATGTCATTTTTCCTTCTCATTCAAATACAATTTGATATTGATTTTTTTTGACTTCATCATGATTTGCTTATTAAAGAAATCAAACTAATATCACAATTTAAAACACTACATGATCTTATGTGAAAAGTATTTAACACATGTTATGTCAATATATACAACCTTATAGATCAAATCCAATACAACCCTATGGAACATGTGTTGCCTAAAATGATCCAAAAGACCATAGATTTATATGTGTTGCTTAATTTACCTCTTTCATTTACATACGTGCTTCAAATTATTAATCTTTAATAAAAATATTATTGGGTTAGGATGGGTTGCCACATTTCCCCATATCAAACAATATCTTGATCAACCATAGTTTTTGCAAGTTTTGATTTCTAAATGTTTAAAGCTATGGTGGACATTTTTGCATAAATGATTAATTATTTTGATGAAAGTTGGATTCCATGGTGTGTAACTGTAAAATTATTTGAAGTTCAAGAAACTAGTGGCAATGCCATGGCCATTGTGTTTTTGCCTTTGTGAAAAATGAAGCAAAAAATTTGGGATCCTTATTTTCAACATTGCAATCTATTGTTGATTGTAAGTCTCTTAAGATTTTGCAAGTGTATGAATGTACTTGTTTTGGGCATGTCATGTTTAAAGTTTACCAATATGCAAAATTGATGATAAGGTTTCCCATGG
>Ga0116230_10007920_pt1 | contig 10496 bp, 9 predicted proteins | sample S1TSphfallax_3_FD_88678 | JGI IMG/M metagenome (GOLD analysis project Ga0116230, IMG submission 88678) | Host-associated microbial communities from peat moss isolated from Minnesota, USA - S1T2_Fd - Sphagnum fallax MG | ecosystem: Host-associated > Plants > Peat moss > Unclassified | place: USA...
AAGATAGAGAGAGCGGCCAAGGAAAGAAAGAATTTCAACAAAAGGGGAGAGAAAAAGGAAGCAATGGCTAGAAAGAGAGAAAGAGCTTTGGAAGAGGGGAGAAAGAGAACACACCCCCAAATGCGTTATAATAGAGAGGAGAAAGAGAGCTTCAAGGCCAGGGGGAGAGATAAAAATCTTTTGATCAATTTTTATTGATCATTTAAGGTTTTCTTTGCAAAAAATCAAAGAAGAAACTATTTACAATATATGTCCTACTTACTGTCCAAAAATCTAGATAACATTTTTGAGGATCCAAAAAGGATCATTGCTAAAACCAACCTTGCATTTTCACACAATACATATTGTGTAAAAATAAACTTATAACATATCTTTTTATGAGGTATTTGTCCAACATGCAAGTTGTTTGGCTACACATAATCAACACCACCTCTTTTTCCAAAACATGTATTTGAACATTTTTTAACAAAATAGAAAATAGACTAGCCACAACTTGTGGTAATCCTTGGTTACCACCAAATTTAAACTATGCCACCAAATTCATGCCTTACAATAATACCACATATAAGGTTGTTGTTGAATCATGATATTGCCAAAATATAAAATATCCATGAGAAAACTATAATGGAATAAAGGAGGGAAAGGGGATGTAATCAACTATCTTCCAAACCCAATTTTCTTTTGCATGTAGCAACATTTTTACAAGACATTAACAAAGTTGGCCTCACCTACTCCCATCCCACCAGAGCCACAAACATGAAGTTAGTAGATAATGAAGAACACCAATGTTTACAACCATTTTGACTTGTTATCAATGTCCTACAAACCTACAAAATATGTGCTTCAATAGCCAATCATAGAAAAACCACCACACAATACGATGATCCATTCACCTATTGCATTTTCAGTCCTTGAAGTTTACACAAAGATTATATATCCAACCTTTTACAATGTTGTTTGTTCATTGATGGACATCTTGGCCAACATTACTGGAGCTCATCGATCTTTAAACCTTCAAATACCACAACCTTTTGTTATAGAAACTAGAGTTTGCAAGACCAAGAATGCACATTGTCCCCTTGCTTTACAAAGGCTTTGTTTCAAGTTGCATAGACCAATGCCTTCAATCAAATCCCTCCACCAAATGTAGAAGTTTACAAAGGCTTGAATAAATTGTTTTCTTGTGACTACTTGAACACATGTTCCAATAAATGTAATTGCCTTGGGGTTTTTCAATAGAACCAAATGAAAAGTGATGGCTAGTTATAATAAATAGATGTCAAAATTAACTAATTCTACCTTGCACATCCTTGTTGGTTACTCCTTTTCCAACATAAAGATTTATGTAATAAAACAACCTTGCTAACTAGTATTTTAAGATTGCCTCAGGTAATACATAAATAATATTATCAATAATTCTAATATGTAAGGTTACTAAAATTATTGGAGAAAATCCATCCTTGTGTAAAAATCCCATATAAAAATGTATATAAACTAGGGACCTTAATTTGCTTGATTTTGTAACCTTGGCTATTTTTTAAAAAATAGAAGTCATGTTTGAATTGTAATTATAAGGACTAAATCGAATGTAATATGGTGTTGGTTACTTTCTTTAAAAAACCCTTTGTTTGGTGACCAATATTCCTACCAAACATCCATACCAACATTATACATAAACATTTGGGATATGCTACCCAAAGTTTTCCAAAGTATGGTCTAACTTTGAATGTCCATTACTGATATATGCAAGAAGCTCAATAGGCTTGTGTATTTAAATAAATAAATAAATTTCAGCCCCTCTAGGTGCACCAAATTTAAAAAAAAAATTGTGTCATTAAAGCCTTGAGGGTGACTAGAAAACATATTTAGTGATTCTTGATATGCACCCCTCCTCTTGTGCCCAAAAGCCTTTGTGGGTTTCATAATTTTACTAATCCTTTGTTAAAAAATCAAGGACTATTTTATGCTTGAACTAGATAAAAAAGAAATAAGTGCCACTTTATTTCCATTTCTCCAAGGTTTGGCCCAAAATTTAAAAAACCAAAAATATCAATAATTACAAATTGGAAGCCTTTTTGTGAATAATGTTGTCCTCATAGTTTTCATTCAATCTATCAAATTGGTCTGTCACCTTGGTTTGTCAAACTTTTTTATGGTAACTGAATTTTTATAAGGGAAATATGTGTACATAAATTTATAAAAGTATGTATAAATGCAATTATGTCGCACATGTATACATATATGTACACATTTGTATGTGCGTATACATGCACATGTTTGTGTAAGTCATTGTAGAGAGAGAGAGCAATGGCCAGGGAGAGAGTGAAAGTTTTAGATGGGAGGGAAAGAAAGATTTGGTAGAGGGAGAGAAAGAGAGAACAATGGCCAAGGAGAGAGTGAGAGCTTCAACACAAGGGAAAGAGAGATATTTGGCAAAGGGGAGAGAAAAAGCACACCCCAGGGATGCATTGCAACAAAAATGAAAGAGAGAGAGTGATGGCCAGAGAAAAAGAGGGAGATTCAATAGAGGGGAAAGAAAGAGACGTACCTCTAGGATGTGTTGCAATAGAAAGGTGAGAAAAAGAGCAATGGTTAGAGAGAGAGGGAGATGCAACAATGGGGAAAAAGAAAGATGCACCCTTGGGATGCATTACAATAGAGAGGAAAAAGAGAGAGCGATGGCTAGAGAGAGAAGGGGAGATTTAACAGAAGGGAGAACGTGCGCACCCCTTGGATGCATTGCAATAAAGAGGAGACAAAGAGTTCCAATGCTAGGGAAAAAGTGATAGCGATGTTTAAGGAAAAAAAAAGGCTTTGGTTGAAGAGAAACAACACACGTGGGTTCAGAAGACGTTGCAACAAAGAGGAGAGAGAAAGCGATGGCTAGGGGGAGAGAAAAATATTCAGCAAAAGGGAAATAGAGAAATATTCAGCAGAGGGGAGAGAATGTGCACAACCCCAGGATGTGTTGCAACATAAAGAGAAAAAACTTTAACTCTAAGGAGAGAGAAAGTTTCAACGCCAAGGATAAAGAGATAATAACAAAACTCTAGAACCTTCAATCGTCCTTTGTTTTATAACCTGCACACACATGAACAATAGGTTAGTGAGGTCCCATGAATAGAAAGAAATGTAGAAAGAAATTGCAAGCTTGGCAATGATTCTAGGATAGGTTGAAAAAGATCTTTGGAAGGAGTGCTTCAATGACACCAACATCTCCAACGACATTGAGCAACTACAAATTTAGCAAACTCTTGTTACAATGCATAGGAGAGAAATTAAAACCCTAAGTGCATAGGAAAGAAATCAAACCCTAAGTTCGCAGTGCCCATTTTAGTTCAGAAAATTAGGGTTAATGGAACAACTTTTTTGCTATGACTATTGATTAGTTTCATTTTTGAAAATATTAATCTTGGCCCTTCATGCTTGATGAATTGTTTTGTATGAATCCATCTAGTGTTGACATCCATCTAGTTTGAAACTGAACATCATGTTGTCCACTTGTCAACAAATTGAAGATTGATCATGTAGTGTGATGTGTTTGTTGATTAGTCACCCATGTGGTTGCTTTGTACCTTTTCCAGCTTTTAAAGGATCCATACTTTGAATGGGCATATTTCTATCATTTCTCAAACATTTGATGCAATCTAAGTGGCTATGGATGCACCCAGAGCAAGTTTACAAAAAGTCTTGGATTAGTAGGACAAGCCAAACACTTGATTGGTTGCTATTTTGCTCTGAGCGTTTAAGTGTTCAGTGACCGGCCATGCTACCCTAGTGAGAGATGTTGAATTTTGAGAAATTGTTTTTGTTGGAAATTCAATTAAATTAAAAAGATAATTTGAGAGGAAAAATTAGTTGCGTAACAAGTTCACACTTGGGCTAATGGCACATGCTACACTACTCAACAATATATGAGCTTTTTAACCATATGGACACTTCATGGTCTTCAGGGAAGACCAGGCTAGCTACCAGAATATAGGTACCTACTCCTTCAACTAAAATTTAGCATAGCCTCTAGGGGAATTGAACCCATGATCACTTGCATGGTGGGCCATGAATCCTGACCAGTGTTTACATTTTCTTTTTTGCGAGATCACAAAATTGGGGATTTAAAAAAACTAGCAAAATTTGTTGAGTTTACTCTAGGAAAACACATTTATCCAAGTTTTTTGTCAAAAAAAAGGAAAAATTTGTCAGAAAAAATCTCTGTTCCTGAAAGCAATAACTAGGTACCATCTAACTGGATAGAGTGTTAATTGTTTCCCCAACCCTCACCTGTAAACATGAAATATTGGACAATATAAGGTGAGGAACCATTTAAATGCCACCACCTGGGCCAACCATTATGCAGGGCCAATAAGAAGAAGTCATTCTTTTGATTGAGCCTTGCAGTTTAGAACATTCCAAATTTTCATCCTTTCCATAATCCATTGTGTGCAGGTCCAAACTCCAAACCAGTGTTGTGCAGATACCCAGATCCAAGTGTTAAAATCGTCCATTCTGGATTTGTGTAACAAGAATCTGACTGGATCCAGATATTAGAAACTCAATCTAACCAAATCTAAATATTAGGACCTCAATCAAGACCTTTACCTATGAACCATTCCTCCACAAGGACCTCACTTATTTTCAGTGGAGGGAAATTCCAAGGACCAGGTTTCAGTGTCTTCAATGAATACTATTAGAGATATACAGTTTCTCTCTTCACTTTGGGTTTGTCCATCTGAATTTTCTTTTGTACATGTGAGTTCCAATTTTTGTCTATTCAATTTCTCTAATGTATGTGCTTCAATTCATGTCTGTCTGAGCTCCAATTTATCTGGTGCGTTCATTTCTCTGATGTATGTGCTTCTCTTTAAATTATAACCCTGAATTGTAACTGTACCCAAAACCACTTCCATTTCACAACCATAAACCCTATACCCAATAACCATCATGAGTTGAAATAAAATATTGAACTATATACCCCAAGGCTCTGGAATATTTAAAAAAAAATTCAAAACCTTACCCAAAAGGGTACCCAAAGTTATAAAAAATATCACACCCAGGACTGTATGTTCTCTTAAAAATCAATCCCACTACAACACCGGTCCAAACCCATTTTCTGGCTATTTGAAGACTGCTCCATGCACTGTGTAGTGTACAGGCCATTTTACTGCAACTGGTGTACCTGCTCTTATCCATCTCTATTAACCATTGCCATTTCTATACAAGAGTCAATAGGCAACGGGGTATGTGCTAACAGAACAAGAGGTGATTTTGGGAAAGGAAAATCCGTCCATTGCAAATCAATCAGAATTCAAATTAGTGGTCAGAATAGTTAAAATCTGATTACTATAGTGGCTGCAAAAGCAGCTACAATAGTAAAAATCTAATGAGGCGACCAAAATTATTACAATATTATGAGACCCTGAAGTCATAGTCCTAAGAGCTTGGCAATGGGCTTGTGAAGGACTACATAAGAGACAGACAGCTACACCTTGTAGTTTCTCTTTATGACATGACATATGACATATGACCAGAATGTCCATCTATATTGCAACAACTTGGTCAAGCCATCCACCACATTGTAGGACAAAAGTTACCTGCAGACCCCATGCCTATCACAGAGCACCTTCAGTGAAGCACTCCAGTCAATGCTTCAAAGCCTTGACAGCCTTCTTGGCAGCATCATCAAGGTCTTCTGCTGTGATGATGGTCATTCCACTTTCCTGCAAAACAATTTCCCGAGCCAATTTAACTGTGCTCACAACACCTCTTATCAAATCTGGATCATAAATTTCCCTTAAGAAATCAGCACAAATTGAACCTTAAAAACCCAAACATTCACAACACAATAAAGGGTCATTCCAAAAACATATAAACTTCTCAGGATACTTTCCATCTGTCCCTGAGACAGCTGTAACATGCAGAGGATAACCTTGGAACACATTAGGCATTACTCTATTGTCTGCTACTTAAAATCAATAAGATCATAGATTCCAGTGTCAGTTCGGAAAAGGGCCTTCCCCCACACACCCCTTACACACCCCAGCTAAACAAAAACACTAAAAGCACAAGTTTGATCATAACCTTAGGATTGTCAGTCACAAAGTATCAGTCTGTAATTGTCATCATGAATAGAAGTGATGACCTGCCATTAATATCCACTGACTTAGAAGCTCTTGGCAGTGGGCGTAGACAGATAGCCCAGAAGCTGGTTAAAACTGAAGGCAGGCAATTATGTAAAATCTGTGTCCTCAGTTTCTGTCACATTTCTGGAAGCAATGAAAAGACACAGTCATGATGTTGACTGGCACTCAAAAGGCACAATTAACAGATTGCAGAGAAAACTCCACAATAACACATAGAACGTAATATGAGTATGAGTGGGGTCATTAACCTTATGAGAGTCACTCACAAAGTGTCAGACTATTGCCTTCATCATTGAAAGCAGCCACAAGCTGCCATGAATCCACTGACTTCATCAACTCCCAACAGTGGGTGTAGAGAAGTATATGACAATACAGCCAAATTTTTTGGTAAGCTGTTACATCTAGGTCCTGAATTACTGTCACATTTCTGGAAGCAACAGGAAGACTCAGTTGTTATGTTGGCTAGCACTCAAGAGACATAGCTAATAGTAAAAGACAATATGTCACAGTTAGGGTCCCACAAGCTTGTGAGTGTAAAATTCACTCCATTTTAGCTTGTCCCTCTGTACAAAACAAGCATCTAAGGAGAGAGAGGCCTGCATAGAGGGCTGTGACTGAGGCCTCCTACACCCCAACACATCCTTTGAGCACACCACTGGCAATTACTTGGATGCAGTACTCTGCTTTGGTCCACCTGGGGACAAATTGAGGACTTGATCAAGCTGTACTGGTTTGGTCTGGCACACTTAACACGCAATGTGCACAAAGCTTTAATGAACAGAAAAAATCACAAACATATTACAAATGGACAAGTACCTTGAGGATAGTTTTGCCAAGCTCAACATTTGTGCCCTCCAGGCGCACAATTAATGGAACTTCCAGCTTCACCTGCACATATGTAGGCTGCAATAGTCAAAGAACCATCTAGGAGTACCAGTTAAAATGTTGAACAAATTTCTTCAATATTACAGGTTCCATCAAGTGAATTCAATGAGCATACACTCAGTGCAGATCTAACAAAGCACATTAGGAATGAGAGTGGAACAAAACATACCTGCTTGGCAGCATTGACAATCCCACTTGCAATGACATCACATTTCATGATGCCACCAAATATATTTACCAAAATTGCTTTAACTTTTGGGTCACCAGTCAATATCTTGAATGCCTCCACCACCTGTACATCTTTAATATATTAATTTCAATTTGTGGAACAAGGACTCAATTCCATTCATCCTTCACAAAAACTGAACACAAGTGATTTTTTGCACAATGATAATATTGGTGCCATAGTGCACATTTGGAAGTGACCACTATGCTATCACTACTTCATTTCCAGTCACAAAAGTCACATTGATTTTCTATGCTGGCCATTTGCCTTAAAAGGATGCATTTGAAGAATGCTGTGACTCATCCTGAAGTCAAATGAAGGCAATACTTACTGCCCATATGAGAACATCAAGGACAAGTCCTTTCCATGCCAAAAGCCTTGCCTCACAGTGAAGAGCATGCATCTTTGAACAATCTGAACAATTGTGATGATGGAACTCTGCAACAGAGAATCTTTCTAATTCCAATGGGGATCAAGCAGTAAAGTGAGCATTTAACAAAAGTGGAAGTATGCCTGGGTCTCAGATGCGTTGCCACCAACATCCAGGAAATTCGCAGGTGTGCCACCACTGAGTTTGATGATATCCATGGTGGCCATTGCAAGGCCAGCTCCATTCACCATACATCCAATTTCACCATCCAGTCCAATGTAGTTCAAGTCCACTGCTGCAGCTGCAACCTGTCCCAACCAAACGCATGATGATTTTGTTTTACCTGGGTCTACATTTGCTTGTTTGAGGGCCAACAGACACAACAGAAGAGACATGGGCAGAATGCAGGAGGACAAACATTTACCCTCTTCCTGAAGTCACTGATGTTACAACATGGGGCTAAGAGAAGATGATACTGGTGTCAGCCTACTGAACATAGCATAGTCCCAAGTGTGGTTCACCTTTTCTTAGTTTCTACTCTTTATGCTCATCACATCACTCTCTCTAACCTCTCATGCATACCTCCCGAGGATCTTCTTGAGTTGTGTCACGCATTGCAAATATTTCCTTTTGACGAAATGCAGCATTGTCATCAAAGTTGAGTTTTGCATCTGCTGCAACAATGCGACCATCTGATGTCTCTGCCAGAGGATTAATCTGCATGCAGGTAAACAATGTCCAAACCTTTCAAATGATGACAGTAAGCTCCCAAGAGCATGATACCATCAGCTTGGTGCTTGTTGACTATGTTCCGCACAGGGCACATGCAGGCTACAAATTTCTATGATGCAACATTACCCAACAGAGAATCTTGCCCCTCTAAAGCAGTGCAGCATTCTTATCATTGTGGATAACTAGGCTGGTAAACCTACTTCAACAAGAGTGCAATCAGACTCTGTAAAAAGCTTGTAGAGTTTCTTGACTTGATCTATTCCCCCCTTAATATCTGCTTTCTTTGGAGCCAGCCCCTTGACCACCTTCTCAGCCTCTGCATCAGTGATGCCATCTCTAATGTTGACTGGTACCTGCACCCTTTGCTTAGAGCATGTCAGATAACTTTTGTGGTGCCACTGCAACTAGAGGGCTCCACAGATTGAAGGGAGAAAAAACTGCATTCACAGTTGCAGAGGGATATTGAACTGCTGAACTGACAAAAGGTAGTACATAACCTTAATGATCATGTCAGGATACTTCTCTGCGAGATCCTCAATGCTGGTGCCTCCTTTGGCACATGCAATGATCACCTGTCAAGCAAGCAAATGTTGATCATTCTGCACTGTGTTCCTGCCCATGTATCTGCTTCACTTGGTATCTCAACCAGGTGGTGTGGATCAAACAAAAGCAATCTCCACCACTATCTCTGTTAACATAAACACAGGATGTGAAGAGTTTACAGGGCCAGCACTGGCTCGATCCAATGCAATAGCGAAGTACATCTCATTGATCAAGGCCAATTTCTCACATAAAAACACCTGCAGTCAACCAATGCAAAGATAGTGAGCTCACCCCATTGACTTATGGTATATTAAGGAGTTAACTCAAACGAAAGCATCTCTCCTATCTGGCGCAGCCTAAGTGACCTCAATTTAAAAAAACTGCCAGCTTGACCTAACAGGCATTTACAGAAAACACTTCCTCAGTTCTGTGCATAGAAGATGCCTATGTTGGGAAGTGCAAGCTTGCTTATATAATTCACATCAATGAAAACTTATGGCATCTGATTGCAACACATGGATCAAAGTCACCAGAACAGACTCATACCTTGTTCACTGGTTTTCCCTCTGGTCCAGTCTGTTTGGTTACCAAAATCTGCCCCAACATTTTGCCTGTGGTAACAAGCCCATGCAGGTCAAGTCAATTCTCCCAAATGCCTGGGGTTCTACTTCAAACAAAAATAACTATCACATTGGTGAATGTTAATTGTTTCCCAGCTCACCAGAACTAAACAGTAATCAGCAGGGTTTATTTTTTTAATTTTCAATTTTGACACTGGCAACTGTATATGAGAGGAAAGAGCCAAAATTTGGCTACAGGTCAGGGAGGACAGTAGACATTTCCTAGAATCCTCCTATGTTCTGGTGGCCCCCAAGAACCCAGTGTCTAAATATGCCGACTTCCATGTTTTTCTCCTCAGAATGTGGCAAACTAAAAGGCATCTATAAGGAATCTTGTGACAGTTAAAGAAAAAAAAGCATTGCATAAATGAAAAATTTCACACAAAAAAAAATTGGTTGGTAATCAATACTATGCTAATGACCCAACTCTTCTCTTCCCCAACAATGAAAAAGGTGCAATGATACAGAAAAACTGAACCCCTCCATGGACTTTTGAGTCCAAAACCAAAAAGAAAACTGAAATGATATGCAGTAAATGATGACCTACATCCACTAGGATAGGAATTACACTTATGTGCACATGATGCAAGGTTGTAGAGTTGGAGAAAATCCACAAACCTGCTATGTCCTCCACTTCATCTCGCCTGACAATATGCACTCCACCCTTTAGACCATTCTTGAAAGTGCCCAAACCTCTCCCACCAGCCAATATTTGGCTCTTCACCACCAGCTGCACTGCCAGCCCCCACTACTTAACTTACTTTGCCTTGCTGCTTCTCATCTTAGTCCTTTTTATTGTACAAACAAACCAAGTTCAAGAAAATTGGCCAAACCAATCAAGACAGTCCCCTTGAACATGGCCAGCATGGCAAGACAACCAGGTTTGCACAAAGAACTGTAAATCACCTCTTTGTTATCAGGGAAGACATCCTTCAGAACCTTGGGTATTTCTTCTGCAGAAGATACCACTACACCCTTGGGCA
>Ga0116230_10007921_pt1 | contig 10495 bp, 5 predicted proteins | sample S1TSphfallax_3_FD_88678 | JGI IMG/M metagenome (GOLD analysis project Ga0116230, IMG submission 88678) | Host-associated microbial communities from peat moss isolated from Minnesota, USA - S1T2_Fd - Sphagnum fallax MG | ecosystem: Host-associated > Plants > Peat moss > Unclassified | place: USA...
CCCCATACGCCGGCAGCCATCTTATGCGAGGTGCTTGTGGGCGCGAACAGGTAAAAGTTTTTTGCTTCTTTTTTTCAAAAAAGAAGGCCCCGCGCAGCGGCAAAAAAGAAAGACTCTTCTTTTTTGAAAAAAAGAAGCAAAAAACTTTTACCTGTTGGGCTTCGGTTTGAGGCGGAGGGGCTGGGTTTAGAAGAATTTGCGGAGGGCGAGGTAGAAGGTGCGGCGGGGGCCGTATTGGGGGGCGAAGACGCCGACGCCGGTGCCGGAGCGGATTTCGTAGATCCGATCGGTGAGGTTGATGATGTTGGCGCTGAGCTCGATCGGGCCGCCGAAGATGTGGTTGAAGCGGCGGCTGATGCCGAGATTGAGTTGCAAGTAGGGGGCGACCATGCCGCCATTGGGGACATCGCCTTCATCCTGCCGCAGGCCGGTGCCGTAGATGAGATCGGTGTTCAGATGTGTACCGAACAGATTGTAGGATACGCCGGAGGAGGCGGTGTAGAACTGGCTGTGATCGGTATAAATATAGTTGCTGTCGAGATAGGCGAGCTGCTGGGGGGTAAAATTGAATTGCTGGGAGACCACTTGGGTAGCGCGTTCCCGGCCGATGGAGAGGTTGGCGTAGGCTGACCAGTTTCCGGCCTCATAGCTGCCGGTGAGTTCCAGCCCCAGCACGTTGGCGTGGCCGTAGTTGAATACGGAGAGGATGATGGGCGCGCCGAACTGGCCTTCATCGATCAGGTCGCGGGCGATTTTCCAATAGCCGTCGATGCCCAGTTTGAAGCCGGGGAAGAATACATGTTCGGCACCGACATCGAAGTAGTTGGAGCGTTCGGGCAGGATGGTGCTCGACTGCGGCGGGGCGGCGGGCGTGTAGCCGGCGGGGTAGCCGGTGGTGCCGGCGAATTTGGCGATGGATTGGCCGGCGATCAGCTCCAGCGAGGGCGGGGTGAAATAGCGCGAATAGCCGGCGTGCAAGCCGGTAGCCGCATCGGGTTTCCACACCAGGTTGATCCGGGGGCTGAGCTGCTGCGTGTCGGTATAGGCGTTCAGAACATCGTAGCGCAGGCCGTAATTGAAGGTGAGTTTGGGGATGATCTGCCATTCATCCTGCAGGTAGGCGCTGTAGGTGTATCCGGTTTGGCCGCCGCCGTTTTCGATGCTGACGGGCGTGGTGCCCACGCTGGAGCAGGTGGCTGTCAGGCAGGGGAAGACCATGGAGTTGGTGTGGGATGTGCCGCGTTCGGCGGTAAACAGCAGGCCGTAGCGCAGCGTGTGGGTGTCTGAAAGATTATAGCTGCCATCGGCCTGCATGCCTTCGGCGATATCGGAGCGGACGGCTTGTTGGGAGAGGCCGTAGAATTCCAGATCCCCGGTTTGGTCGGGGGTGTAAGCGAGGCGGCTGTAACGTTCGAAGGCGGAGATCTGCAGGCCGTAGGCGTCGCCGGCTTTGAGGTAGGAGAGAACGGCGTAGTCGTTGGTTTCGGTTTGGTGTTCGTTGAGCAGGGCGGAGGGGAAGTGGCTTTGGGTGCCATCGGTGTAGACCGATTGCTGGCCGGGGCTGTCGGGGATTTGGAAGGCGCCTTGGTAGATGCCGGCGATGGCAGTGAGTTTGCTGGTGGGATCGATGATATCTTCCACGTAGCCGAAGCCGTGGCCTTGCTCGGTGTTGTCGTGCAGGGCGGAATAGGCGCGCGTTGGGTTTTCGACGCCGATGCCGTTCTGCGCGTAGTCGCCGGCGAGATAGTAATTGATGTTGCCGGACGAGCCCGCGTATTCGGCGCTGGGGTCCAGCGTGCCGTGGCTGCCGCCGTAGAAGCCGATTGATCCGCCCTGATCGAAGGCGCCGGATTTGGTTTGGATATCGACGATGCCGGTGGTGACCAGGCCGTATTGCGCGGGCAGGGAGCCGGTGATGAGGGCGATGGATTCGGCGAAGCGGGAGGTGAGGCTTTGGCCGAAGAAGCTGATGCCTTCGGGCAGGATCACGCCATCGATGCGATATTGGATGTTGGCGTGATCGTTGCGTAGATGCACTTGGCCGAAGGAATCCTGGGAGACGCCGGGCGCTTGCAGCAGCGTTTCATTGAGCGGGATTTCCGCGCCGCCGGGCTGGTTTTGGATGGATTTGCTGCTGAGCGTGTAGGTTGTGGCGCCGATGCGGGTTTGGATGCCGCTGCGGGCCTTGGCGAGTTTTTGGGCGGTGACGACGATGGTTTCGGTGGCTGTGGTGGATGGTGGGGTGGCGGCCGGGGGTTGATCGGCCATGGCGGCGAGGGGGTACAGGCTCAAGACGAGCAGGGCAGTGGGGGGAATGCAGGCGCGAAGGAGGTGCACAGGCTGGTTCCGGAGCGAAACGTTATGGTATAACGTAGCTTTTTGCGGTGATGGCCGTCAACCAGGTGCGGGTGGTCCCGCGTTAACGGGGCCAACGCGGGGTCGCCCGTGCGCAGGCGTTACAGCGGCGGCAAAAGGGCGGAATGTCGATAGATCATGAACTGTTCGGTTTAGGATCCTGGGTCCCCACAGACCTCAGTCATCACCGGGCACGCGACCTAAACCGGACGGAATGAAGCGGGGGTTGGGCTTGTCGCGATGACCGATCTATCATGGTCCGACGTGATTATGACGGGCATGGGCTGCCGGGCGGCTGAGGCAACGCTTTTGACCGAACCTGCCCGGACCTCGCCAACTGCGAAACTCCCCGGCTGCGACGTGGCAAAGGAGGAGTCCGCGCCTGGCGCCCGAACTGGTCGGCGGCCTGGTCGCGGAAGAACTCCATGCTGTTGCGCCGCCCGATCAGCGTCATGTGGTCGGATGATGCTATAGGCGGCTGCCGTGCCTACCGGCATCGCCCTTGCACGCTGAAGGCTATTTTTGCAGCCCTTCACGCCGCCCGAACATCGATCAGGAATGTATCGACATCGGCGGCAAGCTGCTGCGCTTGAAGCGCCAGGCCGCGCGCCGCATCCAGCACAACCACGCTGGCCGAACCGGTCTCGCCGACAGCAGTACTCACCTCGCCAATCGTTGCACTGACAAGCTGTGTGCTATTCGAGGTTTCGGCGACGTTGCGGGCGATTTCCGCCGTTGCCATGCCTTGCTGTTCCACAGCACTCGCGATCGTGGTCGAAATCTTGCTCACCTCCTCGATCGTTCCGACAATGCCACTGATGGCCGCCACCGTCTGGTTCGTCGCGTCCTGGATCTGTTTGATCTGCACGGTAATGTCGTCGGTGGCGGAGCGGGTTTGCAGTGCCAGTGCTTTTACCTCGCTGGCAACCACGGCAAAGCCGCGCCCGGCGTCGCCGGCCCGCGCGGCCTCGATGGTCGCGTTCAGCGCAAGCAGGTTGGTCTGGCCAGCGATTGTGCTGATCAGGTTGACCACCTCGCCAATCTTCGTGCTTGCGGCGGCAAGCGTCTTTACCGCGGCATCAGCGCCTTGCGCGTCGCCTACCGCCTTGCGGGTCATCTGCGCCGAATGCGCTACCTGACGCCCGATCTCGCTGATGGAGGATGCCAGTTCCTCCGCCGCGGCTGCCACCGTCCCGACGCTGGCGCCGGCATCCTGCGCCGCCTCCGCTACCTGTGCCGCGCGCGTATTGGTGGCGCCCGCATTGCTGCTCATGCTTTGCGCCACGCTCTGCACGGCGGCGGCGGCTTGCGTTACCTGGCGCACAATGCCGCCTACGCTGCCCTCGAAGCGGTCCGCCAGGCCCCGAAGGGCCGCCTTGCGCGTTGCCTCGGCCTCTCGCGTCAGCCGCTCCTGGTCCTGGCGCAATGCCGCGATCTGCTGCACACCATCCCGAAACACCGAGAGGGCTGCGACAATTCCGCCGAGTTCGTCGGCCCGGGCCAGACGGCCGGGGTCGACGGTCGTATCGCCCCGCGCCAGCGTTGATGTTGCCATCGCGATAGACTGTATCGATCGGACCGTTGTCCAGGTAATCGCCGACGTGGCCAGCAGCACCAGCAGCAGCGCGGCCCCGGTGGCGCCCAGCAGCTCGGTGTGCGCCTGCGCGCTGATCTGCCCCGCCAGGGCGGAGTCGGCCAGGCGGTGCTCGCGCACGTCGTTCACTAATGCCGCCACCGACTGCGTGGTCGCTTTGAAATTGGCGTCGAGCGGCTGAAGAAACGAAACCGCCGAATCGAAATCGACATCCAGCATTTGCGCAACCCAGTCCACCGCACCCTTATATTTCAGGATATCCTGGATCAGCGCATCGGCCTGCGGCTTTTGCGCGGGCGTCGCGCGCGTGTCGCGCCAGGCGCGCAGCAGGCCGGCGACCCGATCCGTTTCCACCTTGATCGCGCGCAACTCCGGCTCCGGTTTGAAGCCCTTGGTATGGGCGGCCTGCAGTGTGAGGGTGTGGTAGAGTGTGGCGTTGATGCCCTGCACGCCGGCGGATACCATCTGCAGCTCATTGACTGAATCGCCCGCCGCCGCCACGGTTTGCACCGAACGGAATTCCCGCGTCAGGCCACCCGCCCCGATGAAGGCGACCATGATGGTGACGGCAAGCGCCACCAGCGGCGCCAATGCCATCTTGACAAGGAACGGCCAATTGGATGGACGCGCAAGTCGGCTCAGCATGTCGGCAGTCCTTCAGGCGATGAAGAAAGAACTTCTTTTTTGAAAAAAAGAAGCAAAAAACTTTTGCCTTTTGGAGTCGGGAGATGGAGGCGAGCACACTTCAAGGAACAAAAGTTTTTTGGTTCTTTTTTTTCAAAAAAGAACGCCTTGCTTTCTTAAAAATGCACATTCGCGCTCGCAAAGAATCGGCGATCGACGTAATCGCCCGCGGTTTCAAGCAGGCGAGAGACGTTGAATTGCTGCGCGGTGCCGGCGATCGTCAGGTAACTTGTCACCCGGTAGCCGATCCTGGCGTTCAGCGTAACGTAGTTCCCGACAACGACCGGCTCTTCTAGGCCGAGAGCGCTCGTCGTATAATCGGTGTAGGCGGATTGCCAGCGCCCCTGCGCGTCGAACTCCCATCTTTGCAAGGTGTAGCCGAGGCCGAGAATGACGGTGTGGTTAGGCGTGCTTCCGGCAAAATTTGTGTCCGCTTTGGGAATGGCAGCCGCGTCGGCAGTGATATCATCAGTGATGGAGGCGTAGCGGTAGCTGGCGTTCCACCTAATCCCGCCCGCCGTTTTCCCCCGCAGATCGGCCTCGAAACCAATTTCGTTGCTGGAGCCGATGTTCGCACCGGTGGAGTAGGGCGTGCCGTTAGGGAAATACGACAGCACGCCATAGCCGGGAGGGCCGATCAAGTTGGTGTTGCGCTGAAAGAATACCGATGCCGTCAGTTTCGCGCCGAGCGGGGCAAGCTTGCGGTCATAGGCAAGCTCGGCGTTCCAGATCGCCGTCGGCTGCAGCTGCGGCGAGCCGAGGATGCTGATGCCATCCAGGCTCAGTTGCGCGGTCAAATCAATCAGTGAGGGCAGTTGCAGGCCGCGGGCCGCGCTGATACGGATGGTGTCCTGATCCGATACATCGATCACCAGCCCCGAATTGAAGCTGAGTTCCGTCAGTGTGGTTGAATCAAAGATCGCCCGGGTGCGGTCGGGCGAGGGCACAAAAACGCCGGTGTCCTGCAGGCTGAGATGATCTACCCGCACCGCGTTGGTGAGATCGAACGCCGGCGATATCTGCCAGTCCCACATGCCATTGACCGCAACGTTGTCATACGAATCGGTGCCGCCATTCTCGGCTGAGTATTGAATACCCTGGTGGCGGTATTCCACCCCGAGCCGAATCGTGTTGTTGGCGTCAAGCTTGAGAAGGTCGGTGAACTTGGCGACCAGCGTGTCGTTCGTGTTGTTGATTGGGCCGCCTAGGCCAAAATTGTTCAAGGACTGGTTGCGGTAGATGTCAAAGTCAAAGGCGCCGGCATGGGTGTCAGCTGCGGCGCCAAGGCGCCAAAAATTCACCTGATCCTGGACGTTAAGAGCGAAATCACTCGGCGTGAAAGTCAAGGCATGCGCGTCGAGCGAACCGCCTTCCGCGCGCAACTGGATGGTGGGCGTCACCTGCCAGCGGGCTGAAATATTGACGCTGCCGGCCCGCGGCGGCGCCGCGTCCAGACCGCCCGTCTGAGTTTGAAAGCCGGTGGCAGTCCAGCCGCCGACCGAAACGCGGACACCCGCGGTTCTGCCGATAGGTATAGTAGCGACTGCATCGCCAGCGCCATAGCCTTGCGTGCCGCCGCGCACAGTGGCTGTATTGACCTTGTCCAGCAGGGGATCGAAGGTAATGATATTGATGACGCCGCTGGCGGCGTTGAAGCCGAACAGGGCCGAGGCAGGACCTTTGACGATCTCGATCTGGCGGATTTCATCCAGCTGCACCGGAATGGCGTTCCAGGAGACATAGCCGAAATAATCCAGATATACCTGGCGCCCATCCACCAGCACCAACAGTCGCGGATTAAACGGCGTATCGTAGCCGCGTATCCCTACCTGCGAATCGCCAAAACTGTAGTGCCGCACATCGATGCCGGTGACGAATTGCAGAATATCCGGAATATTGTCGGCACCGGATCGGCGAATATCATCCTGGCTTATGATCACCATATCGGCCGGCACGGTTGAGGCAAGCTGCGGCTTGCCGGTGGCCGAGGTGGTAACCGGCTCGCCATACATCTGTTCCAGCGTGCCGTAATCGATCGACTGCCCAGATGCTGAAAGCGGCACCAGGCCGCAGAGGCCGGAAAGCACCGGCAGCAGGCGGAGACTGCGGAATGCGGGCATGAAGTCGCTCCTGGTGAACGGGCTGTTCTGTTGCTTGCGAGACGGTGGCATCAGATTTCGTGGATCAGCATCGCCAGTGCGGCAGCGAAGTGAACGCCCACGGCCTGCGCCACGGCACGGTTGACCGTGATCACCACATGCGGATCGGTCTGCACGGACATCACGCATTGGCCGGCCTGCACATCGGCAAGCGCTGCGGTAACGCAAGGAATGTTATGTGCCTTGGCGGCCGCCATGGCGGCCCCTGTTGAGCCACCGGCGGCGACGATCACCGCGATATAGCCGGCGCCATCGCCGAGGGCCGCTTCATCGACCGGCTTTGCGGTGACGGTGCCGCTGCTGGAGACGAGCCCGCTGCCGAACAGCCCGGCGATCTCCGCCGCATCGGCCTTGGAGGCGTCGCCGGGCCCGTACAGGATCGCCACAACGCCGCCGGCCGGGGCAGGCTCCAGGAAGCCCAGTGCCTTGACGATGATCATGGCATCTTTGGCAGAGAGCGAGGCAGCGTTAGCTTGTAGTGGGGTGCTCAGCGCGAGGGCCAGGCAAAGGCGAAATGGGAGAGTGAGGCCCACGGCACGGCGCGGGGGTTCAGGCAGCCGGTGGGCATGCGGCATGGCAGTTATAATCCCCCTAGTCATGTCAGAGGCGGCAATCAGGGCTGATGTTATAAGAGATAGGGAATGAAAAATGGTTTAAGCTGAGGAGGCGCGACGTGGCTGTGTTGCAGGCGAGCCGCTATATTGCACCTCCAACGCTTCGTATTCCGCCCGCAATGCCTCGTCGCTGGTTGTCTCCTCCGCGGTGATTTCTTCCGTTTCGCCGACCAAGCGCCACAAACCCGCACAGGGGCCATAAGGAAAGTCGGTCGCTATCGCGCCCCACTTCCAGCCTGGAAAACAGGGTGCAAAACCTTCCAGATGCCCCGGGTAAACAGCGTCCAATAGTTTCCACCGTGATTCATGCGATCATCCGGCTTTTTTGGCTGGAGCATTGACAAGGTTGACGCCTTAACTCCCTCCAGCCCATGCCATCGGCTGCGGTGAAGGCGAGAGTTTTTCCACTCTGTCCCGGAACAACGGATAAGTTGGTAACCGTTAAATGGCGTCCATTGTACACACTGCGCAATCTGACAGTTGAGAAAACCTTGCTTTCGTCCGGGCGCTACGGTGGGCTAGCAGATTGGCTTAAGGAGTCGGCGCGCGGCGATCGCTGCCTGCTTCTAGCGCCACTGAGGTTGGTCAAGGAGAGCTTGCTGGATGACACATGCGCGGCGGCACCTGCATATTGGCGCCATCCTCAATGGCGTCGGCATGGGGCAGAACGAATGGCTGCACCCGGAGATTCCGGGCGACGCCAGCGTGGACATCAACTGGTATATCGAACGCGCGCGCGCTGCCGAGGCGGCGAAACTCGATTTCGTGTTCATCGTCGATTCGCCCTATATCACGCCCGATACCGCACCGCATTTCCTCAACCGGCTCGAGCCGCTTACCCTGCTGTCCGCGCTCGCCGTCTCCACCACCCATATCGGCCTCGCCGCGACACTCACCACCTCGTACTGGGAGCCCTACAATGTGGCACGGCAATTCGCCTCGCTCGACCTGATCAGCAAGGGCCGCGCCGGCTGGAACGTGGTAACCACCGGGCTGGAAGGCGCGGCGCGCAATTACGGCCGCGAAGAGCATTTCGATCATGATGTGCGCTACCGCCGCGCCCGCGAATTCGTGCGCGTGGTGCAGGGCCTTTGGGACAGCTACGAGGACGATGCATTTCCGCGCGACAAGGCGGCTGGCGTTTTCCTCGACAAATCCAAGCAGCATGCGCTGAACCATCGCGGGGAATTCTTCTCCGTCGCCGGACCGCTGAACATCCAGCGCTCGCGCCAGGGCCAACCGGTGATCTTTCAGGCGGGCGACAGCAGCAATGGCCGCGACCTGGCGGCGGAGATCGCGGAAGCCACCTTCGTCGCCGCCGCGGATTTCGATGCGGCGCTGAGCTACCGGCGGGATGTGCGGGCACGCGCGGCGGCGCGCGGCCGCGACCCGGACCATGTGCTGGCACTGCCCGGCCTGGACGTGGTGATCGAGGATACCGACGAGGCAGCCCAGGCGCGCGAGGCGGCGCGGATCGGCAAGCTCGATTTCGCGAAATCGCTCGTGGAACTCGGGCGTTTGTTCAACTACCACGATTTCCGCCAATACGATCCGGATGCGCCATTCCCGGATGTCTCGAAGCTCAGCCTGAACAGCTACAAGGGCATGGCGGAGCGCGTTGTGAAGGCAGCGCGGGAGCACGATCTTACACTGCGGCAGACGGCGGAACGCTTCACCACGCGCCATTCGGCCTTCGTGGGAACGGCACGGACAGTGGCCGCGGAGATCGAACGCTGGTTTGTAGAGGGTGCGATCGACGGCTTTATCCTGCACAGCGGCAGCCCGGAGGATTTCCGTCGCTTCACGCGGGATGTGGTGCCGATCCTGCAATCGCGCGGGCTGTTCCGCACGGCGTATGAGCATGCGACCCTGCGCGGGCATCTGGGCTTGCCGGTGCCTGCAAATCGCTATGTCGCGCCGAAAGCGTTGGCTGCGGAATAGAAGAAAGAAAGGCCTTCTTTTCTGAAGAAAAGAAGCAAAAGACTTTTATTTCTTGAAGCGCGCTTAAAATAACAAAAGTTTTTTGGTTCTTTTTTTCAAAAAAGAACGTCTTTCTTGCTTTTCTTTAGGGGCAACCACCATGAGCGAAACATCCCTCCGCCAAAAACTCGCCGACCTGCATGCCGAGCGTGTGCGCACCTATGATCCGGCCGCGCTGAAGATCAACATAGACCAGCGCGCTGAGCTGGTGGAGGCGGCAAAGACCGCGCGTTTCGTGCGGGCCGGCGATCGTGTCGTTGCCTTCGCTGTCCCGTCGAGGGCCGCGGAAACCGCGCCTCGGTCGGCGGTGTGTCGCCGGTCAGCGCGCGGCTCGCCTACAATCCGCTCAAGCCTGAAAGTGTGCGCTCGCGATCAAGCGCGAGCGCAACCGTCGGGGTGATCACGATGGCGCACGCCCCTGGCGTCGTCTCGCGTTCGAAGTTCGCGGCGATCTGGAACAAAAGGCGTTGGGTGAGGAGCGCCCTGACCGCCGCCTTTTGCGCCGCAATTCGATAGTGGGGTGTTTCGTCAGACGCAGAAGCACAGCGTTGGGCGGAGCGACCTCGAATACCTGACGGGATCGGCTGTCAAGACCGAGGGCCGCGGACAGGCCTTCTAAACTTGACAGATCCTCCTCGTCGACAATCCGGATCGCTGTATCTTTGTTCGTTAGCGCCAAATCAAATCGAACGAATTGCGCGCATTCGTCTGGCGACAGTGTGACCGGATGGGCATAGAGATCTAACCGCCCACCATGCAATCTCGCAAGTGGTCTTAACAATACAGTCCGATCGGCGGCTGTCCGGGCAGCGCCAAGCGCGACCTTGCAACGTTCGATCGCGGCAGGAACCCATGCGCCAGCGGCCTCAAACGTGTTCTCAGTATATTCGGTCGTCAGAGCGCCTCTCCGTTTCCTCTGATCTCCTCCTCGCTCGGTCAATCGCCAGTCACCCCAAGGCTCGCAAATTGCGGATCTTGAAAGTTAGTCCGTTCGACGTACACACAGTGGACGAGGGGATTATGGCAATACCAGCAAAGATTGACCGGCGGCTTCGGGAAGAACGGCTCGGCTTTCGCGTCGACGAACCGACCAAGGCATTGATTGAACG
>Ga0116230_10007922_pt1 | contig 10495 bp, 11 predicted proteins | sample S1TSphfallax_3_FD_88678 | JGI IMG/M metagenome (GOLD analysis project Ga0116230, IMG submission 88678) | Host-associated microbial communities from peat moss isolated from Minnesota, USA - S1T2_Fd - Sphagnum fallax MG | ecosystem: Host-associated > Plants > Peat moss > Unclassified | place...
CAGCACTGCGACCGGTAGATTGATCTGCGCCACGGTCGCTGTGCCCAGGGCATGGAACGCACCCGGCACGGTTCGGCCGAGACCAATACCGACGACGATGCAGAGCGCCACCCATAGCGTGAGTTAACGTTCGAAGGTGCTCATCGCGGGAGCCTTGCCCGGCGTAACTGCGACAGCTTCACTCATGGCGCGGGCCTTGCGATGCGATGCCCGCTCGCGTCAACGACCGCCTCGCCGTCCTCCTTGAACAGCGGCCCCCGTTGTGGACGAGGCAGGATATCGAGCACCGCCTCCGAGGGGCGGCAGAGCTTCACGCCTTGGGAGGTGATGACGATAGGTCGGTTGATGAGGATCGGGTGGGCCATCATGGCGTCGATCAGCTCGACGTCCGTGATAGCCAAATCGTCGAGCTTCAGCTCGTCAAAGGGTGTGCCCTTTCGGCGCAACACATCACGCACCTTGATTCCCATGCGTGCGATGAGGTCCACCAGCTCGTCACGAGCTGGTGGCGTCTTCAGGTATTCGATGATTTTCGGCTCTTCCCCACTATTGCGGATCAGGGCGAGGACATTCCGCGACGTGCCGCACGCGGGATTGTGGTAGATGGTGGTGATCATGATGCCGCTTCGCAGCAGGCGGACGTAGCGGCCAATTCCGGCTTTGGCGCACAGCAAGCACCTTGCGGTGTCTCGGGTGTGCAGCAGGCGGCGGGGGCCGATGCCACGCGGATCGGGCCGAGATCCACGCTATCGCCGTAGACCGTGCTTTCCCCGGACGTGAGGAAGGTTTCCCACGACACGCCTTGCGGGTCCGTGATCCACGACTTTTCCGACTGCGCGTAGCAGCAGGTTGTAGCGCCTTCGTTGAGCACAGGCCTGTCAGCCTGTTGCAGACGGTCATAGACCTCGTGCAGCTCATCCGACGTCTCGACCTGAATGCCTAGGTGATCGACACCAGACTTGCCGCTGCGCGTCGAGATCGCGAAATTTACCCGCGGATCATCAAGCATCCATTTCACATAGTCGCTCTTGGTGACGCTCGGCGGTGCCGCAAAGAGCGTGCTGTAAAACTGCGTCGACGCCGTGAGGTCATCGACGGAGACGTGCACGTGCAGGCGCTTCATGGCGTTCTTCCTCTTTGGCGGTTGCGGGGTCGCAGGCTGCCAAGCCGCACGCGGCGGTGTTCCCCTGGCAGCAGTTCTCGGTGAGGAAAGCGAGCAAGTCGTTCATCACCGGATAGGCGGCCTTGTAGATCAGTGAGCGGCTTTCACGGCGGAACGTGACCAAGTGCGCGTGCTTGAGCTGGTTCAGGTGGAAGGACAGCGTGGCACTCGGCAGGCCGAGGCGTTCGCCAATCTGACCTGCTGGCAGACCGTCCTCTCCCGCTTCGATCAGTAGCCGGAAGATGTCGAGGCGGGTTTCCTGGGCAAGAGCGGCCAGAGCCGCTATGGCATAGAGTTTGTCCATATTTCTATTATTATGGAGAGATAAAGATAGGTCAAGGTCAGGTCAAGCAGAACTCAACACTCATGCAACGGTGAGAGGTTGTGGCACCGTCAGGATGAGGCCCCGATGGTTGTGCTATCGTGACTCCCATGTCGAGCGATTATCTGGCCCGATGGGGCCTGAAACCAGAGGGCGAGGTGATCGTGACCCGTAGCAGCAGGCTTTTGCCGGTGAGGCAGAACGGCATCCCCGCGATGCTCAAGATCGCCTTGGCGGCCGAAGAAAAATCCGGCGGCGCTCTCATGTCGTGGTGGAATGGTGACGGCGCCGCGCGCGTATTGGCCGAGGACGGTGACGCGGTTTTGCTGGAACGGGCCGAGGGTCAAGGATCGCTCGTTGAGCTGAGCCGAAACGGCGGAGACTTAGAGGCAAGCCGCATCATTTGCGGCGTCGTTGCTCGTCTCCATGACGGAAGGAGCCGTCCGGCCCCGCCCGTTCTCACCCCGCTTTCAAGATGGTTCCAACCGCTGGAAGCCGCCGCGACAATGCACGGAGGCATCTTGGTTCAGGCGGCGGCCACGGCGGTCGAATTGCTTGCCACGCCAAGTCAGGTCGTCGCGCTTCACGGCGACATCCACCATGGCAATATCCTAGATTTCGGCCCGCGAGGCTGGCTCGCCATCGACCCCAAGGGCCTGCGGGGTGAGCGTGGCTTCGATTACGCTAACCTCTTCTGTAACCCCAACCAAGAGACCGCGGCTGCGCCTGGCCGTCTGGCACAACAGGCGAGCGTCATTGCGGAGGTCGCAGGTATTGACCGCAAGCGGCTGCTACAATGGGTGCTGGCTTATGCCGGGCTATCGGCCGCATGGTGTCTCGAAGACGGTGAAACTCCGGAGTTGCGTTTCACAGTTGCCAAAGCAGCGGCGGCGGAACTTGCCAAGAGCTGACGAGAGCGTGTGTACATATTTCAAGAAATGAGAATCAAGTTCGGAAAAAGTATTTCTAGAACTTCAAGTGGAAACCGCAACGAAACGGGCCCCTTGGGACTTTCCGACCCGAGCACGCCGTCGGCTACGATTGAAATAATCCTTAGCGGCTGATTGGTGGTCAGCGCTGCGCAGATTCGAAGTTATTCGGCCGTGGCGTTGGCCGGAGCTCATCATGTGTCTCGCCGTCGAACTCGTCTGGAGCGCGATCGTGGGGTCCTACACCAACGCGCGCCTCCTTGAGCGCTTGGTACTCGGCTTTAAGGTCCGCGATGACGGAGCGGTCGTCCGACGGGCCGCCCATGGTCGGTCCCTCGTGCAGTCGTTCGAGCTGGCGACGTATCGCGGCCATCCCATCGTCGATCTGCTGGCGCAGTGGCTTATCTGAGTCTGACATGGCCGCAACGTAGCGCGTCGGCGCGGTTGGCGACAGGGGGCGCGACCCACCTGACGAGGTTGGCTGCCAAGCGGAACCAAGAGACCGTTTCCACGTGACGATGCCAGCCCGCTCGCAAGCGCCCATTTGGTCAAAGGTTTCATCAAATGCGAATGCCTTCACGACGTCGCCTATGAAAGCGCGTGCCATCGAGAATCATCGTTTTTGTAATATGAGTTGTCTTGTTTAAGGGGTGGGTTGGCACAAGCTTAGTTCAGCAAGCCCGATGGTCGCTTTTCAATTTTGACCCAAAGGCGTTGCGGATGTCCGGAGTGAACTTACCGGGAGCGGCGGTGCTACGGCACCGAACACAATCATAACAAGGAAACAAACACATGGCCCAGACAACCCACGCTGATGCAGCAAAATCACACGAAGATGCTGCCAAAGCACATCACAGCGCCGCCGAGATGCATAACAAATCCGATGCAAAAGGTGCTGTGGAACATTCCACGAAGGCGCACAGCCTCTCCGAGCAGGCCCATGGTCACACGACCGAAGCCAGTAAATCGGCTGCCCACCCGGCTTAATCGTTAAGCACGACCGGTCGTGCGCAGGCGATCAAAAAGCCGCGCACGGCGGGTCACTAGACGAGAGTTTTGCAGAGGTTCCCAGGGCACGAAAAACGTCATTCCGCGGATTGACATCAGGTTGCGCGATCGCCAAGCCAACTGGTGAGAATTATATGTGGCAAAGTGAGAGCTGCGATGATACGGAACGTGGGCACGAGGAGACCAACCGAAACATCGTGCAACGTGCAGGCGATCAATGTCAGGCCAAATGCGCAGACCAAGCTTGCCGGCACCGCGACGTATGCCAGCCAAATAAATGCCCGGCGTCGGTTGCTGTGGTCGTGCCAAGCGCCAAGCCGCAGCAAGTGCCGCGGCGCGTGGACCAACCCAAAGTAAAGTCCGAAGCCCAGCAGCGGCGGTAGTATACGAAGCCGCAACCAGTGATGAGGAGCAGGATGAAGTTGGCGCTTGGCAGAGGCGCGCGCCAGCATACCCAAACACAGGCCACGCCCCAGATCGGCACTAGAAAAAATGAGCGTGAGAGCACTGACCGCATTACAGGCTCTGCAATGCCGCCGATTGAAGCACGACCTCCTGCATATCCACCGACCGGGATGCGGCATCCTGCACGATCAGCGGTGCCGCCATCAGTTGCTGTTCCTGCATACCCTGATGCGAATGCATCCAGAAGGTGCCGGGGATGGGTGCGAAGTCGTACGATTTGGCGGCGCCAGCCGTGATGGGCGAGGTCTGGGGCCAGGGAAAACCATCCTGCTTCCAGTCCGGCAACTGGCCATGCCAGTGCACGATTGTGTCAGTCCCGGACTGATTATCCAGCGTTACCGCAAAGCTCTCGCCAGGTGCGAGCGTCAGGCCGGGCTGGCGATCCGGACCGAGCAGGCCAAACACCTTCGCGGGCCTGCCGTTGACGTCCAGCACGCGGCTCGTCACCGTCAGCCGTTTCGGCGGCTGCGCATGTGCCCGCGTGGCCGATGCCAGCAGTCCCGCGGCGGACCCGATAAGCCATTCGCGGCGCGTGATCGTCATGTCAGTGATGCCCATGGTGATGGGTTGGAGTATGGTCATTGCTGTGAGTTGCGCCAGGGGCATCCTGGCTTGCCGGCATCGACATCATACGCAGCATTTTCAGGCCGCCGGTCGTGGCAAAGCGGAGGATCAGCACCAGCGAGAACGCCGCGAAGGCCATGTTCAGGAAGGTCGTATAGTTCCATGATAAATGCGCCATGCGCACCAGCGCGTGGCGCTGTGCGGGGATCAGGTTCAACGCGCCGAACAGCAGCTCCACGGCATAGCCGGCAAACGCCATAGCGACGTAGAAGATGCCAGCCAGGATCGCGGCGACCCGCCAGCCATAGTATTTTCGATAGATATTCAAGATCGGCAGGATGATGAGATCTGCGAACAGAAACGAGACGACACCGCCAAAGCTGATGCCGCCATTCCACAGCACGGCCGCAAGGGGCACATTGCCTACCGAGCAGACGAAGGAAACCACCGCGACCAGCGGCCCGATCAGGGGTCCCACCAGTTTCGCAGCGAGCGGGTGGTTCACCAGAAAGAACGACTTCCAGAAGCCGTCCGGCACCCAGGCCGCCAGCGCGCCTGAAATCAGCAGCCCGATGGCGATGTCGGCCCACACGCTCGCCCAGTCCATCACATAGAAATGACTGATCGCGGTAAAGCCTTTGGGCGAGAGCGCGCGGTGCAAAAAACCGCCGCCGCCGGAGACGGACATATCCATCGCGGCATGGCCTTCCATTCGGCCCTGCCGATCCTCGTTGGTATGTTTGAGCGCCTCGGCGACGCGGCTCTCGGTCATCACTTGGCTCAGCATAATTACAAGGATCAGAATCATGATCGGGCCGCCGATGAACTCGGCCAGGGTGAACTGCCAGCCCATCAAAACGGCGAGAATGATACCAAGCTCCAGAACCAGGTTGGTTGAAGCGAACTGGAACGCCATCGCGGCGTTCAAATTGCCGCCCTTCCTGAAAATCGACCGCGCCAGAGCGATCGCTGCGTATGAGCAGGAGGACGATGCAGCTCCCAGAGCGCTTGCCAACAAAATTGTGCGCGGCCGCGAATCCGGCAGCAGTTGGCTCATCTCGCCCTTGCTCACCACCGCCTGCACGACGCCGGAGAGCGTGAACCCCAGCACGAGCGCCCAGAAAATCTCCCATCCCATCTCGAAGGCGTAGGACAAGGCGTTGGTAAGAGCGTGTATCATCGTGAGGAAATGGTGCTGCCCATATGGGAAGGTCAATCTAATTCCCGGCCTTGCCCTGGGCGGTTCGATGGCCCCCTACGGTCACGTGAGACAGCGCTTTGCACCGGGCCAGGATGCCAAGCCAGCATGAGGTGGGCGCGGTCCGCCACGTCGGCCTCGATCGCGTGCCGATTAGTAGGATCGGGGCGTAGGTCATGAGTCGGCGCGCTGCCTGTCATAGCGATGGCAAGCACTTATTTGCGTGCGCATTGCGGGCAAGCAAGACGACCCCGGCTTAATGCCGCAATGACGGTCTCTAAGTCAAAGATGCGGCACCCAGACATCTAGGACAGCGCAGCGTTTTTCCTGTTTTACCGCGGCCAGCGCGGCGCGTAATGCGGGCTCCAGCTCTTCCGGGCGGCGCACCGTGATGGCGAGCGCGCCGCCCGCCGCCGCCGCGATGCCGGCATAGTCGGGCGGCGGATCGAAACTGACATCCAGATTGTTCGCGCGTGACGCATAACCGTCCGGGTGGACGGCCAAGGCGGAAAGTTTAGGCGACTTCCAGCCACGATTGTTGAAAATGATCGTCAGGAACGGCGTCCCATAGGCGCGCGCGATCCAGTGCACGCTGGAGGGGACTGAGAACATGTAGGAGCCGTCGCCACACATCGCGATCACGGTGGCATCCGGCCGCGCGAGTTTGGCGCCGATGGCAGCCCCCCCGCTGTAACCGAGCGAGCCGCCGCCGCTCGTGAACAGGGCGCCTGGCCGGTCCAGCATCAGATGGTCGCCGATCGTATGGTAGTGCGAGATGCCTTCGCTGATAACAATCGTTTCAGAGTCGATGTGTTTGCGCACGCAGGCGGTGACATATTCGCCGTTGATGGCATCGTCCGCGCCCGGAACTTCGAGTGTGGCGAGCCGTTCGGCGCGCTTTGCGTGTTGCGCGCCATAATGCGCGCTGCGCTCGCTGACCGCCGCCGCGTCCGGGGCGTGCTTTGCAAAATGGGCCGATAATTGCGCCAGGGCGGTCGCGGCGTCGGCGCGGAAACTGCCTTGCGCGCCGATATGCCAGAGCGGCATCTGCTGTTTGAGCGGATCGATATCGATATGCAAAATCGTGGCATCCGCTGCGGGGTGGCTCACCGTCGGGATCCACGGCACGTCGCTGTCAATGACCAGCACCACATCCGCCTCCGCGAGTGCTGGATTCTGCCGCGGCAGATTCCATTGGTTGCCGAGATAGAGCGGATGACTGGCCGGGTAGTTCACGTAGTTCGGCACTGATTCCAGCACGCCGATGCCAAGGCGCTCCGCCAGCGCGACCAGCGCGCCGACCGCCTGCGGGTTTCGGCCGAGATAGGAGGTGATGATGAGCGGACGTTTCGCGGCATTGAGCGCGTGCGCGATGCGCGCCACGGCGGCCTCCGGCAACGCCGTCGGCGCGACCGGCGCCCATGCCGCCATGTTGCTCGTGGCTGGCGTCACCTCCTCTTCCATCACCTCCCGCGGGCCCATCAGGTAGACCGGCCCTTTCGGATCGCTGTTGGCAAATTGCAGGGCGCGATGCACCAGCTGCTTGATGTTCTTGCCGGTGCGGATTTCATTGTCGTAGCGCATGTAGCCGCGCACGATGCCGCGCTGGTCATGCACATCCTGGATCCACTGAATGAATTCGTTGCGGCTGCCCGGCAGCTCGCCTTCCTGCGTGTAGGGCGAGGAGCCGGCAAAAATGAGCACCGGGATGCGGCCCTTGTCGGCGTTATGGACCGCACCTGCCAGTGCCTGCGTGCCGCACTCCACATGCACCATGACGGCTTGCGGGCGTCCTGAAACCTGCGCAAAGCCGTGAGCGGCCGACAGCGCCACCATCTCGTTCGGACAGGTCAGCACGGCCGGAATGTCGCGGCCATGCGCGCGCGCTTCCGCCAGCGCCTCGATCAGCGCCGGATGGTCGCTGCCCCAGTTGGCGAATATATGGCTCACGCCGGCTTCGCTCAGCGCTTCGAGAAATGCCGTGCTTGCGGAATACATGATGTTCCTCCTGGTTTTGCGCCCTCCCTCGCATGCGCCGCGCCGGTGCGGCAAGTGTCCCGGCCGGCGATGCTGCGTTGCAGCGCGGCTTGTTCACATACGTGATGCCATTCAGGCCAGCCGCAGCGCTGCCAGCAGGCTGCGCTCGATCATCGCACGGTTGGCATTGATATGTTCGACCGGTCCGCCGATGCCAAGCGCCATCGGCACGTCCCCGTCCGCCGACGGGATCAGGGCGGCGATCACGGCGGCACCGCTGGACGCGGCATTGGCGGAATATGCCAGTTTCGTCCGGCGCACCTCCGCGATGTCTGCCAGCAGCGTCTTGGCGACGATGCGTTCGCCCTCCTCGCGCGCGTTGATGCGGCGCACAATGCCGGTGATAATTTCGTTCGTCTGGCGCGCGAGCAGCGCCTTGCCGACGGCGGTGCGGCAGAGCGGGCGGATCTGGCCGATCCGCATGACCAGTTGCACGGGCAATTTTGAAGGCACCACCTGAATATATTGCAAATCGACATCCGCCTGGATGCCGAGCACCACGCTGCCCCCGGTCTGGTCGCGCAGAGCGGTCATCAGCCGCGTGAGCTCCTCGCCGGAAAAATGGTCCTCGCGCAGCCAGCTGGAGGTCAGCGCCAGGCGCAAGGTCGGGCGGTAGACGCGCGCGACCGGGTCGTGCTGCATATAGCGCAGCTCCTGCAGGCAGCGCATCATGACGGACGTGCTGGATTGCGGGTAGCCGAGGGCTGCCGCGATCTCGCCGATGCTGGCGGGCCGGCGCCGCTGCGCGAAAAATTCAAAAATTTCGAGCACCCGCTTGGCGGATTTGATAGCGGACAGGCTGGCCCCGGCTTTGGATGCGGACATGATTTCCTCATTGATCGATGAACTTGCGGTCAAACGCCATATCACAGATGTGATTTAATGCGAGGTTGATCCGCATGGTCCTGGACTTTGCAGGCGCTGCCGCACAAATCTGTCGGCAAATAACACGGCGCGCGCCCCCTGGCGGCGGCGCTTGGGGGAAGAGATGCAGGAATTGCCGGCCGCCGGGTTGGTCGTCATCGAGCTTGGCCATAGCATCGCCGCGCCCTATGCCGGTCTGGTGCTGGCCGGGCTGGGCGCAGAGGTCATCAAGGTCGAGCGCGCCGGCGTCGGCGACCCGGTACGCGACTGGGGGCCGCCCTATAGCGGCGATACGGCGACGGTGTTCGAGAGTTACAATCGCGGTAAGGCCGGGATCGAGGTCGATCTGCGGGACCAGGCACAGGTCGCGGCCCTGCAACGCCTGATCGTCGAGCGCGCGGACGTGGTGTTGCAAAATCTCAAAGCGGGGGCCGCGGAGCGGGCAGGGCTGGGCGCCGCCGCCTTGCGGGCCCTGAAACCCTCGCTGATCTACTGCAACATGCATGCGTTCGGCGCGGTCGGGCCGCTGAAGGACCGGCCGGGCTATGATCCGCTGATGCAGGCGTATGGCGGCCTGATGAGTGTTACCGGCGAATCCGCGGCGCGGCTGCCAGTGCGCATCGGCGTGTCCATCGTGGACATGGGGGCCGGCATGTGGGCGGTTATCGGCATACTGGGCGCGCTGCTGGAGCGCGGCCGGACCGGCGCCGGCGCGGTCGTGGATGTCTCGCTCTATGAGACCGCGATCGGCTGGATGATGTGGCCGCTGAGTGCGTATCTCGCATCCGGCGAGGTGCCGGGGCCGAACGGGTCGGGCATGAGCACGATCGTGCCCTATCAGGTGTTCGAGACCGCGGATGCCAAACTGATGGTCGCGGCGGCCAATGACGGCTTGTTTCGGCGCCTGTGCGGCGCGCTCGGGCGGGCGGATCTGGCGCAGGATCCGCGCTTTGCCAGCAACGGCAAACGGGTCGCCAACCGGGCAGCGCTGGTCGACATCCTGGGGGAGATTTTTCGCACCCGCGGCACGGCGGAATGGGAGGATGCGCTCGCCGCCTGCGGCGTGCCGGCCTCGGCCCTGCAGGATGTCGCCGGCGTCGCGGGCGCGGCGCAGACGGCCGCCTTGGGCATGATCGGCACGCTGCCCGGCGATGCGACGCCGCAAGTCGCCCTCCCGCTCAGTTTCAATGGACGCCGCCTGCCCTTCAAGCGCCGCGCGCCGCATCGCGGAGCAGATAATGACGCCATTCTCTCCGGAGCCCTTCCATCATGAACATGCAGTTCCCGGATCTTGCGGGTGAGTTGCCAGGCGTTTCCATCGGCGAGGATTTCCCGGATCTGCGCGATGGCGTGCGCCGCCTCTGCGCCGGTTTTCCCGGCGAATATTGGCGCCGGAACGAAGAGGTTTCGGGCTACCCTACGGAATTTGTGAATGCGCTGACGCAGGCGGGCTATCTCGCGGCCTTGATTCCGGAGGAATATGGCGGCGCCGGTCTGCCGGTGCGCGCTGCCGGGGTGATCCTCGAAGAAATCAACGCCGCCGGCTGCACGGCCAGTCAGTGCCATGCGCAGATGTATATCATGGGGACGCTGCTGCGCCATGGCAGCGCCGCGCAGAAAGCCGAGTATCTGCCGAAAATCGCAGCCGGCGATCTGCGCCTGCAGGCCTTCGGCGTCACCGAGCCGGGCTCTGGCTCCGACACCACCAAGTTGCGCACGCGCGCAATCCGCGATGGCGATGATTACGTGATCACCGGCCAGAAAGTCTGGACCTCGCGCGCCCTGCACAGCGACCTGATGCTGCTGCTGGTCCGCACCACGCCGCGCGATGAAATCGTCAAAAAAACCGACGGCCTTTCCGTTCTCCTGGTCGATTTAACGGCGTCGAAAGGCAAGGGCATGGAAATCCGCCCGCTCAAGGCCATGGTCAATCACAATACCACGGA
>Ga0116230_10007923_pt1 | contig 10494 bp, 9 predicted proteins | sample S1TSphfallax_3_FD_88678 | JGI IMG/M metagenome (GOLD analysis project Ga0116230, IMG submission 88678) | Host-associated microbial communities from peat moss isolated from Minnesota, USA - S1T2_Fd - Sphagnum fallax MG | ecosystem: Host-associated > Plants > Peat moss > Unclassified | place: USA...
ATCGTAAGGACTGGACGGTCTCGATGAGAGTCCAAGCCCAGTTCCTTGTCTTGACCTAATTTAACCTATCCTTAGCCGTTCAGATTTGGTTTTTGACGGCTCCGATGTAATTAGAAAATTCGGAATCTGGCGAGCCTGTCAAGTAGTAAGCGTGCTTCCGCATTATGGCCGTCGATCTTCAGAACTGAACGGTCTCGATGAGAGTCAATGTTAAACTGCTTGTCTTGACCTAATTCAACCTTTTCATAGCCGTTCAGATTTCTATTTTGACGGCTGCGATGTAAGGAGAATCCAGGGATCCAGTCAACTACTTAAGCGTACTTGGGCATCGCGGCCGTCAATCATGAGAACTGAACGGTCACGATGAGATAAGATTAGGGTTGCTGCTTCATCCACTAGGTGCGATCTTCGTCGTCTTCTGCTTCTCGGACAAGAAAATTCGGAAGTGCTGTGGATCTGCGAAATTGCGCTCTGTGATCGACCGAAGTTGCAGCGGATCAGTGGAAATTGGGTAGAAAATGTTCTATTTCAATTCGGTTTCAGAGCAGCCAAGCTTTTAGAACCGATCGCCAATGCCCCAGGTAATTTTTTGAGTCCATAAAACTGTTTTATTTCCGCTTGCAAGTTGTTGGTAGGACATAACTCCTTACGGGGGATTGATGATGATTCAGTCTTCGTGCTGGTGATCTATTGATTGTTCGGCAGAAGAAGAGTCTGCTTTGCTTGTCTAAATACTTGGAAAACCCCCCTAAGAAGTGATGTTTGGAGGGGGGTGCAGATGAGGAACCATGGTTACAATGCTCTCTACTTATAAAAGCTTTCTTCTCCAACTTAGAAGACCAGCAAAATTGACTTTGAGAGTGAGAAACTCAGAGCTGCTTAATTGGAACAGTGTTACTATAATCTGTCCAGTTCCAAGAAGAATAGGATCCAGAGCCTACAATCTGTGCAGTTTCTCTTTTTTTTCCTTGTATTGATGATTTTGCTGTGAAAATAACTGCTTGGCAACAATTGCATTGCATCTCCTATTTTTGTTCAATTATTGGTCTGTGCTACATATACATATCAGTATGGCAGAAAGATCTAATGAAGGAAAAGGTTTTTTTGGGGAGCAAGTGATATTATGAAGATGAATGCCATTGTCAGTCCTTCAATGTAATTGCCGGTAATTCTTTGTCCAGCACCTCTTCAATTTCAGAGTTGTAATTTTGTATCTTGTTTCTTCTGTTTCTCATTGCAGACTATATGTGTCCAACCCCCTTCCTAGTAAGCCCTTTGCCAGATAATTAGGATAGTAGGGTCATGCCTAGTATTCCAAACATTAGAACCCATGCTTTGATTCCATAACCTCTAAAAGTTTCAGATTCATTCTTTGTAATTGCCAGTTTTGTTGAACTTGCATGGATCCTCTAGTTCAATTTTGTTTCACTTCCTCTGTGGCTTTTGGAGTCTTCAGAAATAATCTTCAAAACTTTTAATCACCCAAAGATGGGCATCCCTGAAGTATCCATTCACTAGGTAATCAAATCAGTATTGTAGTATGAGAAATTTTAACATGCCCAAGAAATCATAAGGTGCAAGAGACAAAAGACTAAGATATACTCTCAAACTCAGTAAAGGACTCAGGACAAAGTTTGGTAGAGCCTCAAAGGATGTTGCAGGGTTTGGAGAGGAATTTTTGGGCTCAATCTCTGAATTTCATTATTCTGAATTTGTTTATGTGGAAAGCAATTGGATGCTAACATGCAAGATGATATAGGGTTTGATTGTTTCAATAGCAATGAGTGTCATAATCACATTGAAGAGCTACCCTGAACAAAATCTTCTTCTGGTTGATTGCTCAAACTTGGAAGAGGATTGGGTGAAATGTGATTTTAGGGAATTTATGCCAAGCACATTAGACATCACTAATTGTGATCTAATTGTATTGTCAAATTTTGGGCTGACATAGCAAAAGACCATGGGTTACCTTATATGTTTTTGTGGAGTTTCTCTCTGCAATTGCATTGATAGCACCCACTTCACTTTTTAAGGACTTCCAGCTGTTGAGTAAATGTACAATAATATGCAGGTTGAATGCCCTAGAACTCTGACCAACAGATATGGAACCTGAAGCATCCAAAACAGTTGGGTGGGCAAGGCAATTGGTATCTAACACTCCATTGTCGAAGTTGCAAAATCTAGTCTCAGTTTCAACATCCAGGAAGGAAAGTCAGAAAGGTGAAGTCTCCATGTCTCCTCCACTCTTAAAGCAAACTGTGGTACAGAGTTCTGATGCAGAACTTGAATCCCTGGACTCAAGCCTGATGGAGAGAACACAATTGAATGTTTCTAATTTCAACTTAGCGATCTACATTGGCCTAGTGCATGCTGGATTGGTATTATGTATATTGATATTTTATTCAGTCAGCCAGTTATTGAAGGATTATTGGAAACCCATCCGATGGGCAATTTTATTGTCCATGCCACTAAGAAAAGTGCAGGGTGAAGTTGTCCACTTCTGGGAGACACCCCTACAAAATGGATTCCTGGAGACAGTCATAGCAATTCCACAGGCAACCACCCATGCAGTAAAAGAATCTGTGGCTGATGCATGTGACGCACTCTTGGAAATGTGTGGTAAACAGGCACCATTTCCAAGGCATATTGGGTTTGTAAAACTTTCACAGTGGCTTCTCACTTTCACACTGTTTATTTTAGGGTATGAGTTTCTTGGCCCTACCTATATGGGAGCAATTATTGTCTTGATGTTTTCAAGCCAGGCTGCTTTAGGTCAAATTATGTCAGTGTTTGGTGTGGCCATTGAACTGTCTCCAACAGCAGCACCCCAAGTGGAGCGCAGAAGTAGTTTGGCCCAGCTTTATGAATTTACAGTTCAACCTCTGGTAAGGATGACCAGGTATGGGCTCCGTCATTTCAATTATATTATTGCAAGTCACCAATGTTCTTGTTTTGTTGCATTTGAGAGTTTGGAAATTATAGGTGTTTGGCACAGTCTGTAACAGTGCTCCAGCAGCAGGTCAATTGTTAGCTGGAAGATTACCGTCTGTGTAGGCCTCTCTATCCCTTATGTTTGAATGCTTGCTTACACAGCCTGGGCAAGCTAAACTGAATGAAACTTACCTTCACAAGCTCTTTTGCAGGTTGAATGAGGACACGGAAAGTATATTCTGTGTCCATTCCTTTCCACACACACATACGCATCTCCTTGTCCTCTCAGTCATTCATAGAAGTGCCACTCAATTAGCAAGCTATATTACTGGCATGGCAAATTATGTTTATGCAGCTTGCATGGCAGAAAGAAAAGTTTATGAACAAATGCTTCTGTCATGTGTTTTCATTTCATTTTTCTCTTTTGAAGTTCCACTTGCATTTTTCATGAGGTATGCCAGCACTTTTTGCTGCCAAAATGTTGCAGAATTGTCATTTCAGGTGGACGAATCGGGGGGTGACACAGTCATTAATAGAGAGCCTTCCAGCGGCTGTGGCTGTTGTACTGATAATTGTGATGTGTATTTTGCTGACGGGTGGCATCCTGCTTTTCACGTACAAGGTTGGGATGGAGAGCAAGGATGCAGTGATGGCTTTTAAGAGTCACATGCAGTCATGTGGAGGTGCAGCCCCTGGCACCCTTTCCCGATGGGTTGAAGACAACAAAATTCCTCAGTATATTGACTCTCATTCAAACAAAGCATACAACATACTTGTGCACAAGGTATCCCTTCCCTTGCCTCAATTTCAGGTTTCCATGATCAGATGCCCTAATGTTCTGAGTTTCACCTTGACCATGATGGCCTAATCCTCTGATCTAGAAAGGCATATGCTGTCATATAATGCTGGGTTTGGGACCCATGGATTGGTGCTTCAAATTATACTATAATGGAGTTTGGAGCAAATTCTCAGTAGTTTTTCTGTATGAGACCACTATCATCACTAGAGCTTTCATTTTTGGGGGTGCCATTCAACTCAGATTTGTGCTTTCCACTGTCCTTCAAAGTGACTGTGTCTTTGAAGTGTCCCAACTTTCTGTAGTTTCAAATTGGAACAGGTGGATGAAATTGCAGCAAAGAACAATATGACAGAGTTGGTAAATGCAGTCAAGGAGTTGTTGAGTCAAATTGCAGAAGGAGGGACAGCAACACCATATTTGAATGGCAAAGATTCAACTGAGGATACCAGCCTTCCTGGAAAGTCTGAGGCAAGTCAATCATCTTGTACTCATTTAGAGCATTAAAAGGACTGAAATTGTACATCATTCCATAAAATACAATCGACCAAAATTGATAAAGAAATGTTATACTCATGCACACCAAATTTCTGCAGAAGGATGTATACTCTGCTGGGAAGCAATTTCTTGTCAGCAGCAGCAAAATAATGACAGGAGGCATGTATTTTATAGTTGTGCTTGGGTTGGGTGTTTTCAATTTTATATCGCAAGCCTTCATGTTTTTCTCCTTGTTATATTTTCTGATTACCTCCAAAGCGGGTGGTGTTATGTATCAAGTGTTAGACATGGTACCTGTCTCTGACCAAACTCGCCAACGTTGTGCAACTGTTTTAGACCACGCAGTTAGCTCTGTTCTATTGACCACTACCAAGACTATGTTCTACCAGGTAGTGTGCTTCATCCCAACTTTTCACTCTCAGACAACTTGACTTAATGATATTTTCAAGTGTCAGATTTCTTGGCTTTTGTGTTTTTTTTCTGAATTTTCTTTGAAAAATTTGGAAACAAAAGTTTTATGCACACCGGGCAGCTGCTTTCATCTCTTGTTCAAATATGGGGACACCTTTTCACTAGTTCAAGCTATGAGGGTTTCCTTCTCAAGAACTTTCAAGGGGGGAGGGAGGATGCAAGAGGGTTAGAACAGTAAGAGAAGGAACAAGGGCTTCAGCCATGCTGATAGAAAAAACCCAAAAAGCTTTGGGGGGATGTCCAGGCCTCACTTACGTACCTCCTGTTTCGGTTCTTTCAAATCCATTTTCTATACATGTCAACACTTATTGCACTTGTGCAAGGCCTGATTCCACTCTTTCCCAAGGGAATGGCATTATTGCCAGCAGTTGCACAGCTTGCTCTCCAGCGACATTATTTGGGAGCTGCTACAATTGTTGGCACATATGTTTACTTCATGAACTATGGTGTGTTGAAAATCCAAGGGACAATCTCCAAGCATAACAAGTATCTCACAGGTCTCAGTATTGCTGGAGGTCTGACCCTTTTTTCGCCATCTATGGAGGTGGGGCTAAATCATGTCACTCCTCTAAAACTAAATCTGATTGTTTAATCTCAATGGTTACACACAACATTCTTCTTGCAGGGGAAAAACCTAATCCTCTGTTCCTCCTAAACAATTTTCTATAGTAAGTACAAAATTGATGCAATTCTTATGTAATTCTCAAACCAAAATTTGATATGGGATATTTGTATTGAGAATTTTGATATATATTTAGATGGATCTAATGTCAACATGTCTTGAAGGTCTAAGTGTGAGCTTTGTTGTATGTGCCATCTGCCACTGAAACTGTTTTCTGTTTTCTTTCTGCAGGGTGTCTTTTTAGGACCCTTGATTATGACTGTTCTGTATGCGGCTAAAAATTTATACACTGAGTTTGTATTGGACGTTCATGCAGAGTACACAGCATGAGATAGTTAGAAATTTTCTTAGTCAAAAAATTTCAAATCTCCTGTATTGGTAAATTCACAATACACATTTTTTGTGTAAATACTGAAAAATACCTTCCAATATGAGTGGTTGAAGAGTTTTTATTTCTTCCAACAATCGAGAGCTGTTCATGCTCCCAAATTCAATCTAACTAAATTTATGGTTTAGGGTTTTAGGGTTCATATAACCCTATTCAGGTTTAACAGTGGAAAGTTTCCCAGTAATCCCCCAGCATTTCTCTGACTCTGGCTAACACCCAGGGGTGAGTATCTACAAAAAGTTCATCCCATTTCCTTTGCTGCAACCTCCAATTTCTGGAGTCTATTGTGGACCCGAAAAGAGTACTTGTGTTGCATCTCCTGTCAAGGAAGATGCAAGGGTTTCTACTGGCAGCAAGAAAGTGGGCTTCTGGTTTTTGTACTTCTTCGAAATTGACTTTGCGCAACCATAAGCTGTCCTTCAAAAATGTCGAATTTCCCCAATCACAGCCTCAGTCATTGGCCTCCAAGCTTATGTCTCCAATTTCTTCCTCTTGTATTTATCTACAACACAAGATCCTATTTTTGAAAGTCAAGTGATCATCCTTTCAGAAAACTGAATAAACTGCCAACCGTACCTACAGCTCTCTTGTCATGATCATCACTTTGTCATGACCTACCATGAATTTGTCATGGCCAGTATTGCAATGGCTTTGTGTGAGAAAAAAACAGTGTAATCTGGAAATGAATGGAACAGAGATTGGGTGATGTCCATTCACACATGTGACTCATATCCTCTGGATGTATTGTGCTGCCGGTGTGGTCTGGTGGACAACTTCAAAAGTCCTAGTCTAAAACTGACTTTGTTATTTCTTGAACAAATTGTACATGAAGCTCAAGGGAAAAGCTCTGACCTGCAAGACTCTTTCCAGGGTGCGTCTTTGTGCAGAGTGGTGGGTCTTGCAGCAGAGCCTCTCTGCCTGCTAAACCTGACACTCCATGGAGCTAAGGCCCACTCCTTTTTTTCTGAGTAGGATGGTTGTTGCTACACCAGATCTCATGAGGGACTCTCAAAGTTAGCACCTTGTAAACTTTGGACTTATGTTTAAGTCTTGGAAGGTTTGTAAAATCACCAACAGGAAGAGGCTTGTTGTAGTCATGGCACAACAGCAGCAGCTTCAGCTACAAAGTAGTTGTTGTATCTTCTGAGTAAAGCTTCCTTGCAGCTCTCAAGCTCTTGGCAAATCTGGAAAATGTTTGGTCTATCGCTAGGTTCAGTTTCCCAACATCTTCTGATGAGATCTGCAAGCTCTGGTTGACAGTTGCTTGGCAAAGTAGGTCTTTCACCTTGACACAATCGTTTGTAAGTGATTGTCTTCACATCATAGAATGGGGTTTTACCAGAAACAATTTCGTAGCATGTCATTGCAAAACTGTAGACATCTGCAGCCCAGTTATAGGTTGAAGTATTTTCTGCAAACACTTCGGGAGCTCTCCAATTTGTTGCTCCCTTCATCTTAGATGCACTTGTAGAGTTTTGTGGAAGCTTGTACTGTGACAAACCCATGTCTGTAAGCTTAACTAGGTAGTACTGGAGCTGCTTTCGTCCATGATGCTGATCATCAATCCTGGTGGTGGTATCAGCAGCAGATGATTGCAGAAGAGGTCGATCATTCACAAGGATGTTTTTGGCTTTGATGTCTCGGTGCATCACTCGTTGGATTCGCAGAAACTTGAGAGCTTCAGCTAGTTGCATGATGATGTCCAGGGCCACAGGTGCAGGAAAGGGTACATCTCCATCAAATTCAGGACTCTCAACAATTATGTCCATAAGCCTGCGAAGATCGTTGCTCATCCTCTGCATCACCAGCCTATTTCTGGTTGTTGTCTCTCGTCCTCTGATGATGCAGCAATAGCCTACAAGTCGCACCACATGAGGATGCTCCACTCTTGCAAGCATTGCAACCTCCTCGAACAAGTCCTTAAGTACATCTGACTTCATGGTTTTCACTGCCACTGGGAATTGCAGCCACAAGCGCTCTGACACATACCCAAAGCTTCCATCCGCAAATGGCTCACTGTTTCCCTGCAACTCATTGTTCTCAATGCAAAGAAACTCAGGAGGATGGTCTGGTGTTGGCCCACCTGGCTTCAGATGACACCTAAGATTGAGCTTGCCAAGCATGTAGCTTGCACAACGGAACTTGCTGCTGCTCCTTGTCTTGTTTGCACTGATTAGGTTTTTGCACTCACATAAAAGCTCAACAGTGTCTTTCTGAGCATTCACTTGACAACACTTTGTATCATTCTCAAGCCGGTGATCCAGTGTCTTCTTGATCACATGTCGGGGAATGAAGTGGAAGATGTATCCACACATCTCATTTAATTCAGCATATGCTTTCTCCACCAAGCCTAGGGCATAGTGCAAGTCTCGAAGAACCAGGTAGAATGGAGACCAGAGAGGCTCCTCATCAGCAGCAGCAGCAGGACTTAGAGGGCTTGATGATGAACCACCCACTCTCAGGACTTTGTTTGAATTCTGGTGTTGAGCTGCTGGATTGGTTTCATCAGATGCTAAGATGCTTTCTAGGATCCAAAGCTCAGGCTTCCAATCTTTGCTGGATTCAGCTACACAGTCGACAACCAGAGCTTCCCCAATTCTCATGACTCTGCTTAATTCTCGGAGTGCATTGGCACAGAACAACAAAGCATCGTCAAAAACTGCTTGAACCCCAAAGCTTTCATGTCGACTGGGAGATTCTGATCTCGAATCTGCTTCTGCTGCAGCTGCTGCATGTTCTCGCAACCATGGAATGATGTTGGAGTACAGCGGAAACAGTGGCGGTTTCTGCAACCAAATTAGCCTGGCTTTCAGGTAATCAGCTTGTAATCCATTCACCTTTGGATCTCCCCTCAATTCCATCAGCCGCTGTTGTACACCCATGCACGAGTCCCGAGCATCCTCGATTGCCTGCACCAGTTTGCTCGTAATAGTACTCTCCATACCTTCCAAATCCTGGCACACATCACAACTTCTTCTTCGCTCCGTCATCGAAACTCCAACTGATCCCGACTTTCCTGCAACTTCCGGCACAATTGCATCATCGCTTTACCTTGGATGGCTCCTCTAGGCATGCAATTCTTCATCGTCTTCTCCGCCCCCTGATGGCTGTCAGTGTAACTTCGTCATCGTCTTCTCCGCCCCCTTGCTGACTATCATTGTAACTTCGTCATCGTCTTCTCCGCCCCCTTGCTGGCTATCAGTGTAACTTCGTGATCTCCGCTGCTATTTAAATGTGGTGCACTACTCCTCTTACTCCTCCTTCTCATCTCTGTTCGCTCTGTCTCTGGACTGTCGATCATCAGTCGAGCTTTGGTAGCTTCTGATCAGAACCCTCGTCGAGCTTTGATAGCTTCTGATTAAAATCCTTTCCGAGTTTTGGTAGATTCTGATCAAAATCCTCGTCGAGCTTTTGTAGCTTTTAATCAAAATCCTCGTCGAGCTAAATTGGTAGCTTCTGGAAATCCTTGAGCCGCCATTTCGTAGCTTCAAATCCTTGGTTTCGAGTAAAAGGAAAAGGTGCGTGCCTTCGATGTCAAACCATTAAGTCCAGAAGAAGAAGAAGAAGAAGAAGGGATGTCTTTCGAAACTGAGACGACTTATTGTGCATCGGCCACGTACATAGTAGATCAGATGAGATAAGACTTTTTTTTCTGCTGCATCAGCTCGCCGCTTTCCTCTGTGCCTCCCGGTTGGATCCGTATATTCTCGGTAATGTCGGTCACGACAAGTGATCTGATGAAACGACAAGTGATTGGATGCGTTTTGTTCGGTGCTCCGGATCCTCTTCCTCCGGTGAGGAATCTCTCTGAGGAAGAAAAGAGGGAGAGAGAGTGTGTGTGTGTGAGAGAGAGAGATAGAGAGCGAGCGAGCGCCAGAGAGGTGATTTTGTCCTTGCACGTCTTTCCAGAAACAGCAGCGGAAGTTGCCCGTTCCCTCGACTAGGTCTGCTGTCACTTCTGCTCGCAAGGAGGCCCCCATTCCGCCTCTTCAGGGTCTTTTAGTGTCCGGTGTGAGGAGCCCAGCGTGCAGGGGGCATTTCCTTTTGGTGTACGGCGTAAGGCACCAGCCAGGTTGAGGCCGCTCCCCTACCTCATAAGGTTCATAAGGTCCCCAGCCAGGTGGGGGAGGGGCCAGTGTTTTTTTTCGGGGCATGAATTTTGCCATCTTTTCAACACAAAAATTTGGAAAATCTTGGAATTTTAAAATTTTTAAGAGTTAAATTGACTAACTTTTTGAAATTTTTAGCAAATTTTTGATATCACAAAACTTGAAAGGAAAACTCTTGGTGGGTCCATTTCCTTTCGGTGTATGAGCCCTAGCTAGGGTGTCTTAAAACAAAGGGCCGGCCTCAAATGATAAAGACACATGCCACAAAAATGCAGTATACTGTTGTGGGGGAGGTTACTGTACAAGTGGGTTCTCTTGAGCGAAGGCCATCTGAAGGTGTGAGCGTGTGAACCCTTGAGGGCGTAGTTTGGGGAGAACCCATGAGTACAGGAACCTTGGCGTACATAAACTACTGTCCTTTTAGCAGAATTCAGGAACGTACGTTTTAAAATAGAAGGATCTCCCCCTGGCACAACCCCTTGGGTTCTTCTGCTGGAGGAGATCCCTCCAACTACACGGAGAATTAAAAAGTTAGTCATTTATGTTAGCAGAAACGTCATTTTTGTTTTGCTCAGAGGTTCTTGTGTGGGCTGACTTGCATGTCCACTCTGCTTCCCTCTAGAATGAACAAAATTCATTGGTCGGAAGGCAATAAACAAACTTTGGGACTACAAACAAA
>Ga0116230_10007924_pt1 | contig 10494 bp, 5 predicted proteins | sample S1TSphfallax_3_FD_88678 | JGI IMG/M metagenome (GOLD analysis project Ga0116230, IMG submission 88678) | Host-associated microbial communities from peat moss isolated from Minnesota, USA - S1T2_Fd - Sphagnum fallax MG | ecosystem: Host-associated > Plants > Peat moss > Unclassified | place: USA...
GCATAGGCGGCAGCGCGCTTTTGCATGGGCAGGAAAAATGACGAGAAATAGAAGCTCCGCGCATGCTGGCGGCAGATGGCTCGCGCGGCAGCAAAAGCCCGATCGGTTTCCGGTGGGGCGGCCACTATTGCGCCTTCTCCAGGATCAACGCGCTCCGCAGCGTGTTGCGGAGCAGCATCGCAACCGTCATCGGTCCGACCCCACCCGGGACAGGCGTGAGATAAGCGGCTTTGGGGCGCACATTCTCAAAATCGACATCCCCCACGGTTTTCTTGGTGCCGTCGGGTGCTGTAATCCGATTGATGCCGACATCAATGACGATCGCCCCGTCCTTGATGTGATCCGCGCCGATCAGGTGCGGTTTCCCCACGGCCACCACAACGATGTCCGCCTTGCGCGTATGCATCGAAACATCGCGGGTCTTGATGTGGCACAGCGTCACGGTCGCCAGTTGCTCAGCCAGCAGCAGCGCGATCGGTTTGCCGGCAATCTCGCTTGCGCCAACAACGACCGCTTCGGTCCCCGCCAGCTCGACACCCGTCGATTTGATCAGCTCAATGACGGCCAGTGCCGTGCAGGGGGCGATGAGTGTTCGGCCATAGACGACATAACCGATGTTCGCCGGGCTGACTCCCTCAACGTCTTTGACCACGTCAATTTCATATTGCAGCCGCGGCGCGTCCAGGTGGGCCGGCAGCGGCAGGTGCATCATGATGCCGGTGACGGCAGGGTCGATGTTCAGCCGGCGGATTTCCTTTTTCAATTCCCGCTGCGCAATGTCGGCGGGGTAGCAAAGCAGCTGATAGTTGATTCCCACCGCCTGGCAGGCTTCTCCCTGACGCTGGGCGTAAAGCTCACCGGCCGGTGTGGAACCCACCAGCATTGCCGTCAAATGCACCGGCTTGCCCCGTTGCTTCAGCGCAGCAACGCCCTGTGCGACTTCCTGCTTGATTTGCCCGGCCAGGGCCGAGCCGTCGATAAGCTGTGCGGGCATCTCGCCGAGTATACGCGCAGGGCGGGAATCACGAAATCCGAATCAACCAATACCCGAATCCCCGACAAGATGATTCCGGCGGACGAAACGGTACCGCTGGCGGGCAGCAAGTTCGTCGAATGGGAAGACCTGGGCGACGAGGTGGACCGCACGCTGGTGCCGGTGTTTCTGGAAGAGCGGGCGGCGTTGGAGGCCAGTGCGCAGGCGGATTGCGGGGGTCGTTGTCCGCATTGCCAGTCGGATCGGGTTTACCTGATCGAGAAGGTGGGCCAGGTCGAGGTGATGACGCCGCACGGGCCGGTGGTTTTGAAAAAGCAGCGATGCCGATGCCGGGCTTGCGACCGGTCTTTTTCCCCTACCGTGCCGGAACTGGCGGAGTGGGATTGCCGGTCGAGGCGGATCTTTCACCCAAGGCGGCGGCGCGGGTGGCTCGTGAGGCGGCGACGCAGTCGTTTGACAATGCCGCGCGGGCGTTGAACATCGACTGGGGAACCCGCTATGACGGCAAGCAGATCCAGCGCTGGGGCGAGGCACTGGGCCAGACGCTGGTCGAATCCCGCCAGAAAGAGTTGGAGGAATTCCAGGCGGGGGATTTGCCGCAGTGCCCGGCCAACGAGCATCAGCTGCTGGTGATCGGCGGGGATGGCGGACGGGTGCAAACCCGCGAGAAAAACCCCGAAACCGGCAGTCGCTGGAAGGAAGACAAGGTGCTGACGATCACCAGTTGTCTCAAGGGAGATGGCGCGGATCAACCGCCGACAAAACTGCTGACCACCTGCCTGGCGACGATGGAGGATGCGAAAAAGTTCGGGCAGCTGGCCCGGTTGGAAGCCGAGAAGCGCGGAATTCGAAACGCCGTGGAAGTGATCGGCATCCATGATGGAGGCAACTGGATCGACCCGCTGTGGGAGCAGCACTTTGGCTGTCATCCGCGCATCCTGGACTATTACCACGCCGCCGAGCATCTGCACGAAGTGGCGCGGGCGGCGGCGGTGGCAACGTCCACCGGCACAACCGCGCTGGCCGAACAACTGGTGACATTATTGTGGGAGGGAAAGATCGATCCGCTGCTGGATCGGTTGCGCGAGTTGTCAGCCCAGGCCGGAGAACCGCTGGAAACCGACGGACCCGCTCATCCCCGCCAGGTGCTTCGAACCAACATCAACTACTTCGAGAAACACCGGGATCACACGGACTATCCCGCCTACCGTGCCAAAGGCTGGCCGATCGGCTCGGGAATCACCGAGTCAGGAGTGAAGTTGTTCGGCAAACGCGTGAAGGGAACCGAACAATTCTGGAATGTGAAAGGAGCCGAGGCGATTCTGGCCCTGCGAAGCAAATGGCTGAGTGAGGATGAACAATCGACATACTACTGGTTGGGGCATCCTTCGAAAGCGAGGGCCGCATAAACTGTCACGCACCGGACGGTACGTCTATACTAGTCAATTCGTACACGCTCATCCATCACTCGACTGGCGACTTCTTATGAATCCAAAGCAGACTGCTCTCCGCCTGGCGTGTCTCCTGCCTGCTTTTTTCTGGGTGAGTCTTACGCGGGCTCAAGCACCAGGCAATATGGCTGCCCGCCCGGTTGCGGATAAAGTCATCCCCGCCGGACCCGGAAGTGTCCATCTGACCGGCCGGATTGGCGACAAGATCGACCGTTGCATCAATCATGGCATTCTTGCTCAGAATGTTGAGAAACTGGTGTCGCCTTACCGTGCCAAAACCGAGACGGGGAATGCGGACTGGCGGTGCGAATATTGGGGGAAGTGGTTCACCGCGCTGGCGCTGGCCGATGCGTATGAGCCGACAGTGCAGAGCGCGGCCCTGCGCGATCAGGGAACGCGCGAGCTGCTGGTGACGGCTGCGCCGGATGGGTATCTGGGCACTCGGCAGCCCAAGGATCGGTTGCAGGGTTGGGACACCTGGGGATGCAAATACGCGCTGCTGGGGGTGCTGGCTGATTACGACCGCACGCATGACCCGGCGACTCTGGCGGCGGCTCGCCGGCAGGGGGATGTGCTTTTCGCGCAGATTGGTCCGGGGGCGAATACCAACATCGAAGATGTCGGCGAATGGAACGGGCTTCCCGCATCGTCGGTGCTTGAGCCGGTCGTTCAGCTATACCAGCGCACCGGCGACAAAAAATATCTCGACCTGGCGAATCACATCGTCGCCAGCTGGGACACGCCGTCGAAGCGGTTGAAGAGCGGCATGCGGCTGTTGGACGATGCGATTGCGGGCACGGCTCCATCGAAAATGTGTTCGCCCAAAGCGTATGAGATGATGTCCTGCTTCGAGGGGGCGTGCGAACTTTATCGGGCGACGGGCGAACCGCGATTGCTCGAGGGACCGGTTGCGCTGGCAGAATCGGTTCGGCAACACGAGTTGACCATCGTCGGCTGCGGCACCAGCAACGAAGTCTGGTGTGACGGCTCCAAAAAACAAACCGGCGCAGTCCCCAAGCCAATGGAAACCTGCGTCACCGCGACGTGGATGAAATTCAACTATCAGCTGCTGCGCCTGACCGGCGATTCCAAATATGCCGACGAACTCGAGCGGAATCTCTACAACGCCCTGCTCGGCGCGATGATGCCCAAGGGAGATTGGTGGGCGTACTTCAGCGGCACGATGGGCGTTCGCGTGCCGAGCTACATTCAGCATGACGATGTTGGGACCAGCTGCTGCGTGCTGAACGGCCCACGCGGTTTGATGATCACGCCGTCCTGGGCGTTCATGGCCGGACCCGATGGCCCGGTGGTCAATCTCTACGGCCCGGCGACGGCGAAGCTCGCTGCACCGTCCGGACAAGCGGTGAATCTGGATGTTGCCGGCGACTATCCGGTGGACGATCACGCAACGATCACCGTGAAAGTTGATCCCCCCGAAGCCTTCAGCATCTGGCTGCGCATTCCAGCATGGAGCTTGCAAACCCAGTTGAAGGTAAATGGTGAATTGGTAGCCGTGAAACCGGGCACCTATGCGAAGGTCCATCGAACATGGTCGACCGGCGACCGGATCGCCATCAGCTTCGACATGCGTGGCCGGGTGGTGCAGGCTCCGGATGGCAACGAACAGATTGCCATCTGCCGCGGACCGATCGTGCTGTCGCTGGACAATCGACTGGTTCCCTCGGCATCCGGACTGGCAACGCTTACGACCGATGGTTCTGGACAGATCGAGCTGAGTCCCAATCCCGCCGCTGCCACCAGGATCAACGCGTGGATGGCGTTCGATGTCGGGTGTACCGTGGACGGCAAACCCAGCACGCTGACCTTCTGCGATTACGCCGACGCCGGTAACGAATTCAGTCGTCAGAACATGTTTCGCACCTGGCTGCCGCAGCCGCTGGATCTGAAAACGGTGTACGACACCAGGCAGACCTGGCGAACGCTGTCGCACGCCAATCATTGGACCGACGCGCCGCAGCAGTGAGAAGGCCGTCTGCCGTTCTGTCTCGACGTTCGAGGGTCAGACGGCTTGCCTGGTGACCCGTGTGACACGGTCCTCCTGACGTCCGGAGGACCGAGCGGGCTTTACTCGCAAATCAGGCGATCTCTTTCGGCAAAAAGTCGCTCGCACGGTCCGAAGGAGGGCCGGAGGCCCATGTCACGATAAAGTCGCCGGGGAAATTCGCGTCTGGACGATCCCCGCAATGCCGGGCACGCGCCCGGGCACCGGAATTGTCTTCCTCAACTCGCGCGGGCGACGCAGATTGTCATTACAATCACAAGCATGCTGACTCGCCTTGGAATCTTGTTGCTTGCATCGTTGGCCATCGGTTGTGCGGGGTCCAGGCCGCCCGAACCTAAATCACAAGGCAATGCCGCAACCAGCCAAGCCCATTCCGCCGATCGCATTTCCCCGCAGCACACGACGGTTGTGTGGATCAGCATTGATGGGTTCCGCCACGATTATCTGCTGCGGTTTCGCCCGCCGACGCTCTGCCGGCTCGCCGCCGAGGGGGCGTTCACGCTGCATGAGATTCCGATTTTTCCGTCGCTGACCTTTCCGAATCATATTTCGCAGGTGACCGGCGTCGGAGTTGATGGCCATGGCATTCCGCTGAATAGTTTCTTCGACGAGGCAGATGGGAAAACCTACAACTTCCCGGATCAGAGCCGGATGCTGCGGGCTGAACCAATCTGGATCACCGCCCAGCGGCAGGGGGTGCCGACCGCCTGCATCGACTGGCCGATGTCACACGCCCAGTCCGGCCCCAATCATGCCGCTTATTTCGATGCGTCATTTGACACGCAGGAAACCGACCAGCATCGGCTCGATCGGATCATCACGCTGTTGAACAGCGATGCCGACCGGAAACAGCCCTATCGCTTGATTCTGGGATATATGTCGCATGTGGACACCATGGGGCACCGGGTCGGGCCCGACTCGCCGCAGATCGGCACGGCTGTTTTGGAAGCTGATCGAAGCATCGAAAAATTCGTCACCGCGGTGGTCGCCTGGTTCAACGCCACTCACCCGGCGGATGACGAACTGGTCATCATCTTCAGCACGGATCACGGGATGACGGAAGTGAAAACGCAGGTCAACCTGGATCTGCTGCTCGGCTCGGATTTGGTCGGGAAATGCCAGATCGTGACCAGCGGACCGGTGGCAACCCTCCACTGCCCGGCCGATCTGGCCGCGATCATCGTCGAGCGTCTGAAGGCGTACCCGTTCATGAACGTGTGGAAGTCGGCCGACGTTCCCGCAGCCGACCATTTTTCCGATCCCACCCGCATCGGGCAGGTGGTAGTGATGCTCAAACTCGGATATTCGTTTACCAGGCAGCGGCTGGCGGCAACGCTTCCGGTGCCGGCGCACTCCAGCGGCATGCATGGGTATGACCCCGCCGAGTCGGTCGACCTGCAGGGCAGCGCCATCATCTGGCGGTTGCGGCATCCAATCGGCGGGCAGGATCTCGGGCCTATGACCAATACGCAGTGGGATGCCACAGTCTGCAAATTGCTTGGGATAAACCCGCCCGCAACAGCCGATCAGCGCGCGATAAGCGTGCGATGAAAACGTGATGCAGGAATAGGTTTCGGAGCCAGTCGTCAAAGCACAAATGTTTGTATCCGTCACCCGACTTCGTCTCCGAAGCTGGCGATTCCTGCCGGGATTCGCCCTGCATAGCTTGCGCAGTCGCAGTCAGATCCGATCCAGCCCGGGATTTTTGCGCGGCTGTTTTGCCCGTGATTCCTGGCTCAGCTTCTGGACCATCACGATCTGGACCGATGAGCTATCCATGAAGGCCTTCCGCAACAGCGGGGCGCATCTCAAGGCGATGCCTCGCCTTTCCAATTGGTGCGATGAGGCATCCTACGTTCATTGGGAGCAGCGCGATGACTTGCTGCCAACCGGGGCAACCGTTTTCGATCGGCTCCGGGACACGGGGAAGCTGTCGAAGGTGCGGCGACCCAGCCCCGCTCACGCCCGCGGTGACAAAATCGGCAAAGCACCGCCGACATTGGTCGGCGCGTTCCATTCAGCCAAGGCGCAACCGTGACACGGGGGCGTGCCCGATTTTCCGGGGAATCGCAACCTCAATCGTGATACGCGTGACACAGCGGTGGTTAGATTCCGCTTGACCGGCAGGTGCATAGCAACGAACATCCCGGTCAACTCATTTCGGAGATTTCAAGTATGTTCATCCCACGCCGCTGGTTTTCCGTTGCCGTCGCGTTGTCGCTCGTGATCGCAGGATCGGCGGGTGGGCAGGATTCGCTGCGCGACGGGTTTGCCCATCCGCCGGAGTCGGCCAAGCCTCAAACCTGGTGGCATTGGATGAACGGCAACATTTCCAAGCCCGGGATCACCGCCGACCTGGAGGCGATGAAGCAGATCGGGCTGGGGGGAGCGACGATCGTGAATGTGGATTGCGGAATCCCCCGCGGGTTGGCGCCATTTATGAGCCCGCAATGGCGGGAGGATTTTAAGTTTGCCGTGTCCGAAGCAGACCGGCTGGGTTTGAAGTTGTGCGTCGAGAACTGTGCCGGCTGGTCCAGCAGCGGGGGACCGTGGAACACACCCGCCAACGCGATGCAGCGGCTGACTTCCAGCGAACTGCGGGTCGCCGGCCCGATTATTTTCGATGCGGCGCTCGCGCAACCGACGACCACGCTGGACACTTACCATGACATCGCGGTGCTGGCGTTCAAAGCGCCGGATGCGGAACCGGCAGTTGCGGTTGATCCGGCGGCACCTGTGGCAAAGCTGGAGATTCATCAAGCCGTCTACGAAGCCGATAACAACGGCGGGTCGCGGGATGTGAAGGCGAAAATTCTCGAGTTGATTCAGCATGGAGACAAATCAGTCAAAGCCGGCAACCACGAAATGGGCGGCGATCCCGCCCCCGGTTCGATGAAACATCTGCGGCTGGTCTTCACGCTCGACGGCAAGCCCGGCACGCTGGTCACGGATGAAAACGAACTGCTGATCTTCCCGCTGAATGCCGCGAGTCTGGCCCGGGCAAGGCTCGTGGTCAAAACCTCGATCGATCGCACGTATGTCAGTCCGCCCAAGTCCAACGGGACCGAGACCCCGGACATCGTGCGCTCCGATTCAATACTCGACCTGACCTCGAAGCTGACGCCCGAGGGTCATCTGAAATGGGCTGTTCCCGCGGGCCAATGGATTATTTTGCGAATCGGTTACACGCCGATCGGCGTCACCAATCATCCCGCGCCCGATGAGGGCAGGGGTTTGGAATGCGACAAGCTGAGCAAATCCGCGCTCGATGCTCATTGGGCCGGGTTCATGCAGAAGGTGCTGGACGATGTCGGACCGCTTGCGGGCGGGTCGCTGAATGCGTCGCTGATCGACAGCTACGAAGTGGGGGGGCAGGACTGGACGCCGGATTTCCGCGCTGAGTTTGAAAAACGGCGGGGTTACGATCCGCTGAAGTTTCTTCCAACCTTCACCCGCCACATCGTGGACAGCCCGGCGATCACCGAGCGCTTTCTGTGGGACATGCGCCGCACGGTTGCCGATCTGTTTGCCGAAAATTACTACGCCCATTTCAACCAGCTGTGTCACGCGCATGGACTGAGCAGCGCGGTCGAGCCGTACACCGGTCCGTTTGAATCGCTGCAATGCGGGTCGACCGCGGACGTGGTGATGGGCGAATTCTGGACTGGCAGCTCCGGGCATCCGTCCATCAAGATGTGCGCTTCGATCGCGCACATTTATGGCAAGAGCATCGTCGGAGCCGAATCGTTCACCGCCGGCGGGCGCGAGAGCCGTTGGCAGAATGATCCGTATTCACTCAAGACGCTGGGTGACCTGATGTTCTGCCAGGGATTGAACCGTTACATCTTTCACCGCTATGCCATGCAGCCGTGGATGAACCGGCAGCCCGGCATGACCATGGGCGAGTTTGGTTTGAATTTCGAGCGGACCCAGACCTGGTGGAATCAAGGCAAGCCCTGGATCGATTACATCACGCATTGCCAGTACCTTCTACAGCAGGGGCGCACGGTGTGTGATGTCGCTTATTTCACGGGCGAGAGCGCGCCGGTGGAAATGCGGATCGGCAACCCGTCGATGCCGGCGGGGTACGATTACGACGCTGTTAATTCTGACGTGCTGCTGCACGGAGCAACGGTTGAAGATGGCCGGATCAAGCTGACCAGCGGCGCGAGTTACAGCGTGCTGGTGCTCCCCACCGACGACATCAACATGACCCCGGCGATGCTGGATTGCCTCAGCAAGCTGGTTCACGATGGGGCGACGGTTATCGGCCCGCGACCCCAACATTCCCCCAGCCTGGCGGATTACCCCAGCTGCGATGCACGGGTGAAGGAATTGGCTGAGGAATTGTGGGGAAACTGCGATGGCAAAACCATCACGGAACATGCCGTGGGCAAAGGACCGGTGGTGTGGGGCCAATCGCTGACCGAGATCTTTGCCGCAAAAAAATCGCTGCCGGATTTCGAATCCAAATCCGCCGCGGGCGATTCGAAGATCGCTTACACACACCGTACGACCGGGGATTCGGACATTTACTTTGTCTCAAATCAGCACCAGCAATACGACGCCGTTGATTGCACATTCCGCGTCAGCGGAGAGGTGCCGGAGCTCTGGCATCCCGACACCGGCGTTATCGAGCCCGCGCCGGTGTGGGAGGAACAACATGGCCGAACAACGGTGCGGTTGAATCTGGACCCGGCGGGTTCGGTCTTTGTCGTTTTCAAAACTGCAGCAGGCGCGGTAAATCACGTCGTCGATGCCAGCGGCATACCGTCACCGACGCCGCATGTGGAACATAAGCTGGACATCCTGCACGCTATCTATACTTCCATCGATGGAAGCGGAACATTGGATGTCACCGCCAAACTTTCCAGCCTGGTTACCGCGGACGGCATCGACGTTCGCGTCGACAATCGCCTGCTCGGTTCGGACCCGGCGATCATGCATGAGAAACAATTGCGCGTGGACTACACGCTGGATGGCAAACCTGATCATGCGGTGGTTCACGAAAATCAATCGCTGCGAATTCCACCGGCGGACCCGGTCAGCGGGGCGAGCTTCTGGGAACCGGCTGGATCGGATCAAGGTACGCCGGTCGCGCGCATGTGGGAGAATGGACGGGTGGAATTTCAGACGGCCGGCGGTACAACGCTGCGCGCGGTCGTTCAAGATCTTCCCACGCCAGGTGAACTCACAGGACTGTGGAAGCTGTCATTCCCCCCAAATCTGGGCGCTCCGCCTTCGGTGATTCTCGACAAGCTGATCTCGTGGACCGATCATCCCGGCGCGGGCGTGCGCTATTTTTCCGGAACGGCTGCGTACGAAAAAGATTTCAGCGTCACCGCCGATCAGCTCAAACCGGGTCGTGAACTCTGGCTGAATCTGGGCAGGGTCAAAAACTTCGCGGAGGTTTCCGTCAATGGCCATGATCTTGGCATCCTCTGGAAGCCGCCGTTTCGGGTGAACGTCACCTCGGCAGTGAAGCCCGGAGAAAACAAGCTGGAAGTGAAAGTCACCAACCTCTGGCCCAATCGCATCATCGGCGACGAGCAGCTTCCACCCGACTGCAAATGGAACGGACCGCAGCTGGCGGAATGGCCGCAATGGCTGCTGGACGGAAAGCCCAGCCCGACTGGTCGGGTGACGTTTGCCACCTGGCATCATTGGGACAAGGATTCGCCGCTGCTGGAATCGGGGCTGATCGGACCGGTTTACCTTCAGCCGGCCGAACTGGCTCCCGCACGATGAATTGCGACTTGATTCTGCCGACCCATGCTGGAACCCTCACCCATGGCTGCCAACGCGATCGCCCGATTCTTTGAACTCTCAGCCCGCAAGACCACCGTCACCCGCGAACTCCGCGGAGCGATCGCGACGTTCCTCACCATGGCATACATCCTGGCGGTCAACCCGGAGATTCTTTCGCATGCGGGGTTGAATCGAGCATCCGCCGTTGCCTGCACGGCCGCCGCCGCGGGGATCTGCTGCATGCTCATGGGACTGATCGCCAACTTCCCGCTGGC
>Ga0116230_10007925_pt1 | contig 10494 bp, 4 predicted proteins | sample S1TSphfallax_3_FD_88678 | JGI IMG/M metagenome (GOLD analysis project Ga0116230, IMG submission 88678) | Host-associated microbial communities from peat moss isolated from Minnesota, USA - S1T2_Fd - Sphagnum fallax MG | ecosystem: Host-associated > Plants > Peat moss > Unclassified | place: USA...
GGGGCGTCGCAGAGTATACTATAGGGAGTATGGTGGTGGCATACTCCCGAGTCCGGGCCGTGGTGAGTCTTGTGGTTCGAAGTGCCCGTGGCTTGTCCCAACACCAAAGGGTGTCCCGGAATGAGAACTAACCATTCGGGTGGTTTGTTTTGTGCAGATTCTAGCTTGATCAACTAAGTCATTCTTCCTAGTCTAATCCTGGGCTCCCAACTCGACCCTCTACCCCTTTCTAGAGTTGGAAGCCGAGAGCGTGCTACCAAGTCTCAACTTTCCGCAACTTGACTTTGTGAGACCCTCAAGTGGGTTTCACCCCGTGACTTGGGAGCGCGTCACTAAACTTAACAATTTAAACCAATGGTTAATCCTAGTGGTTAAACTTGGTGATTTAAACCAATGGTTAATCCTAATGGTTATATTCAATTATTTAAATTAATGGCCAAACCTAGCGATTAAATTCATCGACTTAAACTAATGGTTAAACTTAATAGTTAAACCCAACAACTTAAACTAATGGTTAAACTTAGTGGCTAAACTCACCAACTTGAATTAATGGCTAAACTTAATAGTTAAACCCAACGACTTAAATTAATGGTTAAACTTACTAGCTAAACTTAATAGCTAAACCCAACGACTTAAACTAATGGTTAAACCTAGTGGTTAAACTCATTGACTTAAATTAATGGCTAAACTTAATAGCTAAACCCAACGACTCAAACTAATGATTAAACCTAGTGGCTAAACTCAACGATTTAAATTAATCATTAAACCTAGTGACTAAACTCACGGACTTAAATTATTGGCTAAACATAATGATTAAACCTTGATTAAATTTAATGAATTTAATGGTTAAACATAATGGTTAAACTTAGTTGATAAATTTCATGGGTAAACATAGTGGCTAAACTTAGTCAATAAGTTAAACATATTTCATGGCTAAACCTAGGCTAAACCTTGTGCCAAAATCTAGTTGTTAAACATAATGACTAAACTTCGGCTAAACATAGTGTCTAAATTTAAGTTAAACTTAATGGCTAAACATAATGGCTAAATCTAATGGGTAATTTTAATGGTTAAACATATTGGATAAACCTAGGCTATACTTAGTGGGGTCAAAGTATGGTTGGGGTATCCAAAAGGGCTATCTCATTTTATATTCATTGGACCCCTTCATTTAAACATGTTGAAATTTAATGACACATTCATATTAAAATTTTGATTTTATTCATAGATAGATACATTACAAAGATAAATATTTTATGCATAGAATGTCAAATTTGAATAAGTTTAAGGATTCCTACCAAGTCTTGGAAAAAAAATCCAAGATTTTGTTTCATTACAAGAAAAAATCAAAAATTCATAATGATTGTTTAAACAACTTTTTTTGGCCCTAAATTTTTATCACAATAACCTTATGTGCTAATGTGTATAAATTGTATGAATGTGACAAGAACGAAATGTCCTATTGCAATGTAAAAAATTTCAAAAAATCATTTTTTAGGAATTTTGGGCCATTAATAGAACACAACCCACATTAAATAAATTTTATTATTCTCACTTTCACAAGTGAAAACAAAAGATATTTTAGAAACCTACATAAAGTTTGGAACAAAATTATTTCATTTGACATGAGAAAAAAAGGTGAAATGTAAGATAGGTCATGGGAAAAGTGAAGAAAAAGGAGAATTTAGGAGTTTTAAGAATGAATCTTTATGTTTCAAGGGGGCACCCCAATCATGCTTGGACCCAATGGCTATACTTAATGGCTAAATTTAGGCTATACCTATTGGCAAAATTTAATGGTTCAACTTAGGCTAAACCTAGTGCCAAATTTAATGGCTAAGCATAATGGCTAAACTTAATGGCTAAATTTAAATTAAACTTAATGGCTAAAATTTGGGTAAACCTAGTGACTAAATTTAGTGGTTAAACATAATGTTTAAACCTAATGGTTACACCTAATGGCTAAAATTAGGTAAATAATTGGGTGGATAAGGAAATAAATAATATGTTGGTAGGTGGGTAGGTGAATAGGTAGGTTGTACGAAAGTGAAATATATATGTAGGTAGGTAGGTAAATAAAAGGTAGGTGGGTGGATGGATAATAGGTAGGTAAGTAAGTAATTAAGTAATAGGTGGATGAATAAGTAAGAGGTAGCTTCATAGGGTAGTAGACCATGTTGTATTTGACTAAAAATCATTGGCCATCTTGATTAAATGTTCAATTTAATTAAAGACCATTGGTCATTTTTATTAAAAATCATTGGCCATTTTGATTAAATGTTCAATTTGATTAAAGACCATTGGCCATTTTGACTAAGGTTGTAGAACTTGAGTATGTGTATCTATTCAAATGAACCATTATAGTCAAGTTGATTAGTCAATAAATACATGTTTCATTCAAACCTTTGGCCTTTATTCAAAATGTACATGTCCATTAATCAAAATGACAAGTTACTCAATTTGAACATCTTAAAAAACCATGAATTATAGTAATGAATACATGTGCATCATTCACAAAACCAAGAATATTAACGAAGACATCACCAAATCATCTCCAATGATCCACAATTGCTTGAAATTGGATGAGTTGTATCCTTTCAAAAAATAGTAATCAATTGTAAAATGTTGGCCCATTGGTTTTTGTAGGTGTGTTTGTGTTGCATTTATGGCACCATGGACTAATTGCAAGCCACAAAAGTCCTTGAACCCATCCATGAAATCCACCATTTCAATCCCCTTAGGCCACTTGAGTTGATTTTTCAACACTATGTTCATGTAAGATTAGATGCACAATAGACTTTTTGATTGCAAAAAGTTTGGAACAATGGAGATACTAAGCAACGTGAACCAATTTGTACAAGCTACAAGCCATGCGGATGCTCATAGGCACTACTAATCGAAACCTAATGTTTAGCTTTTCCATTAAAGGCAACAATTTATGTGTTAAACGTTGCACAAACTTTCTACTAACCCAAAAATGTTCAATCCAACGATGATCGTCATATTGAATCATCAAGAAATCAGAGTACCATGTGGTTGATTTGGCCTTAACCCAATCACTAAGCTCCTAGTTGCCCAAAAGTTTATAAGCACACGAGATTTCAAACAAATGAAGGATCAATGCATCGTGCATTGTCTCAAAATAAAATCATGCATCATCTATAGAAGAAGATGCACTATGAAGCTCCTCTTTGTCATAACCACATGTGATCAAGTTGTGCACTTGTAAGACCAATTGCAAAAGCTGGACCAAAATAGCAAATTTCAAGTGATGCATTACAACATGCATGAATACAAATGAAGCAACAAACTCAAAGCAAAATCAACAGAGAAGATACAATTCAAATGAAACAAAAAAATTTGAGAATCACAAGGAGAAATTTGAAGGCATAAACAAGATCCAACACAACCATCATTAGAAATAAAAAATAGCAAAGTGAGAAGAAGTAAGGAAAAGGAAACAACTTCGTGCATGTAGTGAAATGATCAAGCTTTCCATGGCCAGCCATGAAGCTTCATCATGAGCTTTGCAAAAGACAACATGAAATAGGACTTTAAGGCATGACAACACATATATGGTCTAACACTTTAGGTTTATCACTTTTGAATCATGAACAATGGTAGGTTGATGCATGGTTAATGGCTTATTAAGCAAATTTTCTATTGAACAAAAATACCTTGTGACAGATTAATTAAAACATGTTAAGAAAATTAGTGATGTTTGTTTCATTAATAACTAGTTAACAAAATAAGCTATCATTTTTTATAACTTATCACAAAGTGTGAAGCGAGCTTTAGTACTAAAAATATAAAACTATTATACATAGTTTAAGTAGAAATATTGAGTGTATTGACTTAGGTATGTAAATTAGCTTAGGCCATAATTTTTATGGCACATGTCCATTTTGTACACTATTAATTGCATCTTAGTTGCACACAACCATATGGTTCAAAAATTATACAATACCAATTTTGTAGTTGCAAGCATGACCAATCTAGTTGTAAACCACACCTAGTTGCATGTAGTTACATAATGACTAGTTGCAAATGACAAGATTACTATTAATGTCATGTGTATGGCATCCTTTTTTGAATTGGTACCTTCACTAACAATTGAAGTGCAAAGATTCAATATTGCAAACCTTCAAACCTATTTTATTTAAATACAAAAGGATGAAGTTAATATTGAACTTGCTTAACATATTGATACCATGTGCATCTAGATTTAAATTGTGCAACACAACCTATTTAACCACACAATGTGTTCATTTGGGTAGAAGCCATGTGTAACAAGGTGGGGCTAGTGAAGTTCAAAACAATGTTGAACAAAGAACATGTCATGTTCTGTGTCATTTGAAATATAGTAGTGTGATGCTTATTTAGAAATTTATTCTCACCAAAATTAGGTTTGGTGATATAAATTGGATTCCAATTATAGCAAATATGAACCAATATGGTTAGTTGGAATGAATGTTAATGCATTTCTTGAATTTCATCATATTCTTAAAAGGTGTAATTTCTTGCAAAATCCATGATAAAAATAATAGAGATTTGGAGAAATGTTTGCAAGCAAATCATGTATTGTTCCTCCTAGAACTGAACCACATGGTTGTTGGTTGTGAATAATGAATTTTGACAACTTAAGCTTGAAGTAATCAAATAAACATTTTGTTGTGATTTTGTTATATTGCAATCACAAAACCTTACAATCATCCCCAACACGTTCTTCCCAAGTTTCATTAGCTCATAATGTTTCCACTACATCACTTTGAACATCCTTTAAACTCTTTTAGGGTCAAACATATGATTAACATGTCAATTCCACACTCTACACGAGACCTAGCCAAACGTGCATAATTGTGCCACTATGAATCTTGAAGAGGTTAGAGGATTGAAGTTCACATATTTATTATTCCAATAAATTGATAATAATCTACAAAACATTGATTAGGAAAACTACCCTATTAAACATCACATGAACAATTGCAATTAGAACCATGGATTTTTTTATTTGCTACAAATTGCATGTTGTTATACCCATGCTTTGGTTTTGTCATTTCAACATGGTGTTTACATGCATAGATGTTCCATTCTTTTGATATCCTCACATAGTATGGCTTCAAATTTTCAAATGCTTGCACTTCAACTTGGCAATTAGGGTGTTCCTTCATAAATTGTGTGTAGAAATCCCAGTGCTCAAAACAATTATAGTTAAATTAGGCTAGACTTTGTATGCATCATATTCCTTTGAATAAAGTACATGTAGAATGACAATGTGACCATTGAAAACAAGTAGACAACTATACAACAACAATTCAGTAAGTAACGATAGAAGGGCCTATAAGTATTATTTGCCAACAACAATCAAACACTTAAAGGTCATGTGAATGCAAGTACATGACAAAATTTAACATTTAGAAATGTCTCCTCACAACTTACAACAAGCAATGAACTATGATGTTAGTAATCCAAAACTAACATCACAATTAAATAAGTAACACGACCCCCTAACAAAGTATCCATTATCTAGTTTCTTATAACCAACAAGTAACATCCTAGCTATGTAAGTGACACATCCCCCCAACAAGTATCCACTATATGGTTCCCAATAGCTAGCAAGTAATATCATAGCTACAAAAGTAACACAACCTTTTAACAAGGTAACATGCACGTAGAATACATATCATCGACAAGTACAAATGAAGGTACACATTTACCTTGACTACCATACTACTAAAGTAATAAGTAACATCATAGGTATACAAATAAATTCACTTGTAAAAAGTACCTATTATAATACCTATTATGTAGCACATAAGTAGAATAGATAAATTGTGACAAGTTAAGGTATATCCTTACCTTCATTAATAGCCTATTACAATAGAAAGTAAAATTACAATATTGCAAATAACATGAACCATTAGTAAGTAATAAGCAAGACCCACATCCCTATTAATTGCAAGTACATTGTAAGTTTTAATAAGTACAAATGAAGGTTCCACATTAGCCTTAATCGCTAAGCATGTAGGTTTGACCCCAAATTACCTAATGTCATAGCAAGGATTGAACCTACAAGTGGGCCAATGCATGAACCACAAACCAAATAATAGTCAATTTATAGAAGGATTTCAATGTCCACGTGGGTATTGCATTCAAGTCCTTTCAAGTCACCCCTTACCTTCTACAATAATATTTCCTTGCAAGTAAACAAAATGCATAATCAAATACCCCACTACCCTAAACTTTAGTGATGAAACCTAAACAAGACCCATACAAGTAACTAAATGGTGAAGTTATAAGGTGAATTACTTGCAATTATTGTAAGTAATGGGTGGCATGTTGTTTAATTTGTTTTGCATAGATTTGTTTATTTTAACCCTTGTTTCATGAAAAGGGAAACCCTTTTTTTAACTAAAATTTTTTCAACAACTTTCAATTGCACATTGTTTCCAACTATCATGTTTTTAATTTAATTTTATTAAAAATGGGAGCTACCAAATAAGTTGAGCCACCAACTAAAATGGTTAGAAACTAGAATTTTTTTCCCTTAGAAGACCACCTTCCCCAATTAGGGTAACATCATCAACTTCCCATGTTGGCTATTAGTCAAAAGGTTAACTTAAGTGTGACATCATTAAGTGTCTTTTTTTTTGTTGGGAGATGTCATAACTCCACAAGTTGAATTCGTGACTATCTCAATTGAACATCATGTGTAGTTGGATGACATATTAAGATGATGGATGAATGAAATGTAAAATACATTTATGTTTAAAATGTTGATTTGTGAAGACTACAAATTAATATAATGTTGACCAATCTAGATCCTATGAGGATCAATTAAACAAAAAATGCAAAATTACCAATTCCATGTTGTGATGGTTATCTAATCATTGATTACTTACATAATCCAAGGACACTCATGATTAAACTCAAATGTTAAAGTGTTTTCCAAGTGGGCAAGTAAAATGAAAATGCAACATTTCAACCTCACACCCTTATGGAGGATTGGCCCTTTAAAATGAACCTTCCATTGTCGTAACCTAGCCTTGGGCTCATGACCAAAGCATTGGTTTACAAAAGTGCAGGCCAAGAGCGAAGTTCGGGAGTCACATCTCATGCTCCCAAGAGTGTAGGAGAGTGTGAGGGAATGAACCTTCACACTCCTAAATGAGCTCCCACTTTGGGAGTTGGAGTCCCCATCGAATCCCAAATCTTCAAAAAACGATTGTAGGGATCAAAATCCATTGGATTTAAAAGTTCTTTATATCATTGGAAAAATATCTTGGAATGTAGATGTTTAAAGTGGCTCGCATGACCTGTTTGGGTAATTAAAACACAAGTTATGGCCAAAAGGAGGGCCATGTGTCAAATGTTGACTCTCAACCACTAAAAGTTAGGAATCGCCCTGACTTCTTTGCGTACAAGTAACGTACTACATACCGTCAGAAAGTTCTTAATGGGGGCTACAACTTTGCTTTAGACTTCATTTCAATCAAAGGTTTACATACAAAGTTATGGGCCCCCAAAGTCACGAGAGTTTCAATTTTGGGAATTTTGGGACTCCCTTTTAGGAATCCCGGGACAAAATGACACTTGGGTGTTGGTCCTATGGCCAAACACATAGTATATTATAAGGGGGGAGGTGGTGGCTTCCCCCAAGTCCGGGCCGTGGTGAATTTTGTGAGTTTGTATTTGCTTGTGGCTTGTCCGTGCACCAGAAATGCTATAACTCTACACTAACCAACTTGTTGTTTGGTTTGTTTGGTTTGTGTGAATAATTGACTCGCTTGTCATTCGTTCTAGTCCCATCCTGGAGCTCCAACACGCCCCTCTACCCTCGAAGTGTTGCGAGTTAGGGAATGTGCCCCAATTCATTTTCCTTCTGTTGTTTTCATTTTTGGACTCATAGTTGAGTCCATCAAGGAATTTGGGGTGCATCATCTATACTCATCAAATAATAATTACATAATTACCTTTGTTTATTTTACTTGGACTGTTTGTAATAGTAAATCAAACCTAGATTAGGTACTTATTAAATATTAATAATTAGACACCTACCTTATTTCAAACTTAGGTTAAAGAAGGTGTACCATTTTTCCTTATCAAAGGTCATTCAATAATACAATATGTGTTCAATGGCACATGCAACACTAAGATTAAATGAATGTAAAATACTTGTAATTATTTGCCATGACTTGGGAAGTGAATGCATGGATGGTGATATGAAATAGGTTGTTTGTTTGTTCAATGAAAGTGGCAAAAAAAGACTTTTGTTGAATTAGTGCATTTGAAAGGTATGGAACTTGGATGATATTGTCTCAAGTGTTCTACTTTGGACATATGTGAAGTTGGAGTTGCTTTTATACCTTTGAAATTCATTTTTGGCATGTAATTAAAAAAATTCTATTTAAAAATGCTAGCATGCATTTCCTATCCAGTCAATCTTATCTTAATTGTTTTGCTTTGGCCACAAGAACCAACAAAAAAATTCAAAGTGTTATTGTGGAATTTTTTGTTCAATATCATAAAGATGTGTCTTGGGCAAATTCATTGTTTGTTTGCAATTCATGTCAAAATCAAGTTATTGTTTTTTATGTTGACTATTGTTGGAAGGTATTTAGTTGGGCATCTTTATCTATAATGGTAAGTGAATACAGGAATATGAATGTGTGAAAATGGAGCATCTAAAAGAAGATTAGTTATAAAGTCTTATGAAATGTGACAAGGTGATTATGATTTTGATTCCAAACATAGAATCACAAGGCAATTGCAAGTTGGGAATAGTTGTTGCATGTAGTTCTATGTGCATTTGCAATAAATTAGCTTGGTACAATTGTAGATTTGGGACCCAATCAATCAAGATGTCCACTTGAACTCGGTAGACATAAATATACATGCGCAACAAAAGGATTGAATGACTTGACTGTATAGAAGATGTTGATGTTAAATTACTTTTCTTCAAGTTCTTGTAAGGCTTGTTATACCAAAAAAATGCAAAACATTGGCCTTGATTCGTTAGATTTCAATTTATTTTAAAAAAAATGCTAATTTTTTTTCAACATGTTGTAATAGGTAGAAAAAATATAAAGAGATTTAAATATTTTTCTATTTTCACATATGGTTTACAACCAAATTTTAAGTAAATCTTCTTGTGGATGACCACTAATTGGGTTACATCAAAAATTTGAAAAAATAAAATAATATCACATATATGCAAATAAAGGATGATTTGAAGGACTATTTACTTTGGAAGACCCCAAATCTACCTCTTTCAGGTAGAAAAAAAACCTCAACAAGTGTGAACACACATGAAATCCAAATGTTTGCATTGTCCTATGGCTAAAAAAGGAGCCAAATATATATTGTGTATAGAAAAGTATGAGACTATGTACCCCAATCATTGCCTTGCCCATTAGTTTAGGCCAAAAGAGGTGATTAACGATTTAAAAAAAAAAAAGTTACATATAATCAGTGAGGAGATGCAACATGCACCCCAAAAGCTCGGGGATTTCTTTTTTTGAAAGGGGGGGCGGGGGGGGGGTGAGAATGTGAATTTTTTTATTATTTTGGGCTAGGGGGATTTAAATTGTTGAGTGGCTTTTTTTTTGGTTGCTTGAGACTTGTCATTTCTTTTTCTTTATTTGCTTATGGTTGAAGATCATGTGTTCTACATGAACTTGCATGCATGAGCTCTTATTTTCCAGGTAGCAAACCATTCAAATAGTTTTTATTTTAGGTGTGTCATAGCTTGCATTTTATGTTTTGGGCATTGAGCCAATGAAAGAGTTGAATGAGGAAGGGAAAAAAAGTGTGAGTTATGCACCTCCAACTAATTACTATGAATCCCACTAACATTCCTCATGAAAAGTAATAGTGCATAAAAATGGTATGAAACTATGTCCCACAGTTTGTGCCCGTGCCATTATCCCATGCCAAAATGGTGACAAACAATTTTGGAGATAAAAATTTCATGTAGTTGATGAAAAGGCTCAACATGCACTCACTAGAGGACCAATTGTTTTTGAAAGAGTGGGGGGGGGGGAGATTTTTGGGGTTTCTATCCTTGTTCCCAATTTGTTCTCATCATGTTCCCTTTGGTTCCCCAAGACGTTCCCAATAGCACTTCAGATTTATCCCATATGGTTTGCCCAAAGTCAAACGTGAATATATAAACTGAAAAGGTAGGTCATAAGGGATGACATTTTTAAAAATCTTGCAACTAGGGTCCAAAAAGGTGCTCGTATTGGGGAGTTCCCAATGTTCCCAAAAAAATTGCTGATAGGACAATCAATATGGCTCCTTCAAAAATATAAAAATTGTGAGCTTACCTATTAACTAATTAAAATGAATCACACATACATTGCAAAAAAATATCTTTTTTTTTTTTTTTTTTTTTTTTTTTTTTTTTTTTTTTTTTTATTATTTTTTTTTTTTTTTTTTTTTTTTTTTTTTTTTTTTTTTTTTTTAATATAATTATTTTTATTTTAATAAAAA
>Ga0116230_10007926_pt1 | contig 10493 bp, 7 predicted proteins | sample S1TSphfallax_3_FD_88678 | JGI IMG/M metagenome (GOLD analysis project Ga0116230, IMG submission 88678) | Host-associated microbial communities from peat moss isolated from Minnesota, USA - S1T2_Fd - Sphagnum fallax MG | ecosystem: Host-associated > Plants > Peat moss > Unclassified | place: USA...
CGGAGCTCTGCGCATATCTCTGAGAATGATGGCCTCCTATTGGCTTCAGCATCCCAACACCGCTCTATCAAGGACGATAAGAACATGGGCAGGGTAACCGGCAAAACCGGCCTCTCACCTGCCATGACCTTGCGTCTCACCTCCGTATTGCTTGCTTCTTCAAATGGGGATTTTGCAGTGAGGATCTCAAAGCACGTAATCGCATAGCTATACACGTCTGCCTTGAACGGGTAGCGACATTTGTTTGGATCCGGCTCTTCAAACAGTTCAGGGGCCATCCATCGAGTTGTCCCCGTGTTGGCCGTTTGCATAGAATATGTAGCACTAGCCTCTTTTATCTTCGAAAGCCCAAAATCTGTTACTTTGACCTGCACGTAACCTGCATTCTCCATACCCAAGATTTCTAGAGGATTGATGAGAATGTTCATAGACTTGAGGTCCCGATGTGCAACCCTTTTCTCGTGTAGATATTGTATACCTTCGGCTATTTGTAGCATAATGTCCAATGCTACAGGAAGTTCCAATGACTTCCCACGCTGCTCAATGTGATCATTTAGGTTTCCCTGCATGAGCTCCATGACAAGTGAACTTTTCTCGGCAATACAGTGACCAAATACTTGCACAACGTTGGGGTGAGAAAGACCTGCCAAGATCTTCACTTCATGCTCCCAGCTACTGTTGCACGTAAAGTCTTTTCGTGCACAACGTTCATTCTTCCAACTTACCTCATGAACCGTCCCATAACCCCCACTACCGATTTTCTTTTTCCAAGTGAGCTCTTTTGGGTCTATGCTCAACAGGTCCAATGTCTTCGTCTTCCGCTCATCGTTCAGAGGAGCACTGATCTCCAACTTCGAAGAGCTTGCTCCGCTGTCTTGAGCCACGGCTTGTGTATTGTTTGATAGCTCGGGCTCGACCATTGTTTCGGAACTGTCGCGATGATCTAGAGCGTGATACCTCAGCAATATATTGCGAATCTCTTCCACCTTGATTTTGCACTCAACAGCTCCAAAGCCTTCGATATTCTTAGTGACATACTGGTCAAACTTACTTGCCTTAACAGCCAATCTACAATCCAAACAGACGGCTGTACACCAATCAAGCTTAAAAAGCACCTGAGCACAAGCTTCGTTGATGTTTGTTAGCTCGATTGTAGCCTTGGGCGTGCAACAACTGTGTATGATTGCCTCCGCATCCTTGACTGTACGATACAACTGCTGAAGAGCGGCTTTACACAGTTGTGTGAAGGTTGCGAGTTCCTTACAAGATAGAGAATCCAAGTCCTCTCCTATACGTCTCGTTGTCTGTAGAAGCTTCTCCTTCAAGAAATTGCACTGACCCTTGTTGAATTGCACCACCTGAGTTTTCTCAGTTTCAGCAAGCGCTTTCACCACGTCCCTTGAGAGCTGGAGGTAATCTTCCGTCTGCATGCATAAGGCGTCGAAGACTCATCAATTATATCCGAGCTGGATTCACACTATTCACAACTTGAACCTATCCTTTGCAAGATTGGATATTTTTTTTGGGAATCTAGACATATAGCACGAATCGAAGGATTGACAAACTATCCATATGGAGACCTGCATGCCATATAAAGCTTAACAGCTTTGCAACAATTCATGGACTTTGGCATTCTAGGGGCTTCAACAACAACGGATCTCTACCAGGCCCCACGGAGAATATGGCTGGACTTTTGGTCTTTTGCAGTACCTGACAGGAGCTCTGACTGGAATCCATGGTGGAGACAGAAAGTGGAGATGGTAGCTGAAGCCAATTTCTCCAGCAGGTTGTAACCGCCTGCATCACTGCTGCCCACATGAGTTCTGCACAGAGCAAGTTGTCCTCCCTGATATAAGTAGCATCTGAATTCCGAACTCTAGGCAGTTCGTCTTCACCTCCAGAACAAAACCTGCAGTCAGAATTTAAGTTGGAGTTAAGCTTCCAGGCAAACAAGATAGATCGTAGATGATTACACCTCACAATCTGGCATTGATTGACGTGTGTAAATATGCTTTAAAGTCACAACTGAATATCTGCTCATTAGCAGAATTACATATGCCATTCATGATCGTTTTGAGAAAGCATGACTTGTTGGAGATTGGAAGGATTTTGGCCCAGAATACAGCGATCCAGCAAAAGGTAACAAAACGCTATCATCTCATGACCTGCTCCTAGCCAAAGACCCATGGCCCATCTCAATGCTTAACCCACTCAATTTGTAAGGCTGTCTAGATCAGTTGTCAGTGCTCAACAATTAATCAAGACAACAGTTTGTCGTGGGTCTGAACTTATGCTCAAGGGACTTTGCATCTTACTATTCAACGAAAAGAACACGTTGCAAACGTTAACGCACAAATTTGATAGTACATACCTGGGCCAAGTGTAGTATACTTTGAAGCAGAATCGATATCATCTGGGAGTAGAGAAACACGTATCTAGATCTAGTTGTAAAGCCTCAGAACTCTCCTCAGTCTGGCTCGCTCTCTCCACCAGCTTCTTCCATCGTAGTAGCTTGCAAGTTTTCTCTCAAGAGCAGGCAGCTGCTGGCTCTTTAACACTCGTTCGCAGTCAAAGCATTACTCTTATAGGAAGTGAGCTTACAATTGAAACTTATCACTAACTAGTTCTGCCTTTCATTGTACGCAACAGACCCAGCATGTCTTCTCTTTCGCCAATTTAATGAGGGGGTTGAAGTTCCTGACCATTCAACTTGTACCATATTGCCCCCACCACCAAGACCTTGGGATTTTTCCCAGTGGCATCACTGGATTTTGATTGATCAACATCTTTGAAATGAATTGAACAAAGGCGTTGTGGTATCTGATAATACAGAGAATTATCTGGAGCATGTGCCTTAGTGTTAGTGGTCCATGAGTGGGGACATAGTGTGATTCATAGTAATTAGATCATGGGTGCGCTCACAACTTTTATAATTATTTTTTAAAGGAGCCATATTGAAAGGCCCATCGGCAATTCTTTTGGAACATTGGGCATGCCCCCAATAGAAGCACCTCTTTGAACCCCTTGTTGCAAAGTAGAGACAAATGTGCACCCTTGAATTTTATCTTTTTAATTATATCCAGGGGAGTTGAACTTTGGGCAAAGCATATGGCATAAAACCTAGGTGTTATTGGGAACACTATGGGAATTTGGGAACTGCTTCAGAACTTGATGGAATACATTGGGAACAAAGGAACAAAACAAAAAAAATCCCTGTTCCCCCTTTCAAAAAGAGAAAAACTGGATCGTTCATGAGTGCATGCTGAGCCTTCCCATTGGCCGCATGAAATTTCTATTTCCAAAATTGTTGGTCATCATTTTTGGCTTGGGCTAATGGCAGAGGCAGAATTTTGAGGACATAGTATATTTGGCACCCAATAGATTGATGTTCAGTAATGTTCAAATTTTCATAATTCCATTAACCAATTACAGGATTAGGCGTGAATACTGGATGTGAACTATATGGATATACTAGGGACACATATAACTGGAAAGTCCTAACTTTTGAAACAATTCTCAAACTAAAATCATGTTTGAAGCAGCTTTCTTTTGCCATCATTGTCCAATGGATGAATGAAGATAGAGATCATGCCAAATTGGGTCAGATAGTTGGTCTAACTATTTGTAAACAATATTAAAGTATATTGGTAAGGCCTATAACTGAGCTACACCTCCTAGCATTATTGAGCGAGGGTACACCAGCACATAGACCAGTACCTTCACCTTCTTGAGTAAGGTCTCATAGAGGCTATCTTTAATTCAGTAAATGTTAAATTTGGGCTCAGAGACCCTGATTTTGTGTTTTGATTTTGGAGTTAAGATCCTGCATGCCTGGCCGTGCAGTGAAAAGCCTCATTAGAGTGCAGCACTCCTGAAATCAGGGCTTGCCCTTGGCTCTTGCCTTGGGCAACGGCCCTTACTGTGGGAATGCCCCATCCCTCTGGCCTTACAAACCACATAAATACCTCCTTGAATTTTTCTAGTGTATTTAATACAGGTTGTCTTGCAAAGCATAAAAATTAGTGGGGCATTTTGAAAAATCAAACTTCAGGCCTTACTTACCAAGCAGCCTCTTTGGATTTTTCTAGTATATTTAGAGAGCATGTTGCAGAGCATAAAAACTTGTGGGGCATTTTGAAAAATCAAACTTCAGGCCTTACTTACCAAGCAGCCTCTTTGGATTTTTCTAGTGTATTTAGAGAGCATGTTGCAGAGCATAAAAACTTGTGGGGCATTTTGAAAAAGCAAACGCCTGCAAGCATGGGCATTCCAATTTCCAGCATTTCATTCTCTGAAATGCTTGTCATTTGTCCCTGAGATACCCCATGGGAACCCTTCAAGTACTCCCAGGAAATCATGAAATTTCTTTTTGAAAAAAATTTGACTCAAGTCTATACCAGTGATTTTTTTTCAATTTTTTCATGTCGCATCAAAAGTGACGATCAGCCACTGGAAGATTTGGCCAAATCTGGGTACAAGTCAAATACTCAAGTAGAAAAATCTAAGAATATTACTGGATATTGGTGAACCACTTTAATCTATCAGCTAAATATGGAGATTTCAAAAGAGGCAGGCTATAAATATTCTCACATTCTCCAAAAATCTTGACAAACCACAAACTTTTTATGGCATATTTTACTAAAAATATGGCAAATTTTTTGGGCATTTTTCAAAAAATTGCACTAACCATGTTGCTGGGCACTTTTTTTATATAGCTAAGTGGCGAATTTTCGCCACAAAAAAAAACGCTGGTCTATACACCTAGTAAAGCCCTTAGCCACAGTCTTCACAAGAATCAGCCTGACACTCAGCTCCACCTCATGTGGGTCCTTATTCTGGTAAAGCTCTGGGCCTTGAAGTTTACTTTACACATAAAGATCTTGTCATTTATTGTTCACCCACTCCCTCAGTGCGCCCCAGTGGGTCCGGTGTGGGACAAAACTGCCACAAATGCTGCAATGGGATCTAATGCAAAGTGTTTATCTTTATGGCGATAGACTATAGTTTCAACTCATTGTACAACTCTGCAGTGACAAATTGTTTCACCCATATCCCATGAAGATGTAGCAGCGCATCAACTGATTTGTAAGAAGGTTTGTTTTAGCTTTTGCAGATATTTGATTCAGTTCTTTGTTTTCCATGTTTTGTTGCACCATTGAAGAACCTAAACCCTTTGTAAACACAACTTTGTAACACTCAGAAGATGAATACATATTACAAATTGAACAATCCATTAAACCTATAGGTGTAGAACTACATTTGTAACAGTTGTAGTTCAAACTATGGATTATTTAAAGTTAAAATTTGAATTACAAATTGTGAACTACAATTTGTTGAAGAAGAAAACTTTGTAACATGCATAGGGCTCCTCTACTAACGTTTACCCATTACAAGACATTTCTTCGACGAAACATTTCGTGCCATCAACAAATGCCCTAACAAAACATTGTCTACTATAGGTGATCGCTTCCACAAATATTTGAAGCCATTGATTTGTAACAGGTAAATTAAAAAGCTAACCAAAGCAACAACATCTTTAACTTGCAGATTTTCCTGCGCTCCCATTTCGTTGCCTCCACTGCCCTCACTGTTAAAGCTGTTACAATAATTTGACAAGGGCAAATTAAACTTTCCTATGACAACAACTTCAACATTATTGAGCGCAATTACAAAATACCTTGAAGTTGTACAATGATAGTGAAAAGGTACTAGACTTGCTTTAGGGTTTAAGGTTTTTAACTTTGGAAACATTATGTGGTTTTGTCTCGCACAAAATGGCTATAGCTTTTGAAATTGGTTTAGGTTTATAGGTTAGCAAAGTGATTCATGGCTTGACATCGGACATGGCATGTGATGGTCCCATGGATGTAATGGGATGGGGGGGGGACGTTATGTGGGGTGGGGGTGTAACATGCCATGTGGCAGTTATGCCAACAGGCTGATGGGTTATGGGTAGGGTAGGGTTGCTGATGTCATGGATAGGGTGGTAGTACTTTTGTATCGAACCATCCATTTCCTTTGGCTTGTTTAATGTTTGCCATGAACAAGCAGTTACATGGGTATGTAGCCTAGGAGGGGTCTAGAACTATGAGGATTAATTTTTTATTAATCCTTTTAGCACATAGATAAATTATCAAACATATTTCAAAACAACACTTGCAATATTTGTCATTCACATGATTTCCAACATGAAATTTTACATTATTTTGGGATAGGATCACCTACGCACCTAAAGTCAAATTTTAATGTGAAAATTATACCCCAAAGGAGTTCATCACATGTGCTTAAAGATTCTCCTTTATGGGGATCACTCATCAAATGACTTTAAATTTTTCACAATGGCATTCACAATAATCTTCACATTTTATTTCTTCAAAGTTTCCTATTCACATATGATACTTCTTTAAGTCTTGATTCAACTAACAATAAGAAATTATTGAATTCAAATTATGAACCAAAAGTTCCAATCTCTACCCCTTATATACTTGAAGGAAAAATATGGATGAATAGTCAACCACATTCATCTACATCTAATCCTCATATATCAAATCAATCATCAAATGCCACTCAAAATTTTTCACCTTTCTATGGATAGGTTTTACATTATTTGGAGTCTAGGATTTGGTCAAGTTTACATATTTGACCTCCCATTATTACTCTCCAAAAATTATTCATAATCAACCTTTATGCCCTAATCAAAAAATTATCTTTGTAAGGCCCATTATACTCATTATTTTATTCCCATTTTTATCCATATTATTATCCCAAACCATAATACTATTATTTGCAATTATAACTCCTAATAATTATTTTGTTGTTACACATATACTAATGAAATGAATATACTAGAATAAATGTTGTTTCACCCTAACCTAAATTATCCTAATTCATGGGGGCATACATTGATGTTAGAGCTCCTCATGTACATATGGTTACAAGTATGTGGGATGGGTGGGATCAACATGAGGTTATTTTTAAAGGCACTTTCCAAACTCCAAAAGTTGGCCTACTCAATGTTTTATTTCCTGGCAATTTTTTGTCAATTCTTTCCAAGATTTCAAAAATCTTGCATAGAACAGAACTGGAACACAAGAATTTTCAAATTCTGAAATTAAATAAAAGGAACAAGAGGCTTTTTAGAAATTAAAGAAACTGGAACCCAAGGTTTTGTAATTCTGAAAATTTTCAAAACATCAGAACCAAAAATCCTTTTATTTCTAAACTTTAAAAATCTGGAATTGTAGAGCATGTGATCAAAATCAATTGAAAATTAAATCCAAGATGTGTACAATGCTGGTTTGAACTTCAAACCTTATTTTGTTGTTGGACCTCATTAAACTAGGTAGGTTGGCAACTTGCTACAATAACCACTTACCCAATGCTTCAAGTACACTTTTAAAGCTGCAATCACACTTATTTTTAGGGTTTATGGTTTTAAGTAATTTAACATTTAGGTAATACCATAAAATAGAAAGTCAACTATGTTAGAGTAGCATTAACTTGAATTGTTTCTTAATTTTTTTGATTTCCATTCACAACTATATTAGTGTTAATTTACAGGAAAATTCTATTTTCACACCTTTTTTGGCTAGATTCACACCTTTTTTGCTGGTCTGATTTTAAACAGAATAAATTTGAGTGTGTCTGACCACCTCCTTGTGTAAACTGTACGCGCAACGCAACAGGAGATGGAGTTCGCCACGCGGAAAGAGCTAATCGAAGATCTCAGGAACAACTATGAACAGGAAGGAGTGGTCCTCACCATCAAGACAAGCAAGGAGAAGCGGGTGGTCTTGAAGTGTGATCGAGGCGGGGAGTATGTCAACGTGCTGAACCTGACAGATGAAACGCACTAAAGGGAGACGCACACCAGGCTAACCGGTTGTGATTTTGAGATCGTTTGCTTGTCGGTGAAAGGTGTATGGGCAGTCCGTAAGATCTCTGGCAATCACAACCATGAGCTGGGTGGCAACTTGGCAGGCCATGCGGTGAAGTGCCGCTTAAACGAGTTAGAAAAGGTTAAAGTGCAAGCGCTCGGTGGGCAAGGCTTGGCACCAAAGGACATTATCTGCATCGTTCGTAAGGAGTTTGCAAATAGCCACTCGACGGCCAAGGAGATCTACTATGAGCTTGGGACTGTTCGAGCGAAGGAATTGCGAGGCCGCGGACCCATTGAAACACTGGTGGAGCTGATCTCCTGCACTGACTATTTCAGCAAGGTGCGGCTAGTGGGAGATGCCGTTAACTGCGTGTTCGTTATGCACCAATCATCAATCAGTATGTGCCAAACGTTCTGCACTGTCTTCCTTCTTGACTGCACCTATAAGACCAACAAGTTTGGCATGCCTCTGCTAAACGTGGTTGGCATCATGTCGACCTACGCGACGTTCAACGCTGGCTTTGCCTTCTTGCACGCAGAAAACAAGGATACATACGCTTGGGCTCTGCAGTAGTTTTCTGAGGTGGTGACTCCTAAGGTCTTGTGCACGGACCAGGAACTGGCCCTGATGAACAGAATCGCACGAATCTTCCCGGGCTACCACAACATCCTCTATTGTTGGCACATCAACAAGAACGTGCTTGCTAATTGCAAGACACGCTTCTCCGATGTTGAGTGGCAGGAGTTCATGCAACGATGGAACTTGGTTGTCTCAAGCACGTCGGTCGAACTATTCGATGCGGCCCTTGGTGCTTTTAAGGAGACCTATGCGAAAAGCCATCCAGCTGCGTGGAATTATGTTAACAATACTTGGCTGCCACACAAGGAGAAGTTCGCGGCATGTTTTGTGGACGAGTTTCCCCACTTCGGCAGCGCCAGTACGTCGAGGGTGGAGGGAAACCACCACATAATCAAATCGTATCTTCGCGTCAGCACTCTCCACCTTTTAACGCTAACAAAGCGGTTGGGGCTCATGCTGGTTAATCAACGTGTTGAGTTAAATGCTGCGATTGAGAAGCAGAAGCAGCATATGGCGCATCGTTTCAACCACCACTGCTTCAAGAATCTGATCTACAACGTCTCCGATTTCACTCTGGGAAAGCTACTAGGACAGCTAAAGCTCTTTGAAAAGGGGGGACATGAGGAGCAGCCATGCACTGCACGATTCACAAAATCATGGGGTCTGCCCTGTCATCACTACATTCGCGGCTATTTGGAAATCGAGACTCTGATTCTTCTGCAGGACATTCATGAGCAATGGCTGTTGGACAGAAACCCCTTGGCCCCTCCTAGCGTCACTGTAGCTATGCCGCCACATGAACCGGTATCTCCAAGAAGTTCATTTGTGCAGAAGATGATGGCTACCCTAAAGCAAGTACTCAATAATGAGAATCCTCGAACAGGCAGTTTGATTGCCCGCCTCAATCAGGTCCTAGATACGCCTGATGCTCAAGTTCAAGAGCCCTTGGTCGTGGTTAAAAAATGCGACAGACCTGCAGGATCCAAGAACAAGACAAACACCACCGGAGACAAGTCTCACTTCGAATACATGGAAGGACGCAAGTGTGGAGTCTGTGGTCAATCAGGGCACAACTCAAGAACCTGCCCGCAGAAGTAATTGAGTTAATAAAAGACACACTCAAATTTATTCTGTTTAAAATCAGATCGGCAAAAAAGGTGTGAATCTAGCCAAAAAAGGTGTGAAAATAGAATTTTCCAATTTAAATTATAATTTCTAAAAGCAACTTACCTTTTTCATGATGGATTCACACCATCAAGATCAATGTTATTGAATGTGTAGGAAAAATAGGGAGGGGAAAGAGAGAGAAACTTAGAAAATCCATAATATTTGGGGCCTAATATAGCTATTTAAATGGGTTTTGAGGTTTTTACCTTGATCCAAACGTGAGGGTCAACTACCCCTGGCCCCCAATGTCAAGCTCCATGGAAGAAGGTCAGCAGGAGTTTTCCCTGCTCCCCATTGGGTTTGAAATAACTCAGGTAATCCTCCTAGTATTATTGAGCTAGGGGGAACCAGCACATAGACTGTAGTTTCACCTTCAAACGAAGGAGACATTTATGACTTACAAGTGGCTGAAATAATGTGGGGGCCAAACCTGGAAAGTCCGGGGTCACTGACCAAAGTCAAGCTCAATCAAGCTCAATGGCAGAGGGCCAGCAGCAGTTTCCCCTGCACACCACTAAGTTTGAAATAACTCACCGAATCCTCCTACCATTATCAGGCCAGGTGAAACCCAATGAACATGGGATTTCTGTTTTTTGCACAAATGGAAAACAATCCATTGCAAAGCAGAAAAGGTACGAAAGATAGGCCATGATTTTTATTTATTTTTGTGGAAAGCCTTCGGCATGGCCCCAAAGTCAAGCTCATTGCCAGAGTGCCAGCAGGAGTTTCACCTGCACACCACTAGGTTTGAAACCCAGGACCTTTTTGGAGGTTTCGGTTTCCCAGAATGGGCTGTATCAGTCCGTCTACATCAGCCCAGCAGTGATGATCAGTCTTTTTTTTGTTGCCGATTTATTGCCAAATTGC
>Ga0116230_10007927_pt1 | contig 10492 bp, 10 predicted proteins | sample S1TSphfallax_3_FD_88678 | JGI IMG/M metagenome (GOLD analysis project Ga0116230, IMG submission 88678) | Host-associated microbial communities from peat moss isolated from Minnesota, USA - S1T2_Fd - Sphagnum fallax MG | ecosystem: Host-associated > Plants > Peat moss > Unclassified | place...
CAATTTAGGCCAGATCAATACTTATTTTATTCGCGGCGGCTTTATCCTCCTGGCGGCTTTATGCGATCTCGCCGCCATAGGCCTCAGCATCGTTGTGGTTCAGATCGCACAGCCCCGGCATGCGGCTCCCGCCGATTTAACCCAACCCGATCTTCCACTCATATTGGCCGTGACCCTCTTTTTCCTCGCGGCGAATGTCATGCGCGGGGAATATATTTTTTCGCGCTATCTCGTCTATAAAGAACGCATCCAAAGCGTTGTGTTGCCGTGGAACCTCGTATTTTTATGTACACTCACGATCACGTTTTCGACGCGCACAGGAACCGGGCTGTCAGTCATACAAACCCTTGCTTTTTACGGCACGGGGTTTGTCAGCATCATCGCCGCGCGCATGCTGTTCGTTGCTTTCGTGCGGCGGCGTGCCGAAACGGGAACTTATGCCGCCCGGCGTGTCCTTCTCATCGGATATGAAGATGAAATAGCGAGCTTCTCCAGCCGCTATGAACCATGGCGGTTGGGGATGCGCATCGCCGCGGCGTCCGTATTGCGCGGTGCCGACCATTTGAAAGAAGACTTGGCGCTTGCCAGCGCTTACGCGCGCATATTGCGGCCGGACGATATTTTTATTCTGCTTCCTTGGTCGCATAAGCAAACGATCGATCAATGTATCGACGCCTTTTTGCGTATTCCCGCTTCCATCCATTTGGGACCAGAACGCGTGCTTGACCGTTTCGCGGATGCACAAGTGTCTAAAATCGGACCGTTCGCCAGTCTCAATCTCGTTCATCGTCCTCTTTCGGCGTCGGACGTCTTCATCAAACGCGGCTTCGATATTGTGCTGGCTGCGATCGCCTTAATTATTCTTTCGCCTCTTCTCGCGGCCGTCGCAATCGCCATCAAATGCGACAGCCCCGGCCCGGTCATTTTCCGGCAACGGCGGTACGGCTTCAATCAGGAGCCGTTTAAGATCTTCAAATTCCGTTCGATGACTGCATTGGAGGATGATTCAAAGCTGACGCAGGCGACTGAAAACGATGCACGCTTTACGGGTATCGGCAAACTCATGCGCCGTCTCAACATCGATGAATTGCCGCAATTGCTGAATGTGCTGCGGGGAGAAATGTCGCTGGTCGGGCCGCGTCCGCATGCCCTCGCGCATGATCAGCAATTCGAGCGCTCTATTGCGCTTTATGCGAGACGCCATAACGTCAAACCGGGCATTACAGGATGGGCGCAAGTCAATGGGCTTCGGGGCGCCATCACGACAGAAGACAAGATACGCAGCCGTGTTGCCTATGATCTTTATTATATCGACAATTGGTCGCTGCTGTTCGACCTCCAGATTTTATGGCTGACCGTCATGTCGAAAAAGGCCTATCGAAACGCCTACTGAGGGAGCCGGTGTTTTCACTGTTTTGACCGCGATCTAGCCGCGATTATAAACATCCTGGATACGGATGATATCGTCTTCGCCGAGATAGGAACCGGTCTGAACTTCGATCAGTTCGAGATCGATCTTTCCAGGATTGGCCATACGATGTGTCGAACCGATCGGCAGATAGATCGACTCGTTCTCATGCACGAGAATAAGCTCGTTGTTGCGGGTCACTTCGGCGATACCCTTCACAACGATCCAATGTTCGGCGCGATGGAAATGCTTTTGCAGCGATAGGCGCTCGCCGGGCTTCACAACGATGCGCTTGACCTGATAGCGCGCGCCTTCATCGACCGATTGATAATAGCCCCAAGGCCTATAGGAACGCTTATGTTCCAAAACCTCACGGCGGTTTTCGCACTTCATCCGGTCGACGAGCTGCTTTACATCATTGCCGTGATCCTTGTTGAGAACGAGCACGGCATCTTGCGTGGTGACGACGATGATATTGTCGACACCCAATACGGTCGTCAGATAATCTTCCGAGCGTATGTGCACATTGCGGGCGTTCATGACCACACCGTGCCCGCGGATCGAATTGCCGCTTTCATCGCGCTCCGACAATTCCCATACGGCGGACCAAGTGCCGACATCCGACCAGCCGATATCGGCCGGGATGACAGCGGCTTTATCCGTATGTTCCATGACCGCGTAGTCGATCGATTTTTTCGTTGCGAGCGCGAAGGCTTCTTCGTTCAAAACCGTAAAATCGAGATCGCGCTGGGCTCTATCCAAGGAGGTAGAGACGGCTTCGATCATCTGCGGCTCGAAACGCCGCAATTCGGCCTGCATGACATCGGCGCGGAAGAAGAAATTGCCCGAATTCCAAAGGCAGTTTTCCGCGATATAGCGTTTCGCCGTTTCCAAGTCCGGCTTTTCGACGAAGCCCTCGACTTTCAAGACAGCGCCCTCGTGGAGGATGCGCTTTCCCGTTTTGATATAGCCATATCCCGTCGAGGGTTCGCCGGGTTTGATGCCGAGCGTCACGATAAATCCGGCAGCCGCCGCGATCGCCGCCTCCTTGCACAAGGCGACGAAACCAGCGCGATCGCGCACGACATGATCGGCTGCCAAAACGGCGACGATGGTACCTGGATCTAGGCGCGCGGCCAGTTCGGCGGCGACCGCGACGGCTGGACCCGAATCGCGGCGAACCGGTTCAAGAATGATCTGCGCCTGCCTGCCGAGCTGACGCAATTGTTCGGACGCCAAAAAGCGGTAGTCACGATTGGAAATCACGATTGGCGTTTCGAACACAGCGTCGGTCAAATTTTCGAGCGTCATCTGAAAGGTGGAATTATTGCCGACGAGCGGAATGAATTGCTTCGGCAGGCTCTCGCGCGACTCGGGCCAAACCCTTGTTCCCGTTCCGCCGCACATGATGACCGGAAGAATTTTAAGCACGTTCTTCAAAACCTCAGCGTGAGACCGGGCGAGCATGGGCTTCATAGGCCGGAACGGCTCTTTGTATCGCTATCATAATTACGCCTTGCAACTCAATATGCGTGGCAGAATGGCTCTCTGGCAATAGAGAGAAAGGTCCCCGGTCTACCGGCAATCGACGTTTTCTCGCGGCTGCTGAAACCTGGACATCGGCGGGCAAACCCTTCAGGGTCATTTCGACCCTTTCACATCTCGGGGCCACGCATTTGGCCCGAGGAGATCGCTCCAAAATGACATCGCCTATTCCGTTCGATAATTCCTATGTCCGGCTGCCGGATGCGTTTTATGCGCATGTGTCGCCGACATCCGTTTCCGCGCCTGCGCTCATCAAACTGAATAGCGCGCTTGCTGTGCATCTGGGGCTCGATGCCAATGCGCTCGCAACACCTTTGGGCGCCGAGATCCTTTCAGGCAAACGCGTTCCCGAGGGCGCGGAGCCGATCGCCATGGCCTATGCCGGACATCAGTTCGGCCAATTCGTCCCGCAATTGGGCGACGGGCGGGCGATTCTTCTGGGTGAAGTCGTGGATCGCGACGGCGTTCGCCGCGATATCCAGCTCAAAGGTTCGGGGCCGACGCCCTTTTCACGGCGCGGCGACGGGCGTGCCGCGCTTGGGCCCGTGCTACGCGAATATCTCGTCAGCGAGGCAATGGCGGCGCTTGGCATTCCGACCACGCGCGCGCTCGCCGCGGTGATGACGGGCGATAATATCATCAGAGAGACGATCCTGCCTGGTGCCGTTCTCACCCGCGTCGCGTCGAGCCATATAAGGGTTGGAACATTCCAGTTTTTCGCGGCGCGCCGCAATTACGAAGCGCTGCGCCAGCTCGCCGATTATGCGATCGCACGGCATTATCCCGATGCTGCCAATGCGCCGAACCCTTATCGTGCTTTCTTGGACGGCGTGATCGCGCGGCAAGCAGGCCTTGTGGCGCGCTGGCTTTTGGTTGGCTTCATTCATGGTGTGATGAATACCGACAATTCGTCGATCTCGGGCGAGACGATCGATTATGGGCCTTGCGCCTTCATGGACGTTTATAACCCGGCCACTGTATTCAGTTCGATCGATCATGGCGACCGCTATGCTTATTCGAAACAGCCAAGCATCGCGCATTGGAATCTGGCACGTCTGGCGGAATGCCTGATCCCGCTCATGGATGAAGATAAAGACAAAAGCCTCGCGCAAGCGAATGAAGCGCTCGGAGCTTTTACGGGCCTTTTCAGGGAAGCCTATCAAGGCGGCCTCAGACAAAAACTCGGCCTTTCGGCGGAACGCGAAGGCGATGCCGCTCTCATGCAGGATCTGCTCGACCGGATGGCTGCCAATAATGCCGACTTCACACTGACCTTCCGGCGGCTGTGCGACGCGGCCGCGAGCCCCGACGCTGACGAACCCGTGCGTGAGCTTTTCGTGAACCCGCTCTCATTCGATGAATGGGCAATCCGCTGGCGTCAGCGTCTCGATCAGGAGGCTCAAGACGGCACCGCACGCCGCGCCGCCATGCGGCTGGTAAATCCAGCCTATATTCCGCGCAATCACCGTGTCGAAGCTGTCATCGCGGCGGCAGTCGAGACACGCGATTTCGCGCCGTTTGAAGAATTGCTGAAGGTTCTTTCAAATCCATATGAAGATCAGCCGGCCTTTGCGCATTATGCCGATCCGCCGCCGCCGAGTCTTGGCACGTATCAAACATTTTGCGGGACATGACACGATGAAAATGGCGATTGCAATTGGGGCTGTCTTTGCCTCGCTGATATCTCCCGTTTCCGCTCAGGCGCGTCCGCCGCTCCTGGTCGATTCGCCGTGCGGCTGGTTCGTCAAAACGGCTCCTGACATTTGGAGTACGAACCACGTCGTCAGGGTCGATACGTGGGGTCTGGTCAATGGCTTGCTTTCCTTCGGACCAGGTTCTTATCGCGTTGATGATGGCACAGACGCCTATGAATTCATCGAACGAAAATGCGGCCGCGGAGTGACACCGAGAGGGGTTTACCGGAGCGAGATGCCTTTACCCTTCGCGCTTTTACCATGGTATCAATAAGACTCGCGGATTGGAGTGACAGAGATGAAAATAGGGTTCGCGATCTTAGCGTCTCTCACCATGGCGCTGATATCTCTTAGCGCCGCGGCTCAAGGTGTTGTCGGCGGTGCGCAGGAGGGGTCGGCGAATGGCGCGGCCGTCGCGGGACCAGTGGGCGCGGTTGTCGGCGGCGCTGTGGGCGCCGTGACGGGTGGGGTCGCCGGGCTGCTCGGCATCGATCAGATGCCTCGGTTTCGCGAATATGTCTTGCGGGAACAACACGTCTCGTATCCCTATAGCGATGACTTCCGCGCGGGCGCTGTCCTTCACTTGGACGATGTGACTTATTATCCTGTCCCGCCGGAGTTCGGCGTCGATCCCGCCTATCGTTACACCATCATCAACAATCACGCTGTGATCGTCGATCCGCGGACACGGACGATCATCCAAGTCATGGATTGAAACCAAGTCATGGATTGAAAACAAGCGATGGAGTGAAACCGGCTCACGCCCGTTCCAGCCAGCATGGCTGTCCATATATACGCACGAAATGATCTGGACGATCTCTCGACCGGGATATTCAAAAAACACCCGAGATGACAGCGCGCAGCATATAAAATATATATTAGTATCAAATACTTGGAGCATGTTCTTTTCGCAAAACTGTGCGCGGTTTTGCGAAAAGAACATGCTCCATCATATTGATTTGGAGCGAATTCTGATCGCTTGGGTGAGTCCACCCAAGCGAAAAGCGCTTTAGTTGCGTAGTTTTGGCGGAGAGGGGGGGATTCGAACCCCCGATAGGCTTGCACCTATGCCGCATTTCGAGTGCGGTACATTCAACCACTCTGCCACCTCTCCAAGAGGGATAAGCCAGCGCGACCGGGCTTTATCGACAGTGGCGCCGACGTATCACGGCAGCCGTCACCGTACAAGTGCCGGACGGCGGTGTGACGCCTCAATGTTTAGGCGGCGGCGCGCTCGCTGGTGAAGTACCAAGGTGTTTGCTTTTCGGGTCCGAAGGCTGATCCGCGAGAGGCAAAGACGCCATCTGCGTCAGATCGGAATCGATGATCGAATGATCGGAGCCTTGCAGTTTGAGCCGCACCAAAGTGTCGCCATCAAACCAGAGGTCGCGATTGAAATCGCCCGAAATCTTGTAGTGCCGGGTGTCATGCGCAACGCCATTCGCGGTGATCTTTTCCTCGCCAAGATCTTTGGTCTTGATCGCCATCAGCTTGCCGGTAGACGTATCGAAGAGTTCGTTTTGCGCGCTGAAACTCTTGTCCCATAGGCTGGCTGGCCGCAAGGTCAGCGGCGCTTCCGTGTGTTTTCCATCGGCCAGAATATCGAGCTTATTGACGCCGGGCGTCACCGCCACATTATGATCCGTGCCATTGTCATCTGTATGCGAATTGAACGCGACGAGCAGTCCGCCCTTCCAGCTTTCGGTCTCTTCGTGATTGAAGCGATAGGCCTCGACGAACATAATCTTCACCGAAATCTTGGTGGAGATTTTGACGGAGGTGGCATCGCCGCGGCGTTCGACATCGACGAGATTGGTTCCGATCTTAGCGCCTTCGCGGATGATGTCATAGGATTGGTGTGTCTTGGTCGCCCCAGGCGGCACGTCGGCGGCGGCGGGACAAAGCGGCAAAGCCAAAAGCGCGGCAGCCCATTTCGCTTGCGTCATATCTCACCTCTTCCAATCGTTTGATTGATACGGTTTGTCCCCAAAAAACGACGGATTTTGGACGCTTCTGCCCAAATCCATTTGAGCGCTTTCCGCTTGGGTGGACTCACCCAAGCGATCAGAATTCGCTCCACTTCAATATGCTGGAGCATGGTCTTTTCGCAAAACCGCGCACAGTTTTGCGGAACATGCTCTAAGTTCGGCTTGCGCGCAGGGTCACGGCAATGTTTCGTGCCACGTCCACGAAAGATCGGCTATATCCACGCTTAAGCCTATTTTCTCCCGGGATAGGCGATCTTCTCGCAGGTTATGTTTTGTTCAATATTCTTCTCCCAGTCTTTGGTCTCGTCGCAACCGGTTATCTTGCCGCATGGTTTGGGCTATTGGGACAGCAGGCCGATACGCATCTGTCCGATTTCGTCTTCATTATCTGCCTGCCGATTTTGATCTTTAAAACCGTGGCGGGCACGGTGTTGCCGGAGGTGCAGCCGTGGGGCTATTGGATCTCTTATTTTCTGGGCGTCGCCATCGTCTGGGCGATCGCTTCCTTCGCGGGTAAACACTGGTTTGGCTGCGGCCAGATCGAATCCGTCGTCGCCGGGTTCGCGGCGGGACAATCGAATACGATTTTCGTCGGCATCCCGCTCATCCTCAAAGCCTATGGGGATGCGGCGAATGTTCCATTGTTCTTGCTGATCGCCATCCATTTGCCGGTCACCATGACAGTCGCTGCGATCTTGATGGAACGCGGGACAGGCGTTTCTGTCATCGCTTTATTGAAGCGGCTGATCTTCAATCCGATCGTGCAAGGCCTCTTGTTCGGCCTTTTTTATCGCATTACCGGCCTGCCCTTCGGCGGGGCCTTCAAGACCGTGGCCGAGGATTTCTCTGCCGCCGCCGTCACCTGCGCCCTCTTCGCGATGGGGCTCTCGCTCTATCGCTACAATATTTTGGGCGGCCTGAAGCTCGCCAGTCTCATCACCGTTTTAAAGATTGCAGGACACCCCGGTCTGGTCTGGCTTTTCGCCTTCAAGGTGTTTTCGATGCCGCCGGTCTGGTCTGGCGTCGCGGTGCTTTTCGCGGCCATGCCGACAGGCGTGAACTCCTACCTTTTAGCCGAGCGCAACAAGGCTGGCGTCGCGGCGGTATCGAGCGCGATCGCAATTTCCACATGCCTTTCCCTTTTTACATCCGCGTTCTGGCTTTGGGTTTTGCAGGTGGTCTAAGTTTTTAGATGCGTGCGACCGCATTTCCGGACGTGAGGCCAAGCCGGGCGTAAATATCGGCCGGCGAAAGCCCTTCGTGACGCAAGGCGCGCAAGGATTGCGCATTGCGGCTTTTCGATAGTTTTTGACCTGATTCATCGCGCACAAGATCATGATGGTGATAGGCGGGCGCGGGCAGCATGAGCAATTCCTGCAGCAGGCGATGCAGACCCGTTGCCATGAAGAGATCTTTGCCGCGAACGACCGTACTCACGCCCGCGGCCGCGTCATCCAAGACAACGGCGATGTGATAGCTGACCAGAATATCCTTGCGTGAAAGGACCGCATCGCCCCAAAGCGCGGGCTGCGCGGCAATCGTTTTTTGTTCACCTGCGGCATCGCTTTCTTGCCAGCTTAGAGGTCTTCCAACCAAGCGCAGGGCACTCTGCATATCGATGCGCCGCGCCGGATGCTGACCCGCGGCTAGCCTATCGCGCAGACCGGCCTTCGACAGGTTTTTGCAGAGACCGGGATAAAGCGGTGCTTCGTCCGGATCGCGCGGCCAATCCGGCTTGGCGCCGATCGCCTGCAAAATATCGCCTCGGGTGCAAAAGCAGGAATAAAGAAGCTTTTGTCCGGCAAGGCGGTCAAGCGCTTTCGCATAATCCGGAAAATGCTCGGATTGCCGCCGTACCGGCTCCTCCCATTGGAGGCCAAGCCACGCCAGATCCTCGTAAATCGCCTGCTCAAACTCCGGCCTCGACCGCGCCTGGTCGATATCTTCGATACGTAAGAGAAAGCGGCCTCCGCTCGCCCGTGCCATGTCGTGATTTAGAATCGCTGAATAGGCATGGCCAAGGTGCAAATATCCATTCGGCGATGGTGCGAAACGAAAAACGGGTTGCGCATAGAAGTTGGCCATTCAATTTTTTTACCATAGCCCGCCGCCGGGAATCATTCGTCCGAAAGGAAGACGCAAGGCAAGCAGGTGCTTTCGCGCGGCGGAAGGTTTAAGAGAAAACGCCCCGCGCCTTTCTAAGAGCCCAAGGCCAGTTGAACCTGGGTAAAGAGATAGGACGCTCATCTGTTTTTAACATTCCGGATTTCCAATGGCGTCCACCCTCGACGGGCCGCGCGTTGCGCCCAAGAACCGCATAGCCAAACAATTGATCGTTTTCCTTCACGGCTATGGTGCCGATGGCGACGATCTCATCACGATCGGCAAGCAATGGCAGAATATGATGCCGGACGCTGCCTTTGCCTCACCGCATGCGCCTGAGGTTTGCGCCCAGGCGCCAGTCGGGCGGCAATGGTTTCCCTTGGAGACATTCGAACCCGAAGAACAATGGGCGGGCGTCAACAAGGCGGCACCGGCTCTCAACGCCTATCTCGACAGCGAATTGCAGCGCTATGGCCTCGACGAATCACGGCTGTTTCTCGTTGGCTTCAGCCAGGGAACCATGCTCGCCCTTCACACGGGCTTACGGCGCGCCAAAGCGCCTGCGGGCATTCTCGGCTTTTCGGGTCTTCTCGTCGGACCGGAGTTTCTCAGCGACGCAAGGGCGAAATCGGGCGCAGGCCGGCCGCCGCCGGTTTTGCTCGTTCACGGCAATAAGGATGAACTGATTCCCGTCGAAGCTTTGTTCATGTCGGCGGAGGAATTGGCCAAGGCCAATGTTCCTTGCGAGTGGCATTTGTCCAACGGACTTGGCCATGGCATCGACGCGGGCGGCTTGACCCACGGCGGCCTTTTTGCCTGCAAATGCCTCAAGGTCGATATTCCGAAAGAAGCATGGATGCGGAGATAGGCGAGTATTTGATTTTCGATTTCAAGCGGCTTGGGCTTGGGCGTCGAAACCGGCACAGGCTAATCGAACCGTTTTTGGCAGAAGATGCGTCCCGGCCTCGTAATAACGCCACATGCGTGCACTGACACCCAAAGCTTTTGCCGCCTCAGCCTGCGTCATTTTATGCGCGTCGCGCCAGGCTCGGAGCCAGCCGCTCCCTTGGTCAAGGGCGAACTGCCAGAGCAGGCCCGAGGGGATTTCCATGTCATCGGACCAATGGACCGACCAGCCCCATTCGCCGAGGCGAACTTTCTTAAAAGCTGCATCGTCTTTCTGAAGGCGCTTAAAGATCGCATAGGACTTAATATGATCGCCAAGATCGATCTTACTTTCGGCACCGTTCTTCCAAACGACGCTGATCAACCGGCCTTTGTCAGCATGGACTGATTTTAAACTAGGAGAATCTGTGCTCATCCTCAGTTCCTCAGATTGATGCGAGCCCATTCGGCTTTTAAATACTCGATATTCAGGCTAGCCCATTCCATGGCTTCCGCGACTTTGACGACGTCGCGTTTATTTCCGGCCCGGATCGTCAAAGTATCGATCCCAATGATGATCCGAAATCCGCGTCCCTCGATATGGAAGTGCGGGGGGATGTGATTATTCGCATAGATCGAGATTTTGCAGTTTGCGAACCTGCGGATCGTCGACATCAAACTTCCAGAGATATAGGCAATTATTGCCTATTTGCAAAGGCAATGATTGCCTATGCGGAGTGAGGCGAAGTGTGAGTTTCTCTCAGCGACGCCGCGCATCGGTAAGATCCCTCATCGGCGAAATCGGCGCGGCCGGCTGCAGGATAGGCACCCACTTCTGCCTGACAGGCTCCGCGCGCCGTGCCGCGACA
>Ga0116230_10007928_pt1 | contig 10492 bp, 6 predicted proteins | sample S1TSphfallax_3_FD_88678 | JGI IMG/M metagenome (GOLD analysis project Ga0116230, IMG submission 88678) | Host-associated microbial communities from peat moss isolated from Minnesota, USA - S1T2_Fd - Sphagnum fallax MG | ecosystem: Host-associated > Plants > Peat moss > Unclassified | place: USA...
CCGTGTCCTCGACCAAGATCTATTGCCGCCCGATTTGCCCGGTACGACAGCCTAAGCGCGAAAATATGCGTTTCTATACGAGCGCGGCCGCGGCGGAGGGCGCGGGATTTCGGCCTTGCCTGCGGTGCCGCCCGGAACGCGCACCGGGTCTCGCGACCGTCGATGCGGTGGGCCGGCTCGTCAGCGCCGCAATGGCTGGTATCGAAGAGCACGCATCGTCGAGCGCGCGGATGGGCGAGTGGGCGGCGTCGCTCGGCGTCAGCGATCGTCATTTGCGGCGCGTCACGGAGGCCGAACTCGGCGTATCGCCCATTGCACTGGCGCAAACGCAGCGGTTGCTGCTGGCCAAACGGTTGTTGAGCGACACCTCGATGAGTTTGACCGAGATCGCGTTCGCCAGCGGCTTCGGCAGCGTGCGCCGCTTCAATGCGTTGTTCAAATCGCGCTACGGCTTCACGCCGCGCGCCGTGCGCGGGCATCGCGAGTATGTTGCGGACGGCTTGATGTGTCGGCTCGAGTTCCGGCCGCCATTGGCGTTCGACACTATACTGGCGTATCTGCGGCTGCGGGCCATTCCCGGAGTCGAGAGCGTCGATGCCACCCACTATCGCCGCACGGTGCAACTCGACCGACATCAAGGCTGGATCGCCGTGTCGCTGGACTCGAGCGGCACCGCACTCAATCTCGACATGTCGCAGTCGCTGGCACCGGCGATCGGCGCGGTGATCGGACGCGTCAAGAATTTGTTCGATCTCGGTGCGGTGCCCGATGCGGTCTGCACCGTGCTCTCCGAAGACCGGCTGTTGCGGCCCATCGTGCAACGTTTACCGGGCCTGCGTGTGCCCGGGGCGTTCGACGGCTTCGAACTCGGCGTCCGCGCGATCCTCGGGCAGCAGGTGTCCGTCAAGTCGGCCACCACGCTGGCGGGTCGTTGGGCAGCCAATTTCGGTTCGCCGATCGTGACGCCCTTTCCAGAATTGAATCGACTGACGCCGGCTGCGCCGCTCGTTGCGGATCTGGCCGCCGATGCGATCGCGGCTACCGGTGTGGTGGGCAGCCGGGCTCGCAGTATCGTGGGCTTGGCCCGCGCCGTCGTCGACAAGGGGGTCACGCTCAGCTACGCGGCCGATGCCCTGGAACAGATCGCGCGTCTGCAAGCACTGCCGGGTATTGGACCGTGGACCGCGCAGTACATTGCCATGCGCGCCCTGCATTGGCCCGACGCATTCCCCGGCACCGATCTGATGTTGTTGCGGGCCGCGAAAATGACGTCGAAAGAGTTGCATACGCGTGCCGAAGCTTGGCGACCGTGGCGCGCCTACGCAACCCATTATTTATGGCAGTCCTTGGGAGCGCTTTTATGAGTATCTATACTTTTGTCGACAGCCCGATTGGTCGGCTGTTACTGCAATCCGATGGCTTGGCCTTGATTGGGCTGCACATGGACGGACCCGGATGTCCAGCGCTCGACGCGGGGACGTGGACCTTGGATCCCGACGGCGGCCCGCTGCCGCTCGCGGCCCGGCAACTCGATGAGTATTTCACCGGCAGGCGTCGGGATTTCGATCTGCCGCTGCGCCTCGAGGGCACCGCCTTTCAGCGGCGCGTGTGGCAGGCGCTCACGGAAATTCCGTACGGTGCAACCTGGAGCTACGGTCAGCAGGCGAAACGCATCGGCAACCCCAACGCGTCGCGCGCGGTGGGACTGGCCAACGGTCGCAATCCGATTTCGATCTTGGTGCCGTGCCACCGCGTCATCGGTGCTGACGGATCGCTGACCGGGTATGGCGGCGGTGTCGAGCGCAAGCGCTGGCTGCTCGCACACGAGGGGTTGCACTGAACGCGCGCTATCGTGCCCTTAAGTCCTCGAGTATTTCGCCCACTTGAAGTATCTCGTGCTCATGGGGTTCATCGCGAAAAGTTTCCTGAAGCGCGTCGGCATACCATGCCTGCATGCTACCGAGGGCCAGGAGTCGGCCGGCGTATTCTGCTGCGGGCAACTCCAAAGCGAGGCTGTAGCTGCGTATTCTGAATGCCACCGGCGCAAAGAACGCGTCCACCGCGGTGAAGATTTTGCCCGCCAGGAACGGCCCGCCGAAGCGATGCAAGCCGTCACCCCATAGGGTGTTCAGCCGGGCCACATCTTGTACTAACGCTTGAGAAAAGTGGGTGAGTCGGATGAGGACGCCGCAGCTCATCGAGCAGCGATTGCGTAGTTCGCTGAACCCCGAATGCATTTCCGCGGCGGCGCTGCGCGCCCAAGCACGCGCGATTGGGTCAGTCGGCCACACTCCGGGGTGGCGCTCGGCGAGATATTCAACAATGGACAAGGAATCCCAGACGACGGTACCGCCATCGACCAGACACGGCACCTTGCCGGTCGGCGATATCTTGCGGTAGGCCTCCCAGGAGAGTGCATGGCCGAAAGGCAGCAAATGCTCGTTGAACGGGATGTTCAATTCTCGCATCAGCACCCACGGCCGCAGCGACCAGGAGGAGTAATTCTTGTTGGCGATGTAGAGGTCGTACATAGTCCCCGGGATCTCTGCTCTTGCAAACCGCGACAGCAAAACACCTGGTTGCCGCTGGGTCAAGGCAAAGAGTGAATCCTAGAGGAAATGCGGGTTCGAGCAGGGAACACATGAATATCCCATGCGCGCGGACCGTAGTTCGCGGCTCGGGTGCCGCTCCGGGCGCGGTATCTCTGGTCCGAACGTAACGTTTTGACGTCATGTCATGACGTCAAAACGTCATGCTCCCGCCGGGGAATATGCCGGCCCAGTCGCCGCTTCAACCGGTCGTCATCGCGGTGCCGAAGTACTACTTGAAATCCGCTGACCGATACACGACCTCTCCGTCGAGCAGCGTCATCAGGCAGTGCATGTTCTTGATGTCATCGACTGGGACGGTATAGACGTCACGGTCCCAGATGGCGATGTCGGCGCGCTTGCCGGGTTCGAGCGTGCCGATCTTGTCGTCGAGAAACATCTGGCGTGCGCCCCAAGCGGTATAGCTGCGCAACGCCGTCTGCCGATCGACGGACTCGGCCACACCGAAGGGGGTACTACCGGCCGCAGTCTGGCGGGCGACCGAAGCCCATAGGCCATAGCGCGCAGCCACGGGGGTCACCGAATAATCCGAGCCGCCCGACCACAAGAGGCCGCGGCGTTGCAGGGTCTTCAACGGAATCAGCATGGCATCGCGCGCCGGACCGTAGTTCTCCGCATAAATGGTGCCGATCCACCACAGGAATTCCGCCTGCATCTCGGGGTAGCCCGCGTCGTAAGTCGATTGCAGTCCGGCCAGCACGTCGAGCGCATGCGCCGTCGGTAGGTTCGCGTGGATGATGGCGTGACGCAGTCCGGGGTGTGGGAACTGCTTCTCGGCGAGAGCGTAGGTGTCGACGACCCAATCCATGGCGCGATCGCCGACGGCGTGCGTGCCCACCGGAACGCCGGATTGTTGAAACAGCAATACCATCCTACGGTAGGTGTCCGGATCCATGTGGGGATACCCGGTGTTGGGTTTACCGTCTCGAGTCAGGTCGGCCGCGCCGTTGCGAATCCACGGTTGCCACATCCAGCCGGTGCGCGCACCGCCGGAGCCGTCCATGAAGAGCTTCACTCCGCACGAGAGCAATCGGCCATCGCCGAGCGACGCAGGCAGACGCGGTACGGCGTTGACTTCGTGCAAGGCACGCTGCGCCGACGCCATCGTGATGCCGGCGTCCCAGAGAACGCAGATGCGTTCTTTCAGCTGACCCGCATCGACCAAGTTCTTGTATGCGTCCCAGTGTATTTTGAAGATGTCGGGATCTTTGACGGCGGTCATCCCTTCGCTATGCAAGATATCCTGGATGTATAGAATCCCGGCACGCATTTGGGACGGTGTGGTCTGCGGAATGAGACGCGTGATGAGCGACATCGCGGCGTCCTCCTTGAAGACCCCCGTCGGTTGGCCTTGGGCGTCGCGGTCGATGGTGCTGGCCGGCGGGTCGCGCGTCGCGGCGGTGATGCCGGCGAGCTTCATGGCCAGAGAATTGGCGACACCGTAATGGCCGGTCGTGTGCATGAGCCACACCGGGTTGAGGGGCGCGACGGCGTCCAAGTCGGCCGCGGTCGGATAGCGCCGCTCCGCGAGCTTGCCTTCATCCCAGCCCGCGCCGGTGATCCATTCGCCCCGTTTGACCAGGGGAATCTTGGCTTTGACGCGCGCGGCGATGTCCGCCACGGATGTGGCATCCGATAGTTTGACGCCGTAGAGTTCGTCGACGCCGCCATCCGCGATGTGTGCGTGGGTATCGATGAGCCCCGGCGTCGCCGTATGGCCGGCGAGGTCGATGACCTGCGCGTCCGGCGCGGCGAGCGCCTTTATTTCGGTGTCGGAACCGGTCTTCAGGATGACGCCGCGACGCACCGCAATCGCTTGCGCCACGCTGTCATGTGCATCGACGGTCAACACCTGGCCATGGACGAGAATGAGGTCGGCTTGCTCGGATTGTGCGAGGGTCAGCATGGGGGTCAGCAGCAGGAGCGCGGCGGCAAAGCCGTTCATGGTGGGGCGATGGCCGATCGAAAAAATTTGGATCATATCGAGTGTGCCGTCTGAGTTTCGAGCTTTTTGGAGTGTCATATGTCGTTGCCACGGAACTTAGCAATCTGTTTGAACGCCGCGCAAGCGTGAAATGACGCGAATCGCAAAATGACGCTGATCGCGCCCGGCGGCCCCATTGCCGCCGGGCATTCATCCTCAGTGTCTTAGGCACCCGACACCTTAATTCGCACGACGTCCTTCAACACGCCTTCGAGCCCGCCGAAAACCGTCAACTTGTCGATCTTCTCGGTCACCTTTTCCAGGGTCTCCAACTCCTTCAAGCGCAACAGCGTCGGATTGTCGTCCATCAACCGTGCGGTGTTGAGCAGCGATCGCGTCGCCGCGGTCTCCTCGCGACGTCGGATCAAGTTCGCCTGCGCGATCTTTTCCGCCTCCACCACCTGATTCAGGATGACCTTCATCTCGCCCGGCAAGATGACGTCCTTCACGCCCACCGATCGCACCACGACGCCGTTGCCGTCGAGCTTGCCAGCGACGACGGCGCTGATCTCGCGATCGAATGCGCCCTTGTCGCCCAGCAACTCATCCAAAGTACGACCTCCCACCGCTTCACGCAGTGCGAACTGCAGTTCCTTGTAGACGTACTCGACGAAGTTGACGAGCCGCGTTCGGGCCTGAACCGCGTCCAGCACCTGCCAGAGCGCGGTCAGGTTGACGCGCAAGCTCACCTTGTCGCGCGTCAGGATTTCCTGGCCCGCGACCTCCATCGTCTGCAAGCGCAGATCGATCAATTCGACCTTGACGTTGCGCTGGAACTTCCAGAACGCCGTCAGGCCGGGCTTCAGCACTTCACGCAACTCGCCGTCCGCAATCAATAGGCCCACCGAGGTATCCGGCACTTCCACCGAACCGATGCTCGTGTTGACCGCGGCTCCCGCCCGCGCGAGGATCCGGGACGTGTCGGCATCCAGCGCGAAATCGCGCGAGATGTCCTTCACGTCCACCCGAACCGAGACGGGTCCGCGCCAGTAGAGTTGACGCTTACCGGGCGGCAACACCGACACCAATCGCTCGTTCTTGTAGACCAGCCCGACCTCGCGGTCTCCCAGCTCCACGATAATCAGATGCCGCTCGATCAGCGCACGCGCATCGGCGATGAGCACGTCCACCCGCGGATGCTCGAACTCCGGCACCGTGATGTCGTACACCTTCACTTCCGTGCGATTGAAGGGATCGAACAGCCAGTGCACGCCGGGCTCCATGACCGCCTCGAAACTGCGGTTACGGAACTTCAGTCCGCGCTCGTACTGAGCAATCGTGATTCGCTTCATTCCCAGCATCGTGTTCATCTCTCTTCTCCTCAACACGGCCGTCGTACCCCATGTACGGCGGCCTTTCCAACAGGTCGAGGGTCACCTCCGTGCGCCGCGCGGGCCTGTAGGGTCACGATATTCGCCGTCCCGTCATGCTGCAGTCGTCGATCCAAAGACCCGGTTCCACACGGGTGCGAACCGAAGTCCCATCGAACCTACTGCATCCGCTGTCGGAGCGAACACCGCGCGCTCCACCGCTCAAAGCGTTGCGCACGTCGTGCGAGATCGGTGCCGTCATGCACACCGCTCCCTCACCGAAGCTTCCCTCGATGCGGGGCGCAAGCCCCGCGTCAACACCATCAAGTCCCAGTTTTTCGCACTGGCACTGGTACAAGTGCGGGAGTCGAACCCGCGACACACGGTTCCCGAGACCGTTGCTCTACCGATTGAGCTAACTTGTGGTGGCATGAAACAGAGCGTTCGTGCGGTACACGCCTGCACTGCCTCGTCGAGGGCACAAGCGCGCCAGGTGGGCTGGTGAACCCACTGTCGCTGCACGAGCGATGTTTCGACCTCGTTATGAGACCGCGTTACCGTGGTCTCGAATTCTCCTCAAATCTCTCCGCAATCCTTTTCTCATCGACCAAAACGACGAGACCCCGGAAGGCAGTGCCGACCGGGGTCTCGTGGAGAGAGAACGTTCCGGGGACTGCTATCTGGTCAGCCCCCGAACTCAACGCGGGCTAACGCATCATGACTTCCAACGCACGCAGCGTCGCGCCGCAGAAAATCCCTGGATTTCCTGCGAAGGCTCGCTGCACCGAGCGCGGCGTCGTGCAAACAATCGACGATTGATGATTCATAGGGGCGCGTACCATACGCCGAAAAATATTCGTGTCAACCATTTCCCGCAATTGCATAGTCATCCGCTAAATTGCCATGCGGGATTGTGACTGTAGTCGCTCCTGTCTACGGGGTTCCGGTTAATCTTGTGACCCATGCGGAGGCACTGCCCACGTCGTCCACGGATCACCGGACTCGTCATTCTGGCGTTGCCGAGCTTGTTACAGGCGGGCGAGATCTATAAATCCGTCGATGCCAACGGTAACGTGGTCTATTCGGACCATGCCGATCCCTCGACGGCGCAAACCCTGGTGCAACTCGAAGATTCACGCTACCCGCCGCAAGAAATCCACCTCTGTGGGAGCAAGAACTGCTTCACGCTGATGCGCGACCATGGCAGCTACCACCGAACCGACGGCACCGACGATACCTGGATCATCGAGACATTTACCGCCCGGTCGGTGGTTTTGCGCCGGCATGGCGTCGCGACCGGTGGCAGCGACGTGACCTATGCGGGCGAGGTGGCCAACGATCGGCTGATCAATGTGACCGTCGATGGAAAGCCCACCGGTGGTATCGCGACGGGCGGCATCGACGCTTCGTGGGGATCTGCGCTCAACACGCTGCCGGGCAGCAATGCGGAGCGCGATGCTACCAACTTGGCGATCATGGACGCCGGGTCCAGCGGCACCGTCAGCACCGCCCAGACGCCGCCGCCCCTGCCACCCGAGGAGCAGGCCACGCTTCCAGAGCCCGGTTATCTGTGGACACCCGGATATTGGTATTGGCGCGAGCAACGCTATTTCTGGATCCCTGGCGCATGGGTGCAGCCCCCGCAGGCGGGTTTTCTCTGGACCCCCGCGTATTGGGGACCCGTCGGCACGCTGTACACGTTTCATCCCGGCTATTGGGGTCGGACCGTCGGTTTCTACGGCGGGATCAATTATGGCTATGGCTACTTCGGAAACGGGTTTACGGGCGGGCGATGGGTGGGCAACTCATTCGCCTACAACAGCAGCGTCAACCACCTGAGCCCGGCGATCAAGAATACCTATGCGGAACCGCCGGCCAATCCGGGTTCACGCAGTGTCTCGAGTTATAGGGTCGCTGCCAACGCGTCGGCGATGTCCACGTCAGCACATCGCGCAGCGCAACCGTCGTCGTCCCATGAGATGAAGACATCAAATTCGGTGCAGCATGTCCAGGCGTCCGCAGTCGCACCGAGCGTTGCGGCGCGGCCGAAAGCGAATCACGCGATACCCGTCAAGGCGGCGCCCAAAAATAGGGCAGCGTCCAAAACAATGTAAAGGCCGTGCAGCCGCGCCCCTCGCGCGCATCAACCAGCCGGAATTCGGGCGCGCGCGAGGCGTTTGAGCGCCGCCAGCATGGCCCCGTCCGTAAAGGCACGCTTCGGGATGGCGTGAATGTTGCCCGTATGCTGCTGCAACAGGACGATGCGCTCGTTTTCCTTGAGCGCACGAAGTTCCGACCACAGAATTCTTTCAGACAGTGCCGACGCGGGTGCAATGGTCACGCCCTGATCATCCCAGCTGGCCGCCGTCACGGCGCGCAAGGTGGGATTGCGCTGCCATGCGGCGGCGGCGGCCTCGCGCACTTTCGCGATTTGCGTCATGCGAAAGCCGCCGAGACAGGCCGTGAGGCCGATGAGCAGCGGCACCGTGGCATAGGTATACGGCGAAATGGACCATGCCAGCATGCTCGAGGTCACCGCGGCGAACAGGCCGAGTTCAACGCGCGGCCGAATGCCGATGGCAAGCAGCCGGGCCGACGCGATGTCCTCGGCGTCCAACGTATATTCGACGACCATGGGAAGCTATGGCGCACTCAGTCGTGTTTCTTGGCTTCCTGCGCCCGGTAAGCCACCCAGCTTTGATCGATGAGGTAGGCATGGATATTGTCGACATCCGTCTCGGAGAGCAGGTCGTCGAAGCGCTCCATGCCGGCCGGCGCAAGTGTGCCATGTAGGACGATATCCTTGAAAGCCGCATGCAAGCCGGGATTGAGCCGCCGCAGGTCCGGCGTGATGTTCAAATCGAGCACATGGCAGCGCGAGCATTCTTCGACGAATTTGATTTCGCCGGCGTGGATGGCCTCTGGACTCGCCGTTTGTTCCGGCGGCTTTTCGAACGCTTCGATGACCCGTGCCGCCGGCACCGGCACCCGCCCGCCGCCGAGTTTGAAGGCGATGATGCGATTCGTGTTTTCATATCTTGCCGCGGCGCTGCTGGGCGGTATCGAGCCTACCGAGATGCCCGTGCCACCGTACCCCACCTGGATGGCGACGAATTGCTCGCCGCCGACTGCGTAGGTGGTCGGTGCCGCCATGATGTGACTTCCGGTTTGGATCACCTTCAAGACCTTGCCGGTGTCGGCGGCGTAGACCCATAAGCCGCCGCTGCCGCGGCCTTGGAATACCAGATTGCCCGCGGTGGACATGACGCCGCCGTCGTAGCCGCGAATGCCGGATGAGGTTTCCCGTTCCCAAACGGTTTTTTGCGCCACCGGATCCCACGCGCGCAGCAGCTCGCGCACCGGTTTGACCTTGCGACCGGCCTTGATGTCTTTCAGGTCCGGGACGGGTCCGTAGAGCCGCTTCAGGTCCTCCGAGTTATACGTATCGTCGGCGAGGATGCCGTTCGCGGTGAAGAAGCCATCGAGGTATTTCATCTCACCACCGTTGTGGAGCATGTCGACCCAAACGGCGGGCGCATCGATCACCGGAATGTAGACGAGGTGCGTTTGCGCGCTCAGCGACATGGGATTCCACGTGTGGCCTCCCGCCCACGACGGGTAGATGTTTTTCGGTGACGAGTACCAATCGGATTGTGGAGTCGTGATCGGGCGGCCCGTCTTCAGGTCGACGCCCGAGGCCCAGTTGACGAACGTGAAATTCTTGGCCGACAGAAGCTTGCCCGTCTTGCGATCCAGCACGTAAAAAAAGCCGTTCTTGTTGGCCTGCATGAGGACCGGGGTTTTTGTACCGCCGATATCGAGATCGGTGAGGATCATTTTCTGCACGGCGTCGAAATCCCAGCTGTCGCGCGGTGTGGTTTGGTAGTACCAGGCGAGGCGCCCGGTATCCGCGTGTACGGCAATGATCGATGCCGTGTACAGGCTGTCGAGCCTCTCTGGCCCGAGTTGTCGCAGATCGTAGGGTGCCGCGTTCGCGGTGCCGAAATAGACCAGCTGCAAAGCCGGATCGTAGGCGAAGCCGTCCCATGCAGTCCCGCCGCCCTTGAATTGCGCGGCACGCGAGGCATCCCAGGTCTTGGCGGCGGCAGCGAGATCGGGCGACTCCAGTGGCTGGCCGACGGCGGGAGGCACCGTGTAGAAGCGCCATTTGAATTTGCCCGTCACGACGTCATACGCGGCAACGTAGCCGCGCACGCCGCCGTGGCCGATATCGGCGCCGGAATTACCGATGACGACCACATCGCCGGCGATTTGCGGAGCACCCGTGCTGGAGTAGGGTTGCGCATGGTCGGTGATGGTGTCCACCTCCCAGATTTTCTTGCCGGTCGCGGCATCGATGGCATGCAGCCGGCCATCACCGGCAGCGACATAGACCTTGCCTTTCCAGACCGCGACGCCGCGGTTGACGAGATCGCAGCATGGATTGCGTCCGGCCTGAAAATCGCTTTTCGGGTCGTAGCGCCACAACTCGCGGCCCGTCGCTGCGTCGACCGCGTAGACGTAGCCCCAGGTGCCGGACGTATACATCACGCCATCGACGACGATGGGCGTCGCTTCCTGGCCACGCA